>Ga0307513_10003941_pt1 | contig 19963 bp, 22 predicted proteins | sample 15_EM_MG_FD_202174 | JGI IMG/M metagenome (GOLD analysis project Ga0307513, IMG submission 202174) | Populus trichocarpa ectomycorrhiza microbial communities from riparian zone in the Pacific Northwest, United States - 15_EM | ecosystem: Host-associated > Plants > Roots > Unclassified | place...
GCCCTAACAATGTTCCGGTGCCGAAGTGCGCCTCCCGCCCATGCTTGATGATTTTTGAGACGACCTGTAGCGCATCAGCTCCCCTCTATTCGCCATTTTCTCCCACATAATACCAGTGCAAGGTAGATGGAGAACATACAAGAGCGTCGATCTGGACCCTCGTGGTGGGGATACCCGCTTCGATGTCAATGACCTTGGACATGCTGGCCGGGATGGCTTCGTACGTCGGCCGCTCGACTACCGGGGCAGCTGCTGTAGGTGCTGGAAGTGACGCAGCGATCGCCGCCGCCATCGAGGTTGCCATTTTTGTCGGGCCCTTTTTGGGTGGGTCAGAGCTTGGTCAGTTTGTCCTTGGAAACTTGATCCTGCCCTTTCGACCACAACGTGGCATCTCGATGAACGACTGGCTCAGAGGTGGCTTACAATGGGCCATTTCTACTCTTGATATTTGCATCATGTCTTTGCCTCCGGAACTCATGAGTGAATGCGGTGGGGTACGCTGCCTTTACTTTTGGAGTACCACCGCCACCGAGGAGTCGACTCTCATCGATGTTTAGTGTGTCGGACACCTTCAGCGACTCAGTAACCACCCAGGGCTAGTGGTGTTCATGCCATTCCAGACCCTCTCTTCGAAATGCTTCATGTCGAGCTTCTTCAGCCTTCAAGACGGGGAGCAGTTGGTGTGCCAACTGAACGCTCATGGTGAAGCCTGACGTACTAAATGCGCTGGGCCATGACGGTGCTGGACGTGGCGTAGTCCAAGTTTTGAGGCTACCGCCGGGGTGAGGACTCGCCTTGCGCGAACTCACCCTCAGAAATGTAGCATGGGGTGTAGTTAACTCTTCTGTCGACACCATGCTCGAGGTCCTCAATACTGAAGGCCTCAAGGATTTTGATAGGGAGTAATAAGAAGGGATAATTGAACCGCTTACCAACGAAGCTCCTCCGCAGCTGCTCAACTTCAGCGAGAATATCACAGACTATACTACTGAGAACGAGGTGATGCGCGGTCCTAATAAAGAGCAAGAGACGGTGAGATAGATGACAGGTCTAGTCGAACCGTCGTCTTTGAACGACCACTCTGAAGAGCTTGGTGATGAGTCAGGCACGTCAGACAAGGAAGGGGTCACAGTTGAAGAGGAGTCAGGCTCCGCCCGTCGAAGCCATTGGAGAGGAAGCGTTACTATACGGTGGCGAATCCTGGGAGACGTGCCGCACTACATAAGAAGCTCCATCCATGCTCCCCTCCGAAGATAGCATCTGTGACGCGTCATCCCGATTTGGACTAATTACATATTCTCCGTTGGGGTCGGTCCCCACAAGTTTGACCATGTGAAAATGTATCAGAACAAGTTTTTATAGAGCGCAGGCAGAGGTAGGGAGATCTTTACGGTGCTTCCCCCTCTGAGCTGCGTTAGGTGCGTGTTATACATCTCACGGTTCTCCCCCCTCTGAGCTGCCCTAGTTTGTTCAACAGGTCATGAGCCTTGCCTTCTTCACTGCAGCACCGAACGAACCTTAAGAAAGCCCGTACCCATAACCGTCACCCCCATGTCCAACGACTCTGCCAATGTCCTCCACGGCGCGTACGCCGGCCTTCCCATTCTAACGGAAGACAACTTCGCGGATTGGGATATGCAAGTAATTATATATCTCACCGGCTCTGGAGATCATGCTCGAGTCGTCATGCCTACTAGGCAATCGGACGGAACGTACCTATATCCAGCAACGCCCACCCCTGCCGATGATGCGGCAAGCAACGATGAGAAGAGGCAGGCGGCCAACAATATCGCCAGCTGGGAGAAGTCGGAGCATATCGTTCTCGGATGCATCATGGCTACCGCTAGTAAACTCCACCGTGAGACCATCCTCAAACATCGAAAGGCCGGCACCGCTATGTGGGTGCTCTACGCCGAGATCTGCGATTACCACCAGCAGCGCAACGCCCCCCGAAGGCAGGAGGCATGGATGCAGTTCTTCGCCATACACAAGTCCGCTACTGAATCTTATATGTCCTATTACCGACGCGTTGAGGCAGCCCACGACAAGATCCTCTGTGTCACCCCGCCGGATCAGTCACCGGAGGACCGTGCTAAGGAGCGAACTTTATTCGCGCTTCTTAGTGGACTCCCTCACAATGATCCGCTTCGCACATCGCTCGCCACACAAAAAGACATCACCCTGGCGGACGTCGCCTCAACGTTGCTCCACTTCGACACCCGCAAAAGGCTTGCCGAGACTGAGTCAGGGGCATACATAGCCCATGGCGCCCCCTGCTGGACATGCGGCGATAGGGACCATCTCTCGCGCGACTGCCCACACCGTGAGGTAGTCCAACAGTTCATTACCAAGAGGAAGAATACCGGGGACAGCGGGTACAAGTCCAGTAAGTGGAAGGGCAAGGGCCGCGAGACTACCGCCAACGCAACTGCGAATGCTACCCACGCAACCTCCGCTAGCGATGCCGCCAGAAGAGAAAAAATTTGACCCAGCAGGGAATCAAATCCCCCTAACCACTGGGCTACTGGACCGATAATGGGTGAGGAATCATCAACTCAACAATTTTTACTGAGGTTCACCCTCGTAGAGAAATGTCTCTCTCTCAAGCAAGTGGCGTAACGAAGAAATGGTGCATTCGACCTCAACGTTGATTGGGATTGGCTGGTGGCGAGGGAAGGCGAGGGAAGGGTTTGCTACTCGCGGGAGTTGAATCACGAGGTCTGACGACCACTGGAGGTTCAAACTGACGGGCTTGTCTTCGAGGAGCGTGATGTCGAGAAGGTGCTGCATCTCTAATTCGCTCCGCGTTTTCTCAATCGGTCGGCACTTATAGTATTATACCACAATAGAGGTTCTAATATATGTATATATATAAGTTGCGACTTAACAGGGAACTAGTGGGTCGTGCGTTGACGTACTGGCATATCCCTATACTACGCTTGAAGCTACGTTGAGGATGCTGTTATTCCACTCCACAAGAATTGTTAATGTGATGGTACAGATATTACTGGCTGTATGGCTCAAGGCCGCACCTTCGACTACCGCTCACAGATCGCGAGTGGTTTTGAAAGAGTCAACCACTTGGACTCATTCTACTTCGCCGACCCAGTATGCCACCACCAGGGAGGCCGGATCTCTCGCAATACTCATACTCTGCTATCTCCTCTCTCGTCCTTACAGCAGGTATGCTTTCACTTTCATTTCAAACCAAGTAGACCCGCTGACCGAATTTCGTGTAGACCGCTCTGCGCTTCCACGACGCGACAAAGAACCCGATGGCGCTCCCGAATCTCTGGTGGGCCGCATAGACCCAAAGGAGATGGGCTCCCGCGTGCGACGCGAGGCTCCCAAGGACTTGCAAAGGAAGAAAAAGCGCGCGGTTGATGAAGTTGTTGGCGAACGTCTACCCAAACGGAAGACTGGTGGGGCAGCAGCTGGATTTGGCTACCAGGATGTCCTTGAGGCGACCCAGGATGTTGAAGGGCTGCGGTACAAGCCACGGACCGCGGAGACACGGACCGTGTACGAACTCATCCTCGAGTCAATCCATCGTACCCTCGGAGACGTAGCGCAGGATGTAGTCAGATCTGCTGCCGACACCGTTCTTGAGACCCTCAAGACTGAAGGCCTCAAAGATTTTGACAAAAAGAAGGAAGTGCAAGAGATCCTCGGACCGCTCACCAACGAATTGTTTGCGCAATTGCTCAACCTCAGCAAGAAAATTACCGACTATGCTGCTGAGGACGAGGTCATGCTTGATCCCGACGAAGAGCGGAGAGAGGGTGAAATTGATGACGAGACTGGCGTGGCCGTCGTCTTTGATGAGGAGGAGGAGGAGGAAGAGGACCGCTTTGAAGACCTCGGTGCTGAATCAGACACATCAGACGAGGAAGGGGGGGGCAAGGGTGAAGAAGTCCCATCCGTAGAAGCCGATGGAGAGGAAGCATTGGTATATGGTGGTGAATCCTCAAAACGCGCCGCAAAAGCCACTACCGATGGCGATAAGGTCTCCTCGCATGATGTTGACGGTTTCTGGCTACAACGATTATTGACGACTGTATGGAACGACCCCGTCACTGCCACCGAAAAGACTACAGAGGCCCTGTCTATCCTCTCCTCCGAAGCTAGCATTCGCGATGTCGAGAATGCGCTCATGGAACTCCTGGATTTCTCTCACCACGAAGTTGTGCGAACGCTCGTCAAGAACCGAGATGTGGTCGTCTGGTGCACCAAGCTTGCACGCAGTGACGAGAATGAGCGGATGAATGTCGAAATTGCGATGCGCGAGAAAAATGTTGGGTGGATCTTGAAGGAGTTGCGCGGAGATCGTACAAAGCGCGCTGCTCGACGGGAGGGTGATGCAATAGAGGTGGACAGTGAAGTAGCGACGGTACCCAAGACCGCCACTATTGCTCCTGGCACAACTGTCGCTCCACGACGGGTGTTAGATTTGGAGGGGATGGCATTCACGCAAGGTGGACACCTGATGTCTAACAAGAAGACAGTTCTTCCTCCTGGTTCTGTTAAGCGCTCGAAGAAAGGCTATGAAGAGATTCATGTTCCTCACAAGCCCTTGCCCACTGTTCACGAAGGACGAGTGGCTATCTCGTCAATACCTGGATGGGCACAGCGCGCGTTCAAAGCTGGAACGACTTCTCTTAACCGAGTACAGTCGAAGTTGTACCCTATCGCCTTCGGTACCGACGAAGCCATCCTCCTTTGCGCTCCCACCGGTGCGGGAAAGGTAAGCCGGTTTCTTATGTCATTGATTACTGCTGACGTTCACTCTCGTAGACCAATGTAGCTCTCCTTACTATTCTGAATGAGCTGAGCAAGTGGCGCGACGAGGAAAGTGGTACATTCGACCTCGATGCCTTTAAGATAGTCTATGTGGCCCCTATGAAAGCGCTCGTACAGGAGATGGTTGGCAGCTTTGGGAAAGCCCTGGAAGTCTATGGGGTTAAAGTCGGCGAGCTTACCGGTGATAGCCAAATGACCAAGGCACAAATCGCAGCAACACAAGTGATCGTCACCACCCCAGAAAAATGGGACGTTATCACACGCAAATCAACCGATACGTCCTACACCAACCTCGTTCGGCTGATGATCATCGACGAAATCCATTTGCTGCATGATGAGCGCGGGCCTGTCCTCGAGTCCATTATCTCACGTACGATCCGAAAGATGGAGCAGACAAGGGATTATGTCCGGCTTGTAGCGCTCTCCGCTACGCTCCCCAACTATCAAGACGTCGCCAAGTTCCTCAGAGTCGATCCGAAGAAGGGGTTATTCTACTTCGACGCGACCTACCGTGCGACACCTTTGCAGCAGCAGTTTGTTGGTGTGACTGAGAAGAAACCGATCAAACGGTATCAGGTCATGAACGAAGCATGCTACGACAAGGTGCTCGACCAGGCAGGGAAGAACCAGTCCCTAGTTTTCGTCCATTCACGCAAAGAGACTGCAAAGACGGCGAAGTACTTGAGGGATATGGCGGTGGACAAGGAGACAATCACGCAGTTTGTCAAACCTGATTCTGGCACTCGGGAGCTGCTCCTTGCGGAAGTCGTGAATGTCACGGATCAAAACCTCAAGGATCTCTTGCCGTTTGGGTTTGCGATCCACCATGCGGGTATGAACGCCAAGGATCGCGTACTCGTTGAGGAACTGTTCAAGGAAGGACACTTGCAGGTGCTTTGCAGTACCGCGACGCTTGCATGGGGTGTCAACCTTCCTGCTCATTGTGTGATTATCAAAGGCACGCAGGTGTACAACCCGGAGAAGGGACGCTGGTGCGAACTCAGTCCACAGGATGTGCTACAAATGTTGGGGCGAGCTGGTCGGCCGCAATACGACAGTTATGGCGAAGGTATCATCATTACCAACCACTCGGAACTACAGTATTACCTCAGCTTGATGAACCAGCAGCTGCCTATCGAAAGTCAGTTTGTTTCCAAACTAGCAGACAACCTCAACGCTGAGATTGTGCTGGGGACCATTCGCAATCGGGATGAGGCGGTTCAGTGGCTTGGGTATACCTATTTGTACGTCCTTTGCTATGCATCACCTCTGAACCGTTGCTAACTCTGCCATTATAGGTATGTCCGAATGCTCAAAGATCCAGTGCTTTATAGCGTCGGTGCGGACTATCTAGACGACGATCCTCTACTCGAACAGAAGCGCGTCGACATTATCCACTCTGCTGCAGTCCTGCTAGAGAAATGCAACCTCACCAAGTACGATCGCGCGTCCGGCCGCTTCCAATCCACCGAACTGGGTAGGATCGCCTCGCATTACTACGTCACATACAATTCGATGTCGACGTACAATCAGCACATCAAGCCCACCATGTCCATTATCGAACTTTTCCGAGTATTTGCGCTCTCGAACGAGTTCAAGCTTATTCCAGTTCGTCAGGATGAGAAGCTCGAGCTGAGCAAGCTGTTAGAGAAGGTCCCCATCCCGGTCAAGGAGAGCGTAGATGAGCCCGCGGCGAAGATCAATGTCCTTCTTCAGGCTTATATCTCGAACCTCAAACTGGAGGGATTTGCGCTCGTTGCAGACATGGTTTATGTTACTCAGTCCGCAGGGCGGTGAGTCGCGAACCGCATATTGTCCATGACTACCACTCACTGCCGACTTTATATAGCATTCTCCGTGCCATGTTCGAGATTTGCCTCAAGCGTGGCTGGGCCATCCCCACACGAGCAGCCCTCGATATGTGCAAGATGGCCGAAAGGCGCATGTGGAGCTCGATGACCCCCCTGCGCCAGTTCCGTGGCGTACCTGGCGAAGTCTTGCGGAAGTCTGAAGCGAAGCAATTCGTAGGTCCTTCCATTTTGTAATAAAAGCACAGCCTAATTTGAATCCCAGCCTTGGTATCGCTATTTCGACCTCAGCCCTCCTGAACTTGGCGAACTCATTGGCCTGCAAAACGCTGGCAAGCTCGTGCACCGTCTGGTGCACCAGTTCCCTAAGCTTGAGTAAGTGGCTCCAGTGTACAGAAAGCGCACCACTGACAAATTCTGTAGCTTGCAGGCACATGTTCAACCGATCACTCGTTCACTCCTTCGTGTCGACTTGACGATCACACCAGACTTCCAGTGGGACGACAAAATCCACGGAGCTTCCCAATCTTTCTGGATTATCGTCGAGGATGTCGACGGTGAACTCATTCTCTTCCATGATCAGTTCATTCTACGTCGCGATTACGCCATGAGCTCACCTGAGGAAAACGAACATTTGGTTACATTGACCGTACCAATGTTCGAGCCCGTCCCCCCCAACTACTACGTCTCGGTGGTTTCTGACCGCTGGCTACATTCTGAGACTCGCCTTCCGATCTCTTTCAAGAACCTCATCCTCCCAGAGAAGTTCCCTCCTCCAACCGCCCTGCTCGACCTCCAGCCACCACCGTTCTCCGCACTACACAACCCCGAGTTTGAACAGATCTACTCTTCGTCCATCCCAAGCTTTAACAAGATCCAGACCCAGGTCTTCCAAGCTCTGTACACAACTGACGATAACGTATTTGTCGGTGCACCCACTGGCAGCGGCAAAACCATTTGTGCGGAGTTTGCCCTCCTACGCCTCTGGGGCAAGAAGGGGAACAAGCAACACCGGGCCGTCTGTATCATGCCTTTCCAGTCGATGGTCGAGCTGCGAATGGCTGAATGGCAGAAGAAATTTGGCAATGTGCAAGGCGGTAAGAACATCGTCAGTCTAACCGGAGACTCGAGTACAGACTTGAGACAGTTGGAGCTTGGTGACGTTATCGTTTGTACTCCGACTCAGTGGGACATGGTCTCACGGCGGTGGAAGAAGCGAAAAAATGTCCAGAATATCGGGTTGTTGATCTGCGACGAAGCACACTTGGTTGGAGGAGAGATCGGCCCTACTTATGAGGTCGTTATCTCGAGAACACGATACGTCTCCGCCCAAACTGAGATCAAGACACGTATCGTCGCCTGCTCGGTTTCGCTGGCCAACGCTCGAGATTTTGGAGAATGGATGGGTGCTACAGCCCACACCCTCTTCAACTTCCCACCGAGTGCAAGACCATTGGATATGGATATCCACCTCCAAAGCTTCACCATCGGCCATTTCCCATCCTTGATGATTGCAATGTCGAAACCTGCTTACGTCGCCATCAAAGAATATTCGCCAACCAAACCCGTGATCCTCTTCGCTCCCTCGCGCAGGCAATGCCGCCTGACCGCGAACGACATTCTCACCCACTGCTTGGCAGACGACGACCAAGATCGGTTCCTCAATCTCGACAAAGAGGAGCTTCAGAAACACTTAGAGCACGTCTCTGATTCCGGTCTCATTGAGACTCTGAGTCACGGTATTGGGTTCTACCATGAGGCATTGGACAAGCAGGACAAGAAAATCGTGGAGCGTTTGTTTGAGGCAGGCGCGATTCAACTTCTCATAGCTTCGAGGGTAAGTTTCACTCGTGTGTCATGCGTACATTCTAACGAGACTATATTTAGGAGACCGCCTGGAGTCTACCAGTCTCTTGCTACATGGTGATCATCATGGGTGTGCAGTACTACGAAGGTCGAGAGCATCGCTATGCCGATTATCCTGTAGCGGATGTTTTGCAGATGATGGGCAGGGCTTGCCGGCCGACAGTCGACGAACGCAGTCGATGCTTACTCATGTGCCAGCAGACTCGAAAAGAGTTTTACAAGAAATTCCTGAATGAAGGTCTGCCGATCGAGTCCCACCTACCGACTCACTTCTTGCACGACTTTTTCCTGGCGGAGATTGCAGAGGAGACTATCGAGAACAAGCAGGACGCTTTGGTGAGTAATTTCTATGCTTTCATCATGCGGTCGGCTAACAATGATTCAGGATATCCTCACATGGACGTACTTCTATCGACGTCTCACCCAGAATCCAAACTACTACAACCTCAACAATATCAGTCACCAGCACTTGTCTGATCATCTTTCTGAACTTGTTGAAACAACTCTCGACGACCTTGTTACTGCCCATTGCATCTCAATCGAGGATGAGACCACCGTTAGCAAGCTTAACTTGGGTTGGATTGCGGCCTACTACAATATCTCATGTGGGTGGCGTGCCTTGTTGGAGCTCTTTCTCGCTGGCTTACCTTATCTTTACAGACATCACGGTCGACGTCTTCTCTATGTCGATCACAGAGAAAACCAAGCTCAAGGGATTGCTCGAAATCATCTCATCTGCGGCTGAATTCGAAAACATCCCTATCCGACGACACGAGGATGCTCTCCTGCGACGAATCTACGACCGCGTGCCCGTCAAGTCGGAGAAGCCTCGATTCGAGTCCCCCGCGTTCAAAACTTCCATCCTTCTGCAGGCGCACTTCTCTCGCCTTCAACTCCCTCCGGACCTCGTGACCGACCAACAAGCCGTACTAAGTCAGGTCGTCAATTTGCTTCACGCTTGCGTGGACGTGATGGCTTCTAATACTTTCCTGAACGTCCTTGGCTCCATGGATCTCGCGCAAATGTGCGTACAAGGTGCCTGGGAGAGCGATTCCCCACTCAAACAGATCCCTCACTTTGAACCGGAAGTGGTGAGGCGGTGCAAGGCCTCCGGGATTCAAAACGTGTATGACCTAATGGAGATGGATGATGATGATCGTATCAAAATGTTAGAAATGAGTCAAAAGCAAATGTGCGTTCCTATCACCTTGTCCCTGGTTGCACCGGCGAGCTAATCACGGTTATTTACAGGCGGGATGTAGCGACATTCGTCAACTCCTACCCAAGCTTAGAGGTTGCCCACGAATTCGAGGCTGAAGATGAGTACACCTCCACACAGCCCATCGGACTGCGTGTGACCCTCAGTAGCGGGGACGAGGACGAGGAGGAAGAGGAGGAAACCCCGACTGAGGCTCTTGCCGTTGCGCCGTTCTACCCACTGAAGAAGATCCCCAACTGGTGGCTGGTTGTTGGCGATACCAAGACGAAGCAGCTCATCGGCATCCGGCGCGTTACCATACCCAAGAAGACGCTCACCGTTGAGCTCAAACTCTCGCTCCCTGCTGGCACGCACGAGAGCCTTCGGTTGTACGTCATTTGTGATTCGTACATGGGGGCAGATCAGGACCTCGAATTGCCACCAATCACGGTCGTTCAGGGCGAGGAGAGTGATGACGATAGTGATGATGGCGATGAAGACGAGGAGATGCAGGATGCGTAGTGCCTGTGAACTCAAAAGTTGTGTTGTACCCGTCTTTGGCATTGTATCCATTTATTTCAATTTACACCCATACCGGGAACAACTGTATGGGCCAACAAAGGAGGTTCCAAGTCTGAAGAGGCGGACTGGGAAACGGTCATTTGACCAACATCTCCTTTACGTGGTTACCCTGTACCCTTCTTAATGGCATGGCGACTGGTGGCTTTTGACCTTGGTAACTGTGTGCAGCGAACAGGTGGATACTATTAATTGAAAACACACACATATATATAGATATAATGGTGGAGTCATTAGAACAAACCCTGAAGTGTGTGAAACAGTCTGTAAATAGAGCTCGCCGTCCCGACCAATGGATGTAATACGGGCTGCTCCGACGCCCGTACGGGCTTGTCCGAGTTCAAATGACGAGATGTGAAATGCTCCACACCGAGAATGTCAGAATCGACATTGATATTGAGGTTCTCGAAATCTCGGCATTCGCTTGGGGGAATGTCTTTATTGGGCCAGTTAGTGCTCGTAGAGTTTGAGAATGGACTTACGAACAGAGGCGGTCACCGTTCGTCGGTGCTACCCGTCTGTACTCAGGGGTAAAATAGTCCTGAATATAGTTTCCCCATCGTAGTCGCAGTAAGTCGACACCGTCATATAATATCATAGCGTTCTGTTACCTGTATCCAGGCATGTTTCCACCCAAAAGTACAGGGTTGTTGCTCATTGCGTACAGATATCTCAATCCACCAAGGGCTATGAACTGAAACTAGTTGTTTCTTTTGCATGTGCCACTACATTTGCCAATTGTCTTAAGCCGAAGACCGCAGTAATTCACAATGTGTCCGGACCATAAATTCCTGTAGGCGGCAAGAGCAGGCGGCAAGAGTAATGGGCAACACAGGGATAGCAATGTGATCGTTGTATACGTTTGTGCAACGCATGCACAGCACCGGAGGTGATTTGTCGTCGCCGAGTCCGATGAACACGGGAATTTAGGGAATGCCCAGCTGGCCCAACTCCATCGCCAGAGGAGTGAGTAAGGCTACAAGCGCTGTGGCTGAATTGTAACATAGTACATGGATGTAGTAGATGCACAGGTCTGGTACAGGTTCCCTCCAGGGGTCTCATTTGGGTGACGGACAAGTTTGACAGGGGACCTGTGCGATGTTGAAAGAGAAAGAAGCCGAGACGACGTTGACGGTGTACGTGCATTCGGGTAAACGTAAGACGAGTGACAGCGAACTGAAAGAAGGTCATGCGAGAACCGGACGAACTGCGGTGAAGATGATGCGGGGTCTTTAGCCGCCATATGGAGTACAGGAAGAGGTCGGAAAGGACCTGATTGGTGGGTACGGTTGCATGCAGCGAGGGTGCCACCAGTCTGGAATGGACATCCATCTTCGTGGTGGCACTCTCGGGAGAAGGAAAAGGCCTGTGTAGGTGGGCAGGCGCAGATAGATGCAAATAGATGTAAATAGATGCAGCTTGATACTCGAGCACTTGCTGGGCCGAAATTCCGGGAATGAACGCATTTGAGCGTGAGGTGAGGTCGCTCAGGGCCAGTAATGGATCGTGGGCATCGCAGGTCGACAGTAGAGGGAACGGGGGGCTTCCGAGTAGACCGAGTAGAAGCAAGTACTTAGAGCGGCGTAGATCCGCTTCAGTTCTGCTCCTGCTTACTTCCCTGCCGTCGTGGAAGTGGCTCCCTCGACGAGCCCCTTGGACGAGCGGAACCGCGGTGCTGAGAGGCGCATTCGAGTACTGATTAGCTACCTCTGCACCTGTCCTTTGTGACTACAAGCTCGCCGTGTCCTGCTCCGCGGGTGATTACCAGAACAAGCCCCTCTTCGTGCGATTTTGTTTGTCCTGCCCCTCTAAAGGCTTGGACCACTCCCACTTTGCCACACCCGGAATGGCTCGCCTCAGTGGCCAAATCACGCTCGTTTACTACTTATCCGTCCTGTGTACTTTCTTTGCAACCCCATTTTTTGGGAACATCGCAGCGCCGGTCGTCTTCGTCTCCGCCCGCGAGCTTCATCGGGAGCAGGCCCTCGCCAGAGCACAACAACGATGGAATCAACGCATCTCTCATCCAGAAAACTCAAATATCGATTCAGAATTACCGCTACTTGGTCCATTCGACCCAGATTTCTCTTGGCCTCCCCCCCCCGCTCCGACGCTCAGAGAGTCCCAGCGCTTCGCCAGTCCTTCACAAACAAGGTAGGGGTTATATTTCTCGCCGTCCCGCCACTGTCTGTCGCTGACTACAGCACTCCTCGTAGTGTCCCTAGCAGAACAAAGTCTGCCCCTTTGAGCCGTATCACGCCTTCTCCAGGAGATTATGACGTCTCTCTTCTCCACCGCCGTTACATCGAGAAACGCGCGGTCTGCCCCATCGTCATCCAGACAACCGTGTACCTCCTCTTCGCCAGTGGTGAACAAGTCCCCTACTCAACAAGTACAGTCGCTGGTCCACGCTCTACGGGAATCCCTGGAGACAATATAAGTAGGATCTTCAACACTTTCAGCTTTTCGGACGTCGCCCCGAATCCCTTCCAAACGGCTAACACGGCCAATGGAGGGAATAACGATAGCGGTGGAGGTCCCGGGTAAGTAGCTTTAAAAGTTCTACAGCTTCTGGACCAAACCTTTGACCTGTCCTTGCCGCGCAGTGCCAGCCCTGCTCTCCTTGCAGGCATCTTCTCCATCCTCGCACTCATTGTCCTCGCATTTGTCCTCACGACTTGGTACCACTGCCGCAATCGCAAAGCACGTAAACTGGCCGCGGCCGGACAAATCGAAGAGAGGAAAGATGCCCCAACAATTGTGCGGTAAGTCGGCGAAGCCCGTCCGCCGACTTGGTTCAATAGCTTACTCATGAATCTAGTGAGATGGGTTCGAAGGGATTCACTACCCTTGGTTCTTCGCCGCCTCCCGGTCAAAAGCGCGCGTTGCTCCGCCCAGGAAACGTGATCGACAGAGCCTTGGCCGTTTGGGGGCGCCCCAAGGATATGGAAGTCCCAAGACATAGTAAGGCAAGCGCTGATAGCGAACTTCAAGAATGGAACATGAATAGCGAAAGAATCCATCGTTCCACCCAATGGAACGAACCCCCGCCTGGTTCAGTGCAACGAGAGTCTGATTTTACAGGCGCCCGAAGCGATGAGGTGTACCCTACAATGGCGAGGGGCTGGTTGGGCACTGCCCACGACGTTCCAAACCCTGTCCCCGCTTCCCTGTCTTTCGATTTCCAATTCCCTAACCAGCGGACGAGCGCTCTAAGTGACCCCGAGCCTTCTCACAGTCCGCCTGCTGCCAACACTGCATTTACCATCCCGCGAGTTCCAGTCCGTTACGCAACGGATGTCCTCAACATCACCAGTCAAGATGTCCTATATGAAACCGGTCCTTCTCGATCTGAGAGCGCAGCTAGCTCTTACGCGGTTCCTCCAACAAGAACCCTCCCCATTGGAGGACAACTTGTTTCCCATCTACGCTCCAACTTAACCGGCGCGACCTCGGCCTCAAGATCAACCTCCCCGCGACGTGCTACCACCACCACTGCTGCCACTAGTGTCTCTCCTACATTCTTCAAGCGAACCTCTGATATCCTACACTCGCCACCAAGCTCTGTCTCGCCACCACTCCGGGATTCGCGTGAAGGGGAATTGAAACCTAGCGCCCTCATGGCTGGAGTTGGGTTGATCCCTGCGGGTCCGCTAGAAGCACGTACTATTGGTGCAGCAGGACAAGAGGCTGGAACGAACTCAGGTGCAGGAGAAGATCTATTCGCTACTAGCAACCACAAAGGTGGTAACACATCTAATACGCTATCAGGTCCGAGTGGGTCCTCTGTACCGTTTCCCCACGAATCTGTGCAGGTTCCACCCGTCCGTCTCCCACCCGGACGCGACGAGATGATGAGCCGTGAGCACCAAATGCGCGAAAAGGAGAGAAAATTAATGTCAAGGAGGATTGTGCAGCTTGCCATGGCCTCGCCTGCCGCACTGGTTTCTTTGGAGTCGTTTTCAACCGATTCGCAGGGTATGCTGGATATGTATGAAGGTGCTGCATCGGGTTCTCACCCGCCTGTCTCAACTCGACCAGAGCACTTCAGGAAGGACAGCATCGCCGAAACCCACCAGAGACAGTTCAGTACCAAGAGCTACCCGTATGCTGGGCTCATTGCATTGCACGCACCGACCGCAAGGCCGTTATCGGTTAGCTCCAAGGCAAAGAGCCCGATTTCATTGGGACATCTTAGCTTAAGTGCAGAGACTGATTATGGGAAACCGTTTGGGGCGCACAGCAAGCAGACCAGTAGAGTTGCAAGCTTCAGCAGCTCGCAGTATCTGTACGGGTATTCTATCGCGAATCTGGACGGCGAGAGCGTACGAGGACGGAGTTTGAGTAGTCGAAGGAGTAGCATGAGCGCACTTTCGGGAGACCTTCCCACCAGTCCAGGGCGGCAGAGGAAACCTAGCTTAGGTCCGTCTGGACGGGCTGGGGCGCGAGCAAGCTTCGGCCCCACTAATAAGGCCGAGGCGGCACAACGCGCTGCTGCGTTGATCCAGCTCACTTCGGGTGCGAGGCGGGACCGACAAGTACCTACGCGGTCGCCAACGTTGCCACTGTAACTGTTTTCGAAGGTGGATCGGGTCAATCACACGCGTGGGGCCCCGGGGACGAGAATCGGGAGCGGCGGGAGAATTATCGTTAGAGGAGGATAGGACGGAAGAGGCCGCGGGCGGAGGGTCGATGGATTTCTGACACCCGTAAGGTCGGACCCTGGGACGGCTAGGGTGACACCCGCCGTCTCGGCCCAAACAGAGGACCTAGTCTATTTCGGGAGCAAGGAGGTATTCTAATTGAGCATAATTGTGGGAATTTCACATTGCATTGCGAAGGTTTTCCTCTGAACTCAAAGCAATGTCTCTGACTCGGATATTGGTGCTGCTATTCCAAACATATGATGGACAGTATTTGATTTTTACTATTTCCTGCTGCTCGTACTACTATTTGTTCAACCCTTGCCTCGCACACTAGGATTACTGTGTGTCCTTCATACTGGTCTCTTGATTGCTTTGTTGTCTTTCTATCTAAGACAAATGTAACAACTCAAAAATTTCTTTCTCGACTGTCCCGACTTCGGGTTTCGATGTTTGACAGGTGCTAACCGCTGTCGGCGTCTAAAGGCCGGCAAACTGGTGTGACAGAGACGCGAAGCGCTCCAGTAACATTTCCGACCCGACCGCGGTCGATTTGAGCAGCAGATCGGACAAGCCACCAAAAAAGTCTAAGCGGAAGTCTATTTAAACGTACGACGCCTACAAAACAAATGTCATCCACGTCCGCGTCTGCTGCTGCTGCGTCTGCTGCTGCGTCGGTGACACCACCGAGGGTACCATACAAGCAAATCCGCGCCCGACAGCCGACCACCGACACACTCGTCGTCTACCAGGCATACTCGTCCGCTATTGCGGGACCTGCGGTAGACGCACAGAGGTTGGACGCGTCCGAGGCGTTTAAAGTCGGGCGGATGACATGGGTCAAGCCGTCGCTGCTGTGGTGCATGTACCGCTCCGGGTGGTCGTACAAGGACGCGAACCAGGCGCGCATCCTTGCGATCGAGATGCGCACTGAGGGCCTGCGCGAGCTTGTACGGGGCGCGGTGGGCGCGATGAAGAGGGATCAGCCCCCTGCCGCCGTTGATAATGGGACGAAACCGAATGTGGAAGTGGACACGGAAATGGAAACGGGAACGGAAACGGGAACGGAAACGGGAACGGGAACTGGAAAGGGAAAAGTACAGGTGAGATTCCAGTGGGATCCTGAGCGCGACGTGAGGCTTCAGAGGCTTCCGTATCGCTCCCTCCAGCTCGGGATCGCTGGTGAGATGGTCAAGCGGTGGATCGACGAGTGGATCGTGCGGATTGAGGATGTCACGGAGGATGTGCGGCGCTTCCATGCGTTGATTGAAACTCAAGGCGGTCAAGGCGTGAAACAGGTCCTGGGAGAGCTCAAGGGTGAAAAGTGGCGGGAGGATGTACTGCAACTTGGCGAGGAACTCGAGACGGCTCTCGGGATGCCAGGAGATGCGGCGTGAAGAAGTGTTAAGATTTTTATCACTGTTAATTTTGTATATCTCATCAAGAATTACTACTGCTACTGTGGCTGGTTTTCTTTATTCTGCGGCCGTCTCTTCCTCGCAGAACCTTTCCTCGCGTCACTCGCACCCACTAGAGGAACATACACCGGCCCCTCGCCTCTGAGATTTTCAAATACTCTCTTCTTTGCATTGGACCCGGCAGAGGCGAGCTTGACATACTCTGGGCCCTCAGGCGGTGGAGGCAGCTTCTCGTCGTCCTCCTTAGCCTCCTTGGCTTTCGCGTGCAGTGAGGTCGAGGATGGCGAGGGAGATATGCGTGCATACGTCGCGGTGAGCTTGCCCTTGCCAGATAACGATAGCACCTTGTGGAATTGCCGCTGCGGCCCCTGCGTTGTATAGCTACCAGTCTTGGCAGCCGCAGCCCCCGTACTACCAATGCCAGTACTACTGCTGCTGGTGGTGCTGTTGGTGCTGCCGGCGGCCCCCCCAAGCTCAGGGAACGCGCCCGCCTCCCGCGCGCGCTGCTCGTCCAGGCGGCGGCGCGCGTCCTCCTCGTCGGCGACCATGCGCGCGACCTGCGCGCGCAGCTGGGTGAGCAGCGCGCGTGTACCGTGCGGGGTGAGGAGCGGCTGGCGGCAGGCTGCAAATGGACACGGCTCGAACGGCGGGTTGCGCATGCACAGGGCGAGCCCACAGCCCACGCACTGGGGTGTGTGCGGTGAGAGGGGGTGCGTGCGGGCCTGGCAGAAACAGCCCTGCAAGCCCCTCTGCGAGCCCTGCGGGTCCTGCAAGCCCTGCGAGGGTGCCGAGGCCGGGGCCGGGGCCGATGTGGGCGGTGGAGGATTCTCGAGGTTTGAGATGAGCGTTTGGAGGGCGTGTACTGCTGGGCTAACGACCACGTGTGGCGATGAATGCTGTTGGTGATGTTTTGAGCCACTGCCGCCGCCGCCGCCGACACCTTTTTTTTTCTGTTGTCGCTTGGGTTGCGCTGCGGCTGCGCTGGTCCATGGAGTAGGCGTGAGCCGGGACATCGGTACCAATAATGATAATCAGGGGTCAGTCGATAATCAGTTGATGAGTTGCCTGCTGCTCGCTGGGCCTAGGCTTGGGCTTGGGCTGCGTTGAGGGTTGCGTCGAGGAGTGAAGACGTTTGCATAGGCGCCGGTGGGGACAGTGAAGAAGAGGGCACCACCCAAGCAAGACAACCAAAATCAGGTGATAAGAACAACGCCCACCCGCTCAATGATAATAATGATTAGAATAATGATTGGAACGATAGACGACTGCCGCTTTCGGGTGATTCTGCTGGTTCTCCAACTCTCTGTCAGCGTTACCCGGAGGCTTTCCGTGCTCGGGATAGTGTGAGTGAGGAAAGAGTGAATGAATCGTCCGAAAGGCCCGGAGTCGGCACGGGCGCCCCTGAACGTCTCTGTAGGTTACTCGGCAGGCCTGAGAATTATGAGCTAACACCATTCAAATCACCAAGACATTGCATCATTATTACTTGAAGGAATATGGAATCATACAGCAACAAGAAGACAGGAAAGCAGAAAGGTCCATGAGTCGCATATGGACGCACGCTGCAGCCAGTAGGTATTCTCTTGTCGTTCGACGGTACAAACGAAACAGTGCGCGACAGCAGCAGCATACGGGTAAAAGGGAGCGTTTGAGTGAGTGAGCGAGTGAGTGAGCGAAAGACAACAGGTCCCTGGAGGTTACTTGAAGACTTCAGTGCAGCATGTGGCCCGGAGCATAGCTCTGCAATGATGATGCTCCCGTGAGATGGACAGATCGCAACGCTAAGAGTAGGACTAGCTCGCACCTCAGGTCCATTCAACCATATGCAGTAAGCGATGTTCAGTCGAGCTCGTCGAGTGTCTATCAGGCCAAAAGCGGAAGTCAGCGGCGGTTCAGGCAACCAGGCTCACAGCCCAGGTGATAGCCTGGGTGCGACGAGATCGGATCGGACAATCAACGCACCTCGCGCTTTCCATCGGGGGGGAAACGAGGAGCTCGTCGGAGCGGGGGTTCTGGAGCACGCTTCCCGTCGACAATATGAGAGCGTTTGCCGTCCGCCAGCTTAGGGTCGGCTTCACGAGCTGCAACCAGTGCGTCCCGTTTCCCGTCCGCCAACTTAGGATCGGCTTCGCGTTTGCCGTCCGCCAATTTAGGAGACCGTTTGCCGTCCGCCAACTTAGGGTCGGCCTCACGAGCCGCAACCAGTGCGTCCCGTTTACCGTCCGCCAACTTCGATCCCGGGTCGCGCTGTGGGGGGGGGCGCTGCGTCAGTGGCGCGCGCGCACAACGGCACAACGGCTCGCGGGGAGGGTGAGGGGGATGAAAGTGGTACGTACAGGAACAACGAGGGCGGAAACGGAACCGACGAGGAGAAGAGAAGCGAGAAGAAAACGCATTGGGACGAGGGCGTGAAAGGTGAGTAGCTTCGCTGAGCTGCTTTGGGGTTGTTTGGTGGCTGCTTCTGCGGGGCGGCGCTGGGGCGCTGGGTATAACGGGAGATATTGGAAGGGAAGAAAGTGAGGAAAAAAAAGGAGGAGGGAGATCGGTTGGTCCAGTTGACGACCGGTGGCCTTTTACATTTTTCTTCAATCTCTGCATGCTCTGCACAGGGTCGTGGCTCCAGGCACGCCGGTGGCTTCCGCTGAATGGCCGCTAAAATGGAATTTAGATGGAGCCTGAATGGGGGCCAAGTGTCACTCGCCCCCCATTCACTCGCCGCACATCGGCTGCCCTCTTGCGGCGTTTCCTCAGCATGATGACCACCAGCATCCTCTTCCTTTTCCATGCTCAATCATCCACCTCATCACGGCTCACACGAGGATCACACGGGAAGAACGTAACAAGGAAATAACACAAACGTGCATACAACCAGAGAGAGCGACAATAATAATAATAGAGCCATAGCTGACAGTCCATTGTTAAACATCTTTAGCGATGGTGGTTGACTCCCATGATTACCGGCAACTGTCCTTCCCGTTAGCACCTTTACACCCGTGATTATGGACGTGGTTTGGCACTCACCAATTAATGGTCAACGACCTTCTGCAAGTGCAAGAATTTCGCCATCACATCCCCCTCACTTCCTGCCATCTACAGGACCGTGGAACCCATTGAGCGCCACATCTCTCTTGCCATCAGTAGGTCCTCCTCCCTTGGAATCGGGCTCTACATTTCTCTTGCCATCAGTAGGTCCTCCTCCCTTGGAATCGAGCTCTACATTTCTCCTGCCAGGAGCAGGTCCTCCTCCCGAGGCAGCGAGCTCTACATTTCTCTTGCCAGGACCAGGACCTCCTCCTGAGGCATCGAGCTCTACATTTCTCTTGCCAGGAGCAGGTCCTCCTCCTGAGGCATCGGGCTCTACATTTCTCTTCACACCCTCAACATTCCGAACCTCCTTATCACCCGCCTACGCGAGCACGTCAGTATTCTTGCGTACAGTAGCCCCTTCGGGGGGTCTGAAGAATAGCAGAACGAACATACAATGGGGACCGCCGCCACAGCGACGATAGCAGTCAAGAGTGCGATAAGCTGAAGCCGCATGTCGTAGATCTGGCTGTGCAGGTTTCACGTGTGTGTACACGAAGCTAGTAGGTGCAAGTTAAGTGGCAGGGTGGGCGCCAGGAGGGGGGGTGGGGGGGGATTTGTGACGGA
>Ga0307513_10003942_pt1 | contig 19960 bp, 50 predicted proteins | sample 15_EM_MG_FD_202174 | JGI IMG/M metagenome (GOLD analysis project Ga0307513, IMG submission 202174) | Populus trichocarpa ectomycorrhiza microbial communities from riparian zone in the Pacific Northwest, United States - 15_EM | ecosystem: Host-associated > Plants > Roots > Unclassified | place...
TCCGCCGCGTCGGGACCGCGAGGGTTCCAAGCGATGTCTTTCAGGTCGGTGAAGATGTTCTCGCCGACATCATCCAAAACCGGCCCGGTGATGATGCGGTAAGCCCTGGCGAGTTCCTCGCGGATGAGCTTTCTAATCTCAATATTTGCTGCATCTTCGGTGTTCATGCGAAGTCCTCGTGCCGATTCGATGCGATCAAAGCGTCGGTCTCGACCAACATGATCCGCGGTCCGCCGTAGCGCGCCTCGAATGCTTTCTTGTTCAGCGCCTTCGACGGTCCATAGATTCGCTCCATCTGGCTCGCGGTGAAGCCGAGCAGTTGCTGGCCCCTATGGTGATGACCGCATAGAGGAATCGTCGCCATGTGGCCACCAGACAGCACGCGCGAGCCTTTGTCGACGAGATGATCCGCTTCCGTCGGGAACGGCTGCGTCAGCGTCTTGCCAGCCTTCGCGAGCTGCTCGATCTCGAAGGCGCAGGCTAGGCAAGGCAAATTGTGTAACGCCGTGAGGCGCTCTTGTTCAGCCTTCGTCGGCTTCTTGGTTGAGTGATTAAGCGGCATAACGCTCCACCTCGTAACGCAAATCCCTTTCATCCACGCCCTCGAGAAAGTTCTCCACGCACACTCGCATCACTCGACCGAAGAGGTTGTCGAACTCGAATTCATCCAGCGTCGAATAGTCGATGCTGCGGATCTCGAAATGAACCTCGCCATCCAAGGTAATGATCTCGTCAACGTGCCCGGCGGCCAGTTCCACGGCTTTGCGGAACATGGGGAAGTTCGTGTAGCGCTCCTGGTTCTCGAACACCATGTTTAGAAGGGCAAAATACTTCTTGTGGTTCGTGTAGTCGCGCGGCTTCGTCACCTTGCATCGCAGAACCTCGCCGACCTTCCAGCGCTTCATGACTTGCATGGCTTCCTCATCGGCGCCAGCGAGACCGGTCAGGGTCTTTTTGAGGAAGATATCCATTACGCCCGCGCCTCCAACCGCTTCCACCCACGATAGAACCGATCTGCCTCAAGCCGCACCTGCCTGCCTTTTGGCGTCGCGCGGTACTGCCGGCGCCAGGCGTTATCCTTGAGCCTGAACTCGGCCGTGGATCGACGCTGACGCTGTACAGCGAGCCGCCGATCTCGTGCCAGGTAGTAGTTGCGCAGGTTCCGCGCACGCGTACACAGGATGCATTCGTGTTGCCGGCCATCCCTGCTTCTAGTGCGCTTATGGAACAGGCGCAGGTCCTTCTCCGTGTTGCACGTGCGGCAGACTTTACGGGCGCTGCGCTTGTCGATCATGCTGCCGCCAACTTCTTGAGCTGTTCGCTGTCAAATCTCATCGAGAGAATCCATTCAATAACCCGAGATGCCGGCGCGTTGTAATGGATGGCCAGCACGTCAATCATCTCGGCGTCATCGGGACGAACGAGCGCGGCGATACGGGCCTGTTCCGTGCGCTTAGCTTCCTCTTCTGCTTTTGCCTTGCGCTCGGCAGCCTGGGCCTTGTCGAATTCAGCACGTTCTGCGGCAATGCGCTCAGCCTCGATTCGGTTAGCCTCGGCGATGCGGGTATTCTCGGCGTCGACTACCGCCTGTCGTTCACGAGCCTGCTTTGCCTCTTCCTCTCGCTGTAGCCGCAGCTGCTCGTTGTGGCGGGCCGTCTCAACGTCGCGGGCAACCTTGGCAACCCTGGCTTCCTCGTCGAGCCTGGCGCGCTCTACGGCAGCCACGCGGGCTTGTTCCTCGCGTTCGGCCTTCAGTGCCTCCTGCGCGACGCGTTCGCGTTCCTGCTGCTCGGCGCGGAGCTTCGCCAGTTCGGCACGCTCAGCCTTGACTCGTTCGGCCTCCGCGACTCGTTCAACCGCCGCCGCATGCAGCGCCTGGAGCCGGGCAATGCCGGCGGCTTTTGCCGCGTCAGCGCGCTCGCGGTATTCCTCGAAAGAATCGTCTACGGCAATGCCTTCCAGATCGCTGAGATGCTCTGCCAGCAACTCAGGATCGGAGAGGGACGTTAGGGACTGGCAGCCCTTCAGTTCGTCCACGCGCTCCTGCAGGTCCTCGACGCGCTTCAGTTCGGCGGCGATTTTTGCTTGCTTTTCATTCTCGCGTTCGTCGTCCCATTTCTGCCGCAGATCGAACAGACGGCCCTCTTCTGGCTCAATGATGGCGCACAGCCGGCCAGCCTCGGCGATGACGGCTTTCGCGAACTTGGTAGCGTCGACGCGCGCAACCTCTCCGGCCTTCTCGATGGCGATCCGCTGATTCTTGATCGTCATCAACGCGCCGTGGACTTGGGCGCGATCCTCTGGGCTCACGATGACGACAAGGTCTGTCGTCTTCTTCGCAAGCTCGGTCAGCTGCTGTTCAATCTCGGCGGGCAAGCCGATGGCGGTACGGGCGCGCTCGACGACGGTGAGTGCCTTTGTGCTCATGCGGCCCTCTTCAGGTTCGATAGTTCTTTGACTTCGACGGCGACTTCAGCGAGGAATTTTTGAGCCTCAGCCTCAAGTGTCTTGTGATACACAGGATCAGCGTGAACGCGCACGATGTGCATCTGCAGATGCTCCGGGAAGTCCGGATGCCAGAAGCACAGGTCGCACCATTCGCGCTCCGCGCAAAGCAGCTGCGTTTGTACCTGCGGGAGATACTTCCCGATGGAACTGGTCCGCAGCACGGCAATATGATTTGCCGCGTTGAGGCACTTGATCTCCTGCAATCCAGTCAGATCGATAAGCCCGTCCGGCGACGCGCCAAACATAGGAATACGCGGGTGATCTATGAACTCAGCCGGCATGACGATGGCGCCCGTTTGCGCCTCGTATGCAGCCCTGGCCAGCGGCTCAAGTTCCGTACCGCGCCGCATGTCAGAGGATTCCCAAGACTCCACGCGCTTGCCGGTGAGACGCTCGCATACCAGTTGCGCGAGAAGATTCACACGTGACGCGGCGGGGCCGCTCTTCGTGGTCGCGAGCATGTCGCCCATTTTGGAGGCGGTCAGCTTACCCAGGCGTCGCGCAAACCATGCCTCACTGCCCTGCTCTATTTCTTCCGTCATGACGGCACCTGTATCTTGCCTGCCTTGCGCTTCGTAGTCGTCCACCACAGTTCGTCTACCTTGATGACGTGGCGACGGAACGCGTCAGTCGATTTCTTCCACGACTCCTGCAGCTTTGCGAGACCTTCGTCAGCAAGCGCCGTCATATCGGCCTTCCAGTTCTCGTAGCCTTCCGGAGCGACGACTGCTGGCTGCTTCTTGCCAGCGCCATTGCCGTCGTCATCCTCGCATGCTGATCGCGCCACGACGCCGGTGATCGCCTGGAACGTCGCGCCTTCCAGATAGGTCAGCGTCGACTTGATGCCCTGCAATGGGTTCTTCGTGCCGGACGTGTCAGGCGGGCCGATCAACGAGACTTCCTCGCTGTGCCCGTCGACGTGGGTTACGACGCAGGTAATCCGAATGCCATCAGCGGACTGATGCGGGCGCCAGTTGGCGTTCAGGTCGTATTCGCCAAGCACGCGGTTCGTCGTGTTGACGAGGTTCGCCAGCGACGAATAGTCGGAGCCGTACTGCTTGTTCAGCAGATCCTTCACGACGTCAGGCATATTCTTTTTGAACTTGGCGAACGCTGCGACATAGGAACGCCTGGCTTGAGCTGCCTGCCATCGCTCGGCCAGTTCCATCAGCTTTTCCAGCTTCACCAAATCCATGTTCGGCGTGCGCTGGATAGCACCTAGCAGGATGTCTACCGGCGACGTTGCCAGCGCTGTCGTTTCCTGCGGCTCATCGTCCATCACGACTGCTGCGCGGCGGTCAGTGACCTTCATCGGTTCTGAGTTCATCATTCCTCCAATTAATCCGCTTGGCGCTTCAACATCGCCGGCAGCCTCGCCTCACGCTGAGCCGCCTCAATCTTGCGTCTCGCTACGTTCACGCGCGGTCGAATCAGCGCATGCGTGGGTGCGTCGTACTTTGACCAGTTGCGCGCGGGCATCGACAGATCACTGACTAGCCACGCTTCTGACCGCTGGAATAGGCGCATAAACCCGGCCCGTAAGGTGGCGCGTGGCGCATTCGGCTTGAGCTTGCGCGTCAGCACCGATGGAATGAAGAGCGCGGGGGCGATTCGAAAGTTCATGTCGTCACCTTCGTCGGTCGCCACACGACCATGTCCCATGTAGTGAGCTGCTGATCTTCACGTGCTGGCGGGCGCTTCTTGCGAAGGTCGCTCGCCTCGCACATGATGTATTGGCCGTAGAATCCAATCTTGTCGGTTTCGTATGACGCCTCGCCGGGATAAAAGTCCATGTCGATCCGAGTGATCGTGACTTCGTCACCGATCTTTCCGGCTTGGCCGTTCGTTGCGAGGATTGCAACTTCGCCTACGCTGAATTGTTGGTTCACATCGTTCTCCTACCAGCCCATATCGCGGTCGAGCCGCTCGTGCACTTCCTCGCGCTCCTGCTCCATCATTCCGCGCACTTCGCGATTGCAATCCGGCTTGCCGCACGACTCTGGCATGCGGTAGCCATACAGCCCGGCCGGGCCGATTTCATCGCCGCAGTAGGCGCAGTGCTGCATCTTTGGCTGATTCATGGCGAAACCTCTGTATCCGGCGTTTTGCGCCACTTGTCGCACACATCGCACGACTGATAGTCACGCGACTGTGGATCGCGATGGCGAGTGACAAAATCCCACTTGTGCTGCTCGCCGTTCAGTTCGCAATCTGGCTTGACGACGTGACTTACGCTGAAATTCTGATGCAGCCAGAACTTCTTCTCGCACTCGCTGCATTCCTGCTCGCGGGTGTCTTCCGAGTAGTCCTCAGACTCAGGCTGATACGAGTGCTTGCAGTAGGGGCAGATAACCAAGCCGTCATCGGACGCTGACCTGAACTGCGCTTCGTGGAATTCGCTTCTCATCTCACTCTCCCGTCAGTTCCCGCGCCCGCAGCCTGATGTGCTCCGGCACGCGCGTATCGCTGCCGACCATGCGCACGAAGGCTTCTAGGTTGCGAATGATGGTCGATTGGTTTCGCATCGTTGATACATTCACTGAGTCTTGCCACTCAGCGAGCTTTGCCATTTGGGCGTCGGAGAATTGGACGATGTTGGTCATAGTCATCATCCTTGCCATTGCATTCCGATCAGCTTCCAGTACGAGAGTCGCGCGATACGATCCGCTTCATCGTGCGAGAAGCGGTAGCCGTTCACGCGTAACAAGTGCCGCTTGAATCGGCCGAATGTGCGGTACTGGGCTGGTATTCGACGAATGCGCATCACTGTTTCTCCACCGCCTTCAACTCCAGCCCCTCGAAATACCCCTCAACCGCATCCTGAATCACCTGCGCCAAGTCATCGGCATTCGAGTCCGCGTGCTCGTCGTCGAGCAGGAAGTAGACGGCGAGGTCTAGGGCGCGCGGGTCGAAGCTGTAGTTGGTGCGGGTGACTGGTTTGCGTTCTGCGTTCATAGAGATGTTCCTGAATTCACTTCAGCTCTATGCCGGCTTCGCGCAGGTGATCCACTTCTCCATTCGGGTTGTGGTTGCCGCTTTCGTCACCGTCTAGAGCCGTCATCCATATCGATGCGCGCGTACTTGCCTTCGCATTCCTGTAAGTCGCAGACGCTATCCAATGCTTCCAGGCAAGCTTCCTGGTTGATCTTTGACCGTTGATGTAAAAGTGCATGGCGTTCTATCCGTCCGAATATCACTCGCCGTAAATGTCGCGACGCATGTCTGCAGCCGCTTCGCGCATCTGATCCTTCGTGAGACGCCAATCTCCGTATCTCGCGTGTTCCGGGTAGCGACCACGTACGTGATTCAGGATCACCCTGCAGGTTGGGCAGTTGACCAGTTCTTTTGGCTTCGTCAGGCGTCCGCCGGTCTCGCCGCAAAGCGTTTCCTTCGAGTCGTCCAGTTTCGATGCGTGTCGAGTTGTCATGGAGGTTCTGTCCTGTCATTCCCATCTCAGTTACCGAATCGCCCACCACCAAAGTTCTTCCTCGGTCATCGGTTCGGCGAAAGACGGTTGTTCGATACCGCCAAACGCTGGCACTAATTTTCTCCAGCCGCCAACACAGTTAACGATTGCGTCTCGGAAGCCCAACTGTTCAACCGGCATTTCCGTCGCACTGAAGCGAAGCGTTTCCTGAGTACCAGGCCAGCCGTTAAGGGATGCGCTTCTGCAACCCATCACTTCGATTCCTATGCCGTCTCTCCGAGCTGTCACACAACTTCCCGAGGCTCGCTTGCCATGTGTCGGCTCCGCATTCCTGCTCGGTCCAGGCGGTTCGAGTGCTGGGCTCGTCCCGAAGGTCGTTTTAGGCTTGCGCCAAGGGGTTCCCCTCCTGAAGTGACCAGCGACCTGAATACTCATCAAATTTCCCCGTAGCAACGAGAACCCACTTCCCGTGCCTCAACCTCGTCCCATCTCTCATCGCTCTCAACATCGTTCATGTCGGCGTCGAGCCAGTCGTAGAATTCCTCATCGGTCATCGGCTCGGTGTCTACCTGCGGCACACTTGCGTACTTGCGCGGCTGGCTGAAGACGGCGACGAGTTCACGCATTGTGTGGTCGGCGAGGCACATGTCATGCTCCGATTGCCTTTGCAATGGCGGCGTCCAACGCATCGACATCGGCAAGCGAGACGTGATCAGTGATGACGGCGCGAAGACGCATGCAAGCAGCGAGCAAATCTGGCGCGGCCTGCTTCAGCCTGAATTCATTCGCCGCCTTTCTCTTGCTGCTGGAACTCCATTCGCCACCCGTCTCCAACACTGCATCGCGACAGAGCGTGGCAATCTCTTGATTCTCACCAGCGATGGAGTAGATAGCCGTCAGCGCGCCGTGCAATGATTCAATGAATCGCACGTCCTCCGCGTGGATGTCCTCGCAGTAGTCACTTGCTACTGAGTCGGTCGCGCATTGCCTTGTGTGCTTCACGCCGCCCTCCGCTCAGCCCGCACCACTTCCGCGCGACATTCTTTCCACAGCCCCGCCGCACCCGCGTAAGTTTTGAAGCTCGCCATGGCCTGCGAGTCGGCGTAGAGGACGAACAGGCGGCGGGAGAAATCGAGGCGAATTGTGATCATGACGCACACGCAGTTCGAGCTTCGATGTAGGTGCGCTTGATGGCATCGTGTTGCGCGTAGCTGATGTAACTCATCCCCTGCCAGTTGCCGCCCTGTAAGGCGACGGGGAAGCGACGCTTGGACTTGCGAACCACGCGTTCGCCATCCGGTGTGATGAACATCGCGCCTTGCCCGTGATAGCGGCCGGGGCCGGACTTCGTGTGGGATCGGGAGCTGCGCTTGCTGGCCATTTGTCTATGTCCCGGTTGAGCTGGGGGGGTTAGGCGGCGCGCTGTGCAGCGATCAAGCAATCGCGATGGCCGAACGAGGTGCTGCAGTCGCGGTAGCTGTCTCGCGCTGGATCGGTCTCCTGACTGTCGAGGCTCACGAGCCAAGGCACGGCTTTCAGCTCTACCTGGATGAACACCTCAGTCGCGTGCTTGTCGCAGACTTCGCAGTTGCCGAACTTCCGCGATGAGTGGCGGGTGCTTCGAAGGCGGTAGGCGTACATCTCGTCTCTCTCCATCCGGGTGAGGCGGCGCCTCGATGGGTCTATAGAACCATAGTTAAAACCACAATGCAACTGTAGTTGATAAGAAAGTTAAAAAAAGGCCCGCACATGGCGGGCGTCTTTTCGTAAGTCGCGACGGATCAGGGTTTTGAGGCCCGTTTCTTTGACGTGGCCCCGGCGCTACCGAGCGCGTCGATTGCCTGGGACAGTGCCGAAAGCGGCTCGCGCAGATCTCGCAAGATGGCAATGATTTGATCGGTTTGCCGCTCTTCCTCGGCCGCTTCACGATCCTTTGGAAGCCGGCCGGTCCGCAGCCATTCCTCCCGTACCCCGAGTGCGCGCGATGCTGCAGCGAAGGTCGCTGCCTTCAATGTCACGGTTCGACCGTCGAGCCATTTACTCACCGCAGCCGGCGACACTTTGCAGGCCCTGGCCAGCTCGGAAGCATTCACCTCCGTGCCCATCGCGTCCTTAAGTCTTTCAGCCAAGGTTGTCATTTGAACCGAAGTTAACATGCCCCTGACAGACTGAAGTTGCAATGCGACTTCAACTGTAGTTAACTGCGGTCTATGCTCAAAAAGGACGTTATCGATCACTTCAAAAAGCCTTCGTACGTCGCGCGGGCGCTGAACATCAGTCCCGCCGCTGTTTTCAAGTGGGGCGAGATTGTTCCGTACTTCAGCGCTGAGGCTATCGAGCGGCTCACTGGCGGGGCTTTGAAGATCAGGCACGAGATGTATGTGCGCGGGCGCCCGGTGCCGACCGAAACGCTCTCCAAGTCGGCCTGAGCTGCTCATAGTTTTTATGCCGTTCCCTGTTGACCTCACAACCGGCAGAAAGCATGCCCACCATCGCACGTGAACAACCAGTGAAATACGGCAAATTCATAGGGTGGAAAGACGCAGTAGACATAGTGCATCCACTGTGCCGCACGCGCGATAGGTTGTCTCGCGCGATTGAACATAGTGATTTTTATTTTCGTGCGCATGAGCTGAGATATTTCTGCCGGTCGCGACAGATGGCGGCTCTGTGACCCACGCCACCGGCCACAACACCCCATGAAAAAACCAATCCTTTGCTTGGACTTCGATGGCGTTATCCATAGCTACACGAGCGGATGGAAGGGCGCGCGAAACATTCCAGATGACCCGATGCCCGGCGCGCTCGACTTCATCAGCGGCGCCATGGAGGCTGGCTGGGATGTGGTCATCCATAGCTCCCGCGCTCGGCACTGGGGAGGCATCAGTGCGATGCGCTCATGGCTTCGCAAGCACGCAGGAAACCAGTGGGACACGATGGGACCAAGCTTCTGCGACGTGAAGTTCGCGCGCTGGAAGCCGCCGGCCGTACTGACTATCGATGATCGCGCCATGCGTTTCAGCGGCGTGTGGCCATCGATAGCCGCGATCAAGATGTTCCGACCGTACAAGCACGATATGCGATTGGGAACGCTTACCGGTGGGGATGTGCCATGAAAATCGAATGGCATGACGGTGGACGTGAGCCGCAGTGCGCTCCTGATCCAGCATACCCAACCGGCAAAGATATTCGACTCGTTGAAGGCATCGAACCTAAATGTATCGCGCAGCTTCCGTATCCAGCCAAGCGCTGCGGTTTCTATCACGTCAAGTGCGAACGATGCGGGACGAGTATCGCTATCACGACAGCAGGCAGACCTGACGATCCACGGTCAGTGGAAATCTACTGCCAGCGAGCATTGCAGTGATCGCCCTCGACGCCGGCCAGGTGCATCAGCGGAATTTTAGCTGCTGTCAGGTGGAGAGCGTGGCGTAATGCCTATCAAGCCAGAAAACCAGAAGCGTTATCCGAAGGACTGGCCGGCGATTCGCTCGCGGATTCAGGATCGCGCCGGCAACAAGTGCGAGAACTGTGACGTACGAAACTATGCCTTGGGCGGTCGCAGAAAGGGTGACGGATTATGGATGCCAGCCTTGCCACTCGGCGAAAAGATGCTGCATCTCGAATGGCCCAAGCCGGGAACTTGGTGGTGGTGCGGGACAGATGATCTGTCGTTAAAGTTGAGGATCATCCGCATTGTCTGCACGACTGCGCATCTGGATCACACGCCGGAGAATTGCAGCGACGACAACCTTCGATTCTGGTGCCAACGCTGCCATTTGCGCTACGACCACGAACACCATCAGCGAAACGCGCGCGAAACGCGACGTGCGGGCAAGGCGATCGACATGTTCTCATCCGAGGACGCCGCATGAGCTGCGGCACCTGCAAGCACGCTGGTCCATTGGCGACGTTTACGCGCACGTTGCGACTCAAGGTTCGCGGCGAAGCTTATGCCTGGCTACGGGCGGCTGCGGTTGAGGTGAATCAAGTATTCAACTACTGCAACGAAACGAGCCTGCTTGCCATCACACGCACGGACACGAGACGCAAGTGGATGAGCGGCTTCGATCTGTGCGCACTGACCGCTGGCGCGGCTGAACACTTCGAGAGGATCGGCGCGGATACGATCCAGTCGGTTTGCAATCACTACGCACAGAAACTAGTCGCAGCAAAGAAGCGAAAGCTACGCTGGCGCGTCAGTTGTGGTGCGCGCAAGTCGCTCGGGTGGATCCCATTAAAAGCCGCAAGTCTTAAGCATCGCGGCAAGGCCCTGCGTTTCTGCGGAAAGATCTTCCGCGTGTTCGAGATTGATCAACTCACACATGTGAAGTGGCAAGGAGGCTGCTTCGCCGAGGATAGCTGCGGCGATTGGTGGCTCTGCCTGCCGGTTGAATATCAGACTGAACTGTCTGTGGCGCCGCAGGAGGCCGTAGGAATCGACCTCGGACTCAAAGCCATCGCGACCACCAGCGACGGCGACACGCTTGATGCAGGCCGCTGGACGCAGCGTCACGCGGATCGTCTTGCGATGGCGCAGCGCCGAGGCCACAAGAAGCAGGCGAAGCGGATACATCGCAAGATTTCTCGGCAGCGAAAAGACGCGCTGCATAAGTTCTCACGGAAGATTGTTGATCAGTATCAGACGATAGTCGTTGGCGATGTGAGTAGCGCTTGCCTGAAGAAAACGAAGATGGCCAAGTCCGTCTCGGATTCCGGCTGGTACGCGCTCAAAACGCAGCTGCAGTACAAGGGCCAGCAGGCCGGCAGAAGCGTATCGATTGTCAACGAGCGAAACACAACGCGAACATGCAGCAGCTGCGGGATCTTAACCGGTCCCATGGGTCTGGACATGATCGTTGTAAGAGAATGGACTTGCAGTGAGTGCGGTGACACTCACTCGCGCGACGTCAACGCCGCAAAGAACATTCTCGCGCTCAGGTGTCGAGCGTCCGTCAGCGGGAACGAGTCCTTACCACGGAGTGTGGCGGCATGAGCATCTGGCTCTGGCATCGCGAGATCTGCTTTGACTGCGGGAGGCGGCAGTGAGCGTCTGCGAAGACATCATCATGACCGTGCGTCAATTACGAACGGTGCCACGCGTCGATATGGAGCGGCTCAGTTACTCGCTAACCGATGTTGAGTGGCTGGAGTTCGCGAAAGAACTCAATGCCGTGAGCTACATCCCGAAGGCGCATTACGATCTCTGGGAAAAACGCCCGGTTTTGTTCTATGGGATCACGGTGCGGTTGAAAGATAGCGGAGATAAAGCCGCAAATCATTTCCCGCTGCGAATCGAGGTGCAGGGTCGATGAGCCAGCCATCCCCCGAATCCCTATCCACCGTGACCCCCACGCGCCTCGACCTCGCCCGCGAGCAGCTGCGAGACCCGAGCCTGACGCCGGGGGAGCACCGGGCGGCGTGGTCGATTGTGACTGCGAGTGCGGTGAGGGATGAGGGCGGCTTTCCTGATGGAGACAGCAATGGGTGATCGATCACAGGGTCTCTACGAAAAGTTCGTCGTCACGCGCACCGACGGACACAGCGAGCCAGGAGGAAAGCATCACGAGTGCGAATATTTTGTGCTGGATTGTAACCACGATCCGCACGCGAGGGCTGCCCTCAAGGCGTACGCAAACTCGTGCCGGCCAGATTATCCGGAATTGGCACGCGATCTTGATTACATGGTGTCGTTCTGCGACTTCGGGAAACCAGCTGGGGAGCCATGAAAATTCACTCCGCAGAGCGCGTCGATGTGGGCGCTGATTCTGGGAGCGAGGAATGAACAACCTTGCTCGACTGATCGCAGAGGCTTCGGTACTCGCCGGCGGCCAGCATCCCTGCTCGATCCTTGGTCATCAATGGAAAAGCATCGGCGGCCGGCAATGCCCGTACGCGAGCGACATGGCGGCGCCGAACTGCTCCCAGGCCGTCTACGAATGCCCAGCATGCGACGCCATCGACTATGGCGAGCCGGGTGGGCCTGGTCATCGCGATTGCGTGCTGGACGGCCCTTGCAGCTTCGCATGCGAGCAGGCGCGCGAATTACGGTCGCTCGATGTGGGCGCTGTTGAGGGGGAGTTGTGAAGCCAATCGTTATTAGCGCAGCCAAGCACATCGCCGAAACCTATGGCTACGACCAAGTCATCATCATCGCGCGCAAGGTAGGCGAGGGCGCCGAACCTCACGGCGAGCATTGCACGACGTACGGCGTTGACAAAGCAAACTGCGACGTCGCGGCACGCATTGGTAATTTCCTGAAATACAAAGTGATGGGGTGGAGTGAGTCATGACCTCTCTCGCCCGCCCGTCAAAGCCTGCATTCGGCTCTCCCTGCAACGGCTGCGGTATCTGCTGCCAGCTTGAGCGCTGTCACTTCAGCGTCGAGATCTTCGGCGCAGGCCCTGGCCCTGGCCCATGCCCAGCACTGGAAGATGGCGACGGCCGAACCTGGTGTGGGGTACTTAGGAATCCTGAGAAGTATTTCGGCGCCGGCGCATTCGAGAAAACTGACGTACCGATTGGGCAGTTCCAGGTCAATTTCGCCTCTGTCTTAGCGATCGGCGCCGGCTGCGATTCGAGCGATGAAGCGGTTGCCTACTTTGCGAAGGGCATCGCATGACCTCCCTCGACCCCAAGGGCCGCTGCTGTGGCCGCAAGCCCATCTACTACAAAGGTGGCAGCTGGCGAAGCCCTGTGCAGGCGCCTATGCATTTCTGCTGCGAGTGTAATCGCGAGTACGGGCCGGATGGGAAACAGCGGGGTAATTGGGCGTGGGTGGAGGTGTCGACGGGTGAATTCGAGCGCGTGGGCAATCAATCGATACGGGAGATGTTGCGATGAATGCCAACGTCGAATCGCAAGCCGAGATCGATCTCGAATATCAAATCAACGTCCAGGCCCTTCGCCTAGCCACGCTTACGACCGTAGAGGGGCGCAGAGAAGCGAATGAGGAATTGTGCCGGCTGGTGAAGCTGCGCAGTCCGGAGCGGGTAGCTGAAATGGAAGCGGCCAAGGGGCTGCGCTAATGGATGGCGTCGAGCGAGTAAACGACGAGCCGCGGGCCCTGGATTTCATTCAGAGACGATGGGATTTTCAATCTCGATGGAACACTGAAAATGATACCCCAGCGCGGTGGCGACTTATTCGCGAGGCTTACGAATGGATGTTGCCAGAGATTGAGAAGGCCGGCCGGCGAGGACGTGGGATCTCGCCATACATCTTCGATTGGGACTTCACGCCAATCGAGCGATACGCATGGCAGGACATCCGGCCCTTGGCTCTGCCGCTCTATCCTCAGTTTCCGGTTGACCGCTACTTTATTGACTTCGCCGACCCGGTCAAAAAGATTGGAGTGGAACTCGACGGCAAGGCTTTCCATGACGAGAAGGTAGACCGCATCCGTGATGCGCGGCTCTGGGATCTAGGATGGCGGATATTCCGCATTCCAGGCTTTAAATCGCTGCCCTCTGGGGCGCCGATATTTGACCAGTACGACTGGCGACAAGAACTCAAGTGCGACGAGGACCTCTTCCTGTCGCGCCTAAGCGAGTGGGCATCGAGATGGTCCGAGGGCATCTTCTGGGCCATCAAGTTCGTCTACTACACGTCACCGACTGATCAGCAGCATCAATTTTCTAGCGCCGCCTATCGATCTCTTTCGGTTAATCGATACGCGCAATTTCCCATTGATCCACCAGACGTTGAGTACGACGAGGAACTCATCTGATGGCCAGAATCCGCACCATCAAGCCGGAGCTGGCCAGACACGAGCCTCTTTTTCAAGCCGAGCGTGAGACAGGATTGCCGATTCGCTTTGCTTGGGCCCTGCTGCCGACCGTTTGCGACCGCGAAGGCCGTTTCAAATGGCGCCCGCGCGACCTCAAGCTCGACATCCTACCTTACGACGATTGTGACTTTTCACACGTGCTCGACGCGTGGCTCACGCGTGGCCAAGTCGTGAAATACCGTGTCGGACGCGAGTGGTACGGGTGCATTCTGACCTTTCAGAAGCACCAGAGCATCAACAACAAGGAGCCGAACTCTACACTGCCGGGAATAGATGAATCCGAAGAGACCGAAGACTATACAAATCAGGCGCATAGCGACCCGCCGCCCACGCGTGAAGAACGCGTCGACGACGCGTCAGGGACGCGTGATGAACGTGAGAGCCACGCCACTTCTCTGGAAGGGAAGGGAAGGGAAGGGAAGGGGAAGCACGCGAACGAGTCGCGTGTATTGATCTTGCATGACTCACTTCCGAAAGCGGAGTGGGACGAGTGGATGCAGAAACGGAAGAGCAAGCGCTGGCCATGCGATGCCTTGACCCTTGGGAAGCAACTCCAAATCCTCGCCGAGCACGACACCGAGACGCAGCGCGGCATGTTGAACAATTCGATTCAGTCCACGTGGCAGGGCGTCTTCCCGCCGAAGCATGTCAACGGCAAGGTACCAGCGGATCCGCCGCGGACGCGAGAGTTCCCGTCATGAGCGCCGAATCCGAACGCGTGTTGCTGGGCTGCCTGCTACGCGACAACGCGCAGGCGAAGTTGATCGACGTGACGACTGGGGATTTCTCCGTCACGGCATACGGTCAAGTTTTCGAGGCGGCGCGGCGGATGATCAACGGCGGCAAAGTCACGGATGCTTTGACCGTTGCCGAACTGCTCGAGACTGAGACTGGGCGGCGGGATTGGCTACCGCTGCTGGTGGCCATGCAGCGCGAGTGCCTGGCGCCGGCTAACGCTCCAGCGTACGCCGAAGCGATACGGCGGGCGTCGATTACCAGGCAGGCTGTAGCGATCGGAAATTCGCTGGTCCAGGGCGGGGAGATCGACGAGGCAATCAAGCGGCTCCTGGCGCTGAACTCGACGCAGCGCGACCACACGTGTCACCAGCTTGAGGCGATGCAGGAAGCGGTGGACGCGATCATGAACGCCTCCGAGGGCCAGCTATCCGGCGTGCGGACCGGGATGCGTGATCTCGACGAGGCAATTGGTGGTCTGCATGACGAAGATCTGATCGTCGTTGCGGCTCGCCCGGCGATGGGCAAGACGGCCTTCATGCTGAACTTGGGCCTCGCCGCCGACGTCCCGGTGGGGGTGTTCTCAGGCGAGCAGGGAAGGCAGCAAGTCGGTATGCGTCTGTTGTCGATGGCAGGGCAGATCAGCTTGCACAAGATGCGCACGGGCACGATGAACGACGCCGACTGGCCACGTATCACGGCGACGATGAACAAGGCCAAGGATCGCCCGGTGTGGATCTACGACAAACCGGCGCCGACCATCGATGACATCGTCCGCCAAGCCCGTGCATGGAAGTTCGATCAGAACGTCGGCGTGATCATGATCGACTACCTGCAAAAGCTGCGCGGCGGCAATGGCGAAAACTTCCGTTTGCAGGTTGGTGATATTACGACACAGCTGAAAGATCTTGCCAGAGAACTCAAGGTGCCGGTCGTGTTGCTGGCCCAGGTCAAGCGTGAAGTGGAATCGCGGCCGATGGGGTCGGACGGATTAGGTCGCATGCCGTACATGGGAGACATCGCCGAGACAGGCATCGTCGAGCAGGAAGCGGATCAGGTCATCACACTGTACCGCCCGGAAGTCTACGACGATTCGCCGCAGTACAACGGTATTGCCTACGTAAACATCTGCAAAAACCGCCACGGCCCGACCGGTTACAAGAAGCTGTCATGGCGCGGTGAATATCTCCAGTTCGGCGATCTCGCGCGGACTGAGGCGCCATATCAGGATCGGTGGAGCGCAGCATCATGACCGGTCGCTTCATCTACGACCCCAAGACAATGGCCTTCCGCATCGAAGGCTACTTCCTTGCGCTCGGTCTTGAGATCGAAGTCGAGGAAGACGACCTGATTCCCGAAGAGTGGCGCAATCACATCAGGGACATCATGCGATGAACTTCATCCACCGTCCTAACACCAACCTAGAAATCTGCGGCGAATACCGCATCGAGACGACGATGGGAACGAAGGCTTGGCACAACGCCTATCACGACCCATCGAAGCTTCACGCAAAGCAAACCGGTATCTGTGTCGGTGGCGATTTCGATAAGGCGAAGGTTGTGCAGGCTTGCGCGGATCACAGCGAGCGGATGAAGCGGGAGGCGGCGTGAGCGACATCCAATCCGCAGGCGAGGCACTGTTGCCATGAGTAGGTTTTTCGTACTGGTAAGGCGTCCACCACCAAAGGATTACCTGAAGCCAGATCACAGGTCCTATGGCCCTTTTGAGCACGAACTCGATGCGTTGAGTTTCTCGAATCGCGCAACGGCGATGTACCCAGATGCCATCACCATTGTCGAGCCGCTACGGACGCCGGAGAGCTTGTCATGACGCGCATGACTCAAGCCGAAGCGGATAGGCACAAAGCCCGCGTGCATCCCATCCCTCACTCCAAATCCCAGCAGAAGCGCTTCGCGATGCAGGGCGGTGAGGTTAGATCGGCTCGCCGCGATTCGCCCGGGCTGCCAGGGCGTACACGCTCCAAATACTCCGCGGTCCGAACGCAGGTCGATGGGATTTGGTTTGATTCGAAATCGGAGGCAGCACATTACCGCCGCTTGCAACTACTCGCAGCGGCTGGGCAGATCTCCGACCTTCGCTGTCACCAGCGATGGCCGCTCGTGGTGAACGGAATTGAGTGCGCACAGTACGAATCTGACTTTGATCATCTTGACGCTAATGGTACGCGGGTCATCGTCGATGTGAAAGGCAAGCCGACCGAGGCGTACCAGCTCAAGAAGAAGCTCTTCGAAGCCCTCTATCCGGTGAAGATTCTAGAAGTCCGCAAGGCTCCCAGAGGTTCCAAATGAGCCGCATCCGCGCCCTCGTCCGTGGCGAGATGCTGAGCCTCAAGCAGTGCGCCGAGATCGCCGGCATCACCTACGACGGCGCATTCCAGCGCTGGGCAGACGGCCTGAGAGGCGATGACCTGATAGCCAAGCCCAGGGCCGAGGGTGAGGGCGATGCGCGTCGTACGCGGGTCAAGGGTGAGCGTCGCGAGCGCGAGCGGGTGAAGCGGGCGAGGTTGTTGGTGGAAATCAGTCGATTGTTGGAGGTGAGCCATGGGTAGCGGAACAGATGCGGCGCGAGCGGCAGGTAGCGGTCTACATGCCGATGTGCTCGACGACTTCAAAGACCAGCTGCTCATTGTGTTGCTCAATCGACTCGCGAAAGACGGGAAGGTAGCTATCCCGGTAACTGAAGTCGACGCGACGGGTGGATTCATTGTTGACTTCAGCGTGAACGATGGCGTGTTCAACTTCGTTGTGAGGAAAAAGCAATGACCAGACAGCTAGTTGATGGCCGTCCCGTTCCAGACGACGACAGTCATAAAGAACTGAAGCCGAATGGCCAGCAACGCGATTACGTTGTGCTGAGCCCTGACGAACTGCGAAAGGGATACATCAAGCCTTGGCGCAACAGCTACAAACATAGCTGCGGCGTCGTGACGAGGATGTCAGACGCTATCGCCAGTACTTACGCTCGCGAGCCGTGGTTCTATAGCGGTACGTTCTGCGTCGGCTGCCACGCACATTTCCCGCTCAACGAATTCACCTGGGAGCCGGACGGCGAATCGATGGAGCCGAAGAACTGGCCGCAGTCTGAGTTGGATCGCATCGCGAAAGTGCGCGCGGAGAAGCGAGTATGAACCTCCCCCGCCGCTCGACCGACCTCGACCCTCGCCGTCACGCTGCCGACGTGGGGAGGCTGATTATCCTGTGCGCGCTGCTTTGGCTTTGGTGGGTGACGTGAACTACGGCTCCGCCGAGCTGAAGGAATTCCTTGGCGAGACGTCGATTGGCGGCATCCCAGCTGAGTTCCTCACGACGGACCGCATCATGCAGCGATGGGCCCAAGCTAACGGTAGCGGGCTACCGACAGATCGCTGGGACGACTCGCGCCAGTCCCGTCCCGATCCGCTGGACGATCACTCGGCGCTGATCATGGATCGCATCGTGTTGACGTGTCCGCCGACAACCAGGCGAATCGTAGAAGCGTGGTACCGCACGCCGCTGCCGACCCGGACAATCGCGAAGCAGTTGGGTATGTCGAAGCGGGCGCTGGAGAAGGCTCACTTGCTCTCGCTGAACTTCCTGAAATGGAAGATCGAGTGCAGCAATCACCTCACCCTCTTGAAACTGCTGAAAATTCGTGCCTAAATTGGCGCAGACTCGTAATACGTATCCCGACACATCGCCATGAATCCCGAGACAACAACCTTCGCCGGTCAAGCTTTGACGGTGAAGCTGCGCATTCGTAACGCGCCGAACGGGGTTCAAGTCCGCCGGACCGGCACCATCTCATCATCGACCTTCCGTTAACACGGAGGGCGCCGCTGTAGTGGACGGCAACCGGCTTCGAATACCGGGGTGCTCGAAAGGGTAGGGGTTCGAACCCTCCGCCCTCCGCCAATTTAATTTGGGCTTGTGCGACGGGTCGCGCGCCTCTCCTGCAAAGAGGCTCTGCCAGTTCAACTCTGGACAGGTCCACCAATTTCCTCGTGCCCGACCAGAACTCGCGCACTTAGCCCCGCAAGCCGGGGCTTTCTTTAGCTCTCCCGCGCCGTCCATCCCTGACCTCCATGTCTATCCTCAAGGGCGTGTTGCGGGAGGGCTGATCTATCTCGCCGCGCAATCCCCAACGCTGCCCTGATTGATCCACAGCGGCCGGGACTCGCACGGCCAGCGCCCGAGGGCAGCCAATCCGACGGCAGTGAGGGCAAGGACGAGCAGCAGGACGGGGAGTGATTTTCTGAGGCTCATTTCGGTACTCCTGTCTTTGCAAGTTTGGCGGCATATTTCTTGAGCCGCTCCCAATTCTCTGGGTGAATCCAGACCTGGAATGGCCTGAGCCCCGCCAGGCGCTGACGGGCGCGCCAGGCTGCAACCGCTGCGTTGCCCTTAGCTGGCGTAGCCATCAGGCGAACTGCAGATCCCAGGCCGATGCCGACCACATCGGCTCAATCGCGGCCTCGGCTTTTTCGAGGGTGGCGAATCGATACTGCGAGGCATCCTCTCCGGAATCGGTGGCGACGAAATAGCCGTCCCGATCCTTTGCGATGCTAAGCAGCACGCGCGCCTCAATTGTTTCGTCGTTGTGTTTGATGCTGGCGACGTCGGCTTTCACGATTTCCATCTTCTATCTCCTGTGACCGTGGAAGTATTAGAGCACGCCATTACATGTAATGCAAGCTTTATTTGAGGCTCCATGAAACTACTCGTCGCCCTGACATTGCTGCTATGCGCAAGCGCGCAGGCCGAAACGCTCGCGATTATCTGCACTGCTGGGACGACGCCGCAGAACTGCTCGGCGTGGAAGTACGATGTGCCGGTAGCGACGGACAAGGTGCGGGTGGGATCGAGCTGGGCAGACTTTGCGCTCAAAGCCTTTTCGGCCGTCGCTCCCGCCGAGACGGTTGATGCATGCGTGTCGCCCGGTGTTCCACGTGACACCTCCACGAAGCCAATTGATCCCTGCAAAGACTGGGCAGTGGTGCGCGCGGATAGCTTCGCCACCACTCCAAGCCTGCCTTTGTCTTGGGATCAGTCGCTATCTCGGATGGACGGCACGTCGATGACGAATCTGTCCGGCTTTCGCATCGTCTATGGCACGAGCGCCGCCGCCTTGACCCAGATTGTGCAGATTCCAGATCCGGCGGCCCGAAGCTACACGCTGTCAAATCTCGCCTTCAGCACGAACTATTTCCTGGCCGTGAAAGCCTACGACTCGGACGGCATCGAATCCGACAAGTCGAACACGATCCAGCGCACGACCATCGCCAAGCCAGCCGGACCGAAGGCCAAGCCGGTCCCGCCGATCGCGAAATGATGCCGTGGCGTGAGGCTGAGCAGTCCTTTGCGCGGGAGTACTGGGCGCAGCTTCTGCGGCGCGCCGGCAACATGAAGAAAGCTGCTGCGCTGGCAGGCGAAAGCCATATGAACGCAGCGCGAATCTGTCGCAACCTTGGCTTGCGCAGCCCAACCGCTCGCGGACCGGTGCCT
>Ga0307513_10003943_pt1 | contig 19951 bp, 22 predicted proteins | sample 15_EM_MG_FD_202174 | JGI IMG/M metagenome (GOLD analysis project Ga0307513, IMG submission 202174) | Populus trichocarpa ectomycorrhiza microbial communities from riparian zone in the Pacific Northwest, United States - 15_EM | ecosystem: Host-associated > Plants > Roots > Unclassified | place...
AAGCTAACATTTTTGACCTTGCTCTGGGAGCAACTTCAGTAGCTTTGCATCTTTGATGTCTTTGTGTCTCTAACACACCTTGGGCAGTCCTAGGACATCCTGGAGACGAAGTGCATTTTCCTGATGTCGGACCTGCAGTCGCATTCGTACTTTGACCTTTCCTCTTTCTCTTTCTTTTGTTACCTTTTCCTTTGGACCAATTCTCTTCCACTGGCTCATCATCATCAACAGATTCCTCAGAATGGACAGTTCGAGCCTATTCGCGTCTGCTGCTCATAGTGGGAGGGCAAGAGAACATTTCAAGCTTCCTCAGTGCTCTCGCTTTTCAACTAACATTCCTCTGCTTTCAAATGATATACATCTCATGCTAGCGGCCATGAGGAAGGCATGTGGCTTCAGTGAGGCAAGTAGATATCATGTTATCTGACATGAGGTGGTTCCTGAGATGCATGTTAGCTCTGAGTCATTGACACAACATATCCCACTTTCCATCCTTTACTCGTAAGGTAGAATATATTCTCTGGCTAAATGTGAACAGAAAGAAGGTTCCCGGAAATAAATCTGAGCAGCCACTCTCAAGACATGAAAAAAAAGGTCTTGAAAATGTAATACAAGGATGATCCAATGCTGAATTCCATAATGAAACTGGTAATCTATGTTCCATTCTTGCAGAGTCTGAAGGATAATGGCCCAATCTCAACATCCACTGCCAGGTTCCCTTTCCAGAGTATCTCATTCTTTAGGGATATTCCGCAACTATCTTTAGGTGCGCACCTTGGATGGGTCCATTTACACTAACATACTTCAGAGGCTCAGTAATATGAGTGAACTCCTTTGTTGCGAAAAATATTTCCTGACAGTGAGAAAACTTAATATAAACTCTTGGGCCATCCAATTTATTTCATCTTGATTACTAGACCTCATGGCTCTTTTGTGGCGTGTTGGTGACACTCCCCAAGAAGGCCAGAGGCCAGCTTTGTGGTTTTGAATGAACATGGATACTTGGTCCATTGGTTCTTCAAGGTTTGGGAAGGCCCAGGGGGCCCGAACGCAGTCAAAAGCATTGAAATACTGCCGCAGTGTGAGGCTGAGGGAATTAGAATTGACTGAGATATTGCTAACTCTTTAGCTCATCGTCGGACACAGTGAGCACGCATAGTTGTGTAAAATCACCTTAAAGAAGGAATATTGCCATAAATGGACCAGATTGTCATCGACTAGTAGGGCGATCTACGGGCCGGATTCAGGTTCCAATGAGCAGGGTGATCTGTTGGCATGATTCGTGCCTGTCACAGATCCAGATTATCCAGATCAGGGAAAGGTAATGATCTGTCGATAGCTTATAAGCCGGTCTCTCCGTAGTGTTCGAAAAAGATGACTGACATCACCCCCTCCCCCTCTATCCACGGCGAACCTGTTCCTGCATTCGATTTTGACAAAAACACTGCTGAATATAGGATCTGGAAAGTTGAAGAGAAGTTAGTCTTAAAATCCCACATTGAGGGGTACCGCGGCGCTCTGCAGAAAAAGAAATCAATATACATTGCTGAGAAGGTCGTCCCTGAGATTAAAGCCTGCTGGAATGGACGATATGATAAAAAGAAATTGAAGAAGGATAAAGAGCTTTGGAAGGAATGGGAGAAGAAGAAACAGGTACTTTTGGAATTTATGTATGGAGCCGTAAATGATTCGGGGCCTGCAGCGCATTTTTACTTGGTTTGGGAACAACGCGGCCACCGACTGGGGGATAAAGATCCCAGGTCTCAACTTCAATGTGACGTTTAATACAGTGCTTCAGAGCAAAAAGAAAGGCGAGATACAGGAACTTGCAAAGAGGATGGCTGATGGTTCAGAAGATCCAAAGAAATGGTTGCCACATTATCAGACGGCGAAGAAGATTGTGAAGGATGGTCTATCAGAGGAAGAGATATCAATGTTCGAAGAGGATGTCAGGGTTTGGCAAGCGACCGGCGTCCCCAGGGAAGTCCAGGCTACGTGAGTAGCATGTTCACTTAGATGGTCCCCACGGTTAACACAAATTCAAGATCGGCTTCCCGCCATGGGAGCAAAATTCTGCTGAAAATGGACCAATTGAGATGGAGAAGTATTGGGATGAGAGTATTTGCCCTTGAATGTCACTATAATGAAGACAGGAAGATGGCATACTCAATGTAAGTTGCTTGTTAAGGATGTCCTGCGTGTAACTGAGTTTAAGTGCAGCAGGGACACCCAGACGTTGATTGCGGATGGCGTTCTACCAATCCCTGTGATGGCGGATCCCGCGGCTGCTCAAAGAGTGAGACAAGTACCGACCTTTGAGCAATATGATCCTTCCATGTACAAAGCCCTGAGGAAGTCATATGTGAAGTATGTCAAGCATGTATCATCAATTGAAAAAGGCACAACTACTGCGACGGCGCCCGACTTCTCAACATTTACAATTGCCGATCTAGATTTGGAGGCCGGTGGTTACCCGCGGGTTCCCGATCTTATTAGAAATGTAAACAACATTGAAACCAATGTTACACAGCAGCAAATTATTCGCTCATATTTCACAAAGCACTATAGTATGTGGCAATCGATGGAAAGAATATCCACTGATCAATTGAACGTTAGATTTGGCTGCCGGAAAGGACGGCCCCGTGCCATATAAGACTATCTTAGCCGAATGGAAGGAGTATGTCGACCCCAAGTACTTGCCCGAGGGAATGCCATTCAAGGATCCAAGCAAATACCTCACTGAGGAAAGCAACAGCATCTTGAAGCTATGGAGGGCCCGTCGGGACAAGGGAGAAATGTACTTCAGGTTCGAGTGTATTGTAGGAAGCGACAAGCTCCCAGCAGAGCCCGACTATCCCGACGGCATTTTCAAAGATCTCCACCCCATGACCCCGATGAACTTCAGTAGTCTAGGCCCACAGTGTGAAGATGCAGAAAAGAGCGATGATGAAGATAGCGATGATGGTGATGCAATCCCGAAGAAGTTCAGGATAGAGACATCTGATGAAGAAAGCGAGCAGTCCGAGGGGAGAGATCCTGGTAAGGATCTTGAAAATGAGAGAATCCCGAAAAGATACCACCTATGGTCGCCAGAGGAAGGCGAGGGGTCCGATGTGCAAGATCCAGACAACAATAGTGAAGAGAGGGCTCCAGACGTTGACGAAGATGAGGAAGTAGACCATATACAGAATTTGAACAGAGGCAGGAGCACTCGAAAAGGAAGGGTGATGTTGGTGGACTCAGAAGGTACTGGCTCTCCCACTAAGACGAGACCTCGGGCCCCCTTGGCTCCACCAGCCACCTTTGTCTTCTTTGTGGGAACTGCAGGGTCCTCATCATTGTCCACCATGGTCACCTTGCGTTTCTTCGGCTTGGTGGTTTTTGGCGAGGGCTCATCATCATCTTCGGACCCCGAGCTGTCCTTGCTGGGTTCCTCGGGACTGGCAGCAGCCCTCGTCTTCTGCGTCTTCTGCCTTGTATGATTCGCCACCATAGAAGGGATGGTTGATTCTTCTTCATCAGCCTGCACCTCCCCTTCCTTGTTCGCCCTGGAAGCACTGGACACCCCCTTCAATGCCAGACGCCGTGGGGTGGTCTCGTCCTCACTGTCTGTCAAATTCAATTGCACCTGCGCTTGCAAAAGCCTTGGAGGGGATGTAGGTGGAGGTGATGCAGATGGTGGCCATGCGGCAGCAGGGGTCGGCAGGCGATGGGATGAGGAGATGGGGGGTGATAAAGCCACAGGCATAGAGAACTCGCGATGGGGGATCATTGGCAAGTTCTTGACGGCCTCCATGACTTGAAGATGGCTCTTGCTGTCGTACACCATCATCGAATCCAAGGTGCCCTGAATCTATTTTATCTGCGCCTTCAACTCTGTGTTTTCTTCCTTCACTGCACGGATGTTTGCCAGCACCTCGACAAGTAGCTCGCTGAGGGTCATTGGATTCTCTGTCTCGCCCGTAATTCCTGATCGCGGGACCCCTGCAGCATCGGACATGGGCGGAGTGAGGTGCTCGATGAGCTCCTCAAGTGGTGTGGTGAGATCAACCATCACGGGGCCCAAGGTGCAGTAAGAGTTGATGCACCCTACCTTCTTGGTCTTGCATCGCCAGCAAGCCTTGGGCCCAGACTTCTTGATTGCCTCTGGAGTCCAGAGACAAGTCACCTTCATCTTCACGCACCGCGTGCACTTGTCCTTGACCTCGATACAATCCTCGGGCGGTGGGGCCGGCGCTTTCAATTTGGCCTGCTGTCGTGCTCGCTTGAGCAGAGTTATATCCTCCCCATCCTCCTCCTCACTATCTTCCTTCCTTTTCCTCTGGCGGGTATCCTCAGCAACCACCTTCTGCTTGCTCTTCGTCTTCTCCTCTCCCTCAGAGTCTGAATCTTCCCAGATGACTTTTGGGAGTGCGCTCCCCCTATGCCGACCTTTCGCCTTGTCCTCTTGTTCTTCGGCATCCGACTCATCAGCCCTCGGCTTTCGCTGGGCCTTTTTCCTGCCTGATTCCTCAGTATCCACATCCCCTTTCCTCTTAACCTCTCCCTCTTCATCCATCGTCCCCACGACAGACGTGGACTTGATCTTCTTCCCCCATTCTTTCAGTTGCACCGCAGCCAGCTTCCTCCGTTCTACTGTCATCTGACTGTTGTCTCGGTGAACCAATGCCCTCGGCGCCTTGTCCTTCTTCGTCTTTCCATCCTCGCCGTCGGAGGCCGATAGTGCGGGGTCCGTGGCCTTTCCCACCTGCTTTCGTTCCCGCATCTTCTTCGCCACTTCTTTCTCTTTTGGCTTTGCAACCTCCTTTGCTACCTGTGGTTTCTCTGCCACATCCTTCATTTTATCCTTCGACATTGCAAGTTGCTTTCCTTTTCCGACCTCAATGGCCTTCGCACTCCGTACCGCGGCATCCGCAGCCATGTCGTCCTCGAATCTCTTGATGTGATTCTTCACTTTGGTGAAGTCCGTGTTGTATGTCGCATGTTGGCCGTCGGGGGTAAAAATATGACCCTGGTTGAACACCTTGACCAGGTAGTCTGTGAGATGGCCTCGCCCACTTTTCACAGGGTAGGGTGTCAGGGCATTGTTCACGGTTTGCTAGAAAACTATCGTTAGAATATTGTGATACTGAGTCGAAAGACAGGACTTACCAAGGCAGAATACAAGTCCGTTTGAGCCTTGTCGAAGCCCTCTTGATCATTCCTCCTCACCATATCCAATACATGCGCTTCGAATGCATCTGCCAATCTATTTGCCTCCTCCTCTGTGAAATGGGCTTTGGTTCTCGACAAGGATGCCATTGCGAGACTTTCAACTTTGGAAACATACAGCGAGTGAAAATGGCGGCGGTGGCGGGATGAGACGTGAGCGAATGTGGTTGAGCGTGATAGCGGTGGCGACGAGTCGACGGGGGAAGAGGAAATGGGGTCCAACGTGTCGAAGGTGTAGTGCAGAACCAAAAACGAACTTTCAACTATGAACAAATACCACCAACCAATGTCATCATGTGGATTTCACGGTCTCCATGTTGTCACGTGCTTTTCACAGACTCCGATCTCATCAATTACCTGCTCCTCCTAACTTTCCTTTACGCTATGGCGAAACAAAACAAACAGTCAAAAAAAGCAGATATGGGACCTCAGGATCTTCAAAATTTACCTGGTTCTTCACTCGGGGTGGCAGACGCCCAAGCGCCCAGTCAAAATAAACAGAGTAAGTCAGAATCTTGTTCCATTCCTAAGGCTTATCCATACCGGGTGTTAGGATCTCCTAAAAATAACAAGAGTATTGATTATATTTAAGGTGGAGTCGAATGACTGGCTAACTAGGAGATTCAGATAAACACCGAGGTCTGGTGGGTATCGGGGCCCATGTTAATTGTGCATTATATTTTCTCTCAGATGATGGCTGGAGTATCTGTAACTAAGACTTACTTCAACAGCGGAGAAAGTCAACGAGGGTGAAGGTTCTGCCTTATCTGAGTTATCGAAAGCTCTCATCAAATTACACGAGCCACCCCCGACAAGGCCGATGAAACCTCAACCCAAGCTTGTCTCATGGTTGGCAAGGTCGTTCAGCTCGGAATCCAATTCCATGGGAGATTCCACCCGCAGGCCATCATCGGACTCAGAATCAGCTAAGCCCTTGGGCAACAAGCCAATGGCACTCATCGAAAGAATAAGAATCTCATCTGGGTTGGATTCAGATGATCCCACAGGCAATATGCCCACAACAATTGTTGAAGGTAATATCTCTATTGGTCTGATTCAATCGTGACAGAACTATGCTCACTGTACCTGCAGATAAACCAAACGAGGGGAACAAGCCTTTGAAAATTGTGCAGAGAATTGCGATAGATATCTCATCAGGTTTGTGCACAGGGATTCAAGGTATCACCAGCTCACAATATAATTAGATGAATCATCATCCCCCAAGGCCACATCGGTCACAAACACAGGCGCTGAACATGTTTCCCGCTCAGATGCCAAACGTGTTACAGCGACGGACACTGTCCCTACTAAACTGGTTATTATTGGCGACTCTGCGGACCTGGGGACTGCATCAGGTAATTCGTACAACATTCATGTACATCTTTAAATCTGACTTTCATTTAGGCAGCGGTGCTGACAAGTCAGTGGGATCTAATGAGGACAATGCCGCAGCGAAGGGGTTTAAAGATCTCGATATATCTGGCAGTAAGTTTCAAGTCCATTGACGACTTATTGAAGTTTAAATCCCCCCAAGACACGCAATTTGCGGATGTGGAAGTTCCAACCATGGGTGATGAATGCCAACCGACGGGTTCCCTGGTTCCCGCAACGGAACCTTCTCTTGCGGAGAAAGTGTCTGCGATTATCAACAATTCTGCGTCTGAAAGAAACCATAAATACTTCAACCCACCCACTGAGGCTCGTTATTTGTTGAACAGAAATGTTGCTAGAGCAATGGAGGGGCCCATGTCACCTGTTGCCCAATACGAAAGACCAATCAGGCCCTCAGATATCGACTTGGATTCAACTAGTTGTCCCTCAAACTTTGATCCTCCATTCACTTTCATGCATCTTTATATACTGAAATTACTTCGCTGTGCAACTAACTCTAGACATAGCATTACACTGAACAACAGCTCCACAATGTGCACTTGAATGTCGAGAACTGCGACTTCGATCTCAACACCTATGAAGATAAATTACACGCGTTGATCAGTGCCTGTCGTAACAAGTTGCGGGCAGAAATTCTTTCCGTGAATATTCTGTCGGATGTAGAAGAGGAACTGGATAACATTGAAGATTTACTGCGCCCTTGGATGTAGTTATGTTGTTTAATAGGAAGTGTAAAAATCAATTGTGATCAGCTGAATCCAAAGTGTAATAACATGGTAGTCCATGCGTCGCTGATGTCTGATTAAAGGACAGGTAAAAAATACTACAGGGAAGGAATACTGTGGAATTTTGCATGAATGGTCCTCTTCAGCATGCCTAATCAGGTTGGAAAAACCCGGCGGGAACCAAATCAGCAATGCGGCGGCCAAACCCCACAGGGGAAATGCGACAGGGACCAGATTGGAGGCAGCACAAATCCGTGGGGGATCGCATGGGAACCAAATTGAAAAGCTGCATCCACCCAACCCATTTGCATGCAAATGATCAGCTCCCTATGCGAGTTTGTACCCAATCCAGCTGGACCATGATCAATGTGACAGTTGTCCCTTATGAGTCAGTCCGGCTAGCTCCGTGACCATCAAGACATCATATTTTACGTGACACATGCTAGTAAGGTAAGTGTTACACTGTCATATGTGCTGAAGCATTACACACTGCCCCTTTATTAGGCATCGCTGAAATTATTCACATGTCTGGCAGATGCTTTCTAGGCTTCTTCTTGATGACTACAGCCAACAATTTCCTTCAGACTGCACCCACACCTTAGTTCCCCCCCTGAGAACTCCTGCCGGCATGATGGAAGGAGTGCTTTTAAGTGCCCTTGATAGGCATGAGAAACTTGCTTGCCATTCCTATGCTCACTGCTGCCCAATGGATTTGCAAGACTTAGACCACCATACACTTTGGCTTCAAGCCAATTCAATTGAAAAATCCACTGTAAAAGGCTATACGACTGGCACCCATGACTACCTCCATTTCTGCATGGCACATTCTTTAATCAACCCCACACCACAAACACTCTCCCATTATACATCTCGCTTCATTGCTTCTGGCCCTAGATACTTAACTGGGGTTTGGCATTTCCTCTCCACTGCATATCCTAACTTCCCCTACGTTTATACCATTTATCCACCTTTCTGTCTCATGCCTGGTCATCCACTTCTTATGATGATCTTCTATTTATAACCATGCTATTATGCTGCTTTTACAGCTGCCATAAAATTGGCAAGCTTGTTCTCAAAAATGACAAGTCACTTTTTGATTGGAGAAAGGTTATTAAATGCTCTTCTCTCATTTTCTCAAATGGTCATATACAATATTGCCTCCCTTATCACAAATCCAACCCCTTCTATCATGGAACAGATGTCTTGTTCACACCCCAAGATATCACAGACCCAGTGGCACTACTCACTGACTATGTTTCTCATCATGAAAAACTTCATGGTGCTACTGCATCTTTATTCCTCTGCAAAGATGGCAGCCATCCAAGCTGGTCCTGGTTTGATTCAAAATTCTTTTCAGTTCTGGACCACTCATTTGGCAGACATTCAGCCTGTGCCAGGGGTGCTACCTACTATGCTAGCCTTGGATGTTGGTCCTCCTCAGCTTGGAATATTTACATCAGGGAGAACCCTATCATCCATGCTGAGTTGTAACTTGCTGCCATCTGCCTTTGCTATTGCTAACTCCATCTTTTAACATCTAACTCTTCTCTTTGATGTTGTCTGCATCTATTTTCAACAACCCCATCCCCCTCACACAACATAACCAGGCCTTTTTATAGCCTATTCTCTCAGCCTCTGTCTTTCTAATCAAAAGTAGAGAAATCTGCTAAACGGATCTCCTGTTGTTGCTATCTCTTAGTGATTGTCGTGGGTAACCCTGGGGTATCCCAGGGCTACCTGTACCCATACCTGCTCCAACCCATACCCGTGCCCAGGGGTATGGGTTTTGACAGGTTAGAGTAGGGGTTTTTACGAAACCCAGGGTTACTCTCAACCCATGCAGGTATATCTATGCAATCAACCAAGAAACCTCGCAATGGCACTGTGGATGTCAATTGACATTGCCATGCAGCATTGCGAGGTTATGTTGGGCATTGTCAAGCTTGCATTGGGTCTTTCAACCTCCTGTTGGGATGTTTGGCATTGCATTGGGTTGATTGAACACCCATTGGGTCATTTGACCCCATGTTTTGACCCCAAATTTTGGCATAAGTTCAGGGGAGCTAGTGACATGGCACACCAACCACCCCATTGCAGACCATGCCAGCCAAAATCACGCAGCTGTGAGTGTCTGTGCTGCCATGCACGTGAATGAATGGGAGGGGTTGGGTGGGAGGTACCAGTGCGAGCGTTGATGTGGGGATGAGTGTTGATGTTGTGGCATGGGTGTGTAAGTGGGCAGCATGTGTCCTGGCATGTTAGTAAGGAACAAAGGAAGAAGGTAAAGGAGATGGACTGACTATGGTTCATCTCCTTGCATACCTCATGGGTCTCCCCTCCTGTTTCCTACCTGCCCCCAACCCATGTGCCTATGCGATATCCATCAAGATTGAGTGGCCTACATCCCTTGCTGGAGGGGAGAGGCCAGGTGGCAATGAGTTTGGGTGTCAATGAACCTAAAAGGAATGATAAAGGTTAGCACTTATGTAGTAAAGAGGTTATAAATTAATTAATTACCGTTTAACACATCCTGCCACATTCGTTGGGTCAAAAGGGATGTTGTGGTTGTGATAGGTAGCAAGATCATCTGCATTTGTCACTGTTGATCTTGTTGATCTTGATTCAAACTCCGAAAAAAAACCCACTGGGTAAACCCGCCAACCCATGCCAGGGGTACGGGTATGGCAAGGGTTGAAGAAACCCAACCCATACCCTTACCCCAGCGTACCTTACCCGCAACCCACACAGGTTTTGAAACCCCTGACAATCACTACTATCTCTTGGTTTTGAGCCAGCACACCAGAGGCTCATTCAGACAAATCTAACAGTATATAATAAGGACTATAGGGCCAACTGCACGGCAAAGCCCACTATCTCTAGTACATGTGTAAAAATATAAAAATATTAAACAGATTACAACTAAATGATTGTTGGCTCAGTGCTGCTCATTGTGAACCTTTGGTTCACTCCTTGCAGCACCAGACATCCAGATCCCTAAATGCACATTGTCTAAGCATGATGTCATTAATAACCCATATATAAACACAAACTGCCTAAAAAAGAAATGGAACAAATAGAGGCAAGTTCAAGGGTGTTCAGGAATCAGAATGCTGGATGTGAACCTGGTTAGTTAGTCCAGCCTCTGGCCACAAAAAAAAAATGGAACCCCCAAAATTTGGACAAAATTTGACATCTGGAGCTCGTTTTGGACATGTATAATCAATATATCATCATCAAATTATAACTAAAGCACCTAAATATGGGTGAAATAGTGTAAATTTTCAAAAAGTTGTCAAATTTAGGGTGAGGGCAGGGCAATCAAGTGTCAGGAGCCTGCAGTGGGTGTGAAACTCAATGGGTATGTTCTATCATACTCACAAATTAGGTTGTAAATGTCACTCACATATTACCTTCAGTGCATAGTGCTTGAACAAGCTCCAACGAAGTGGATTTCTGAGGTGGCACAGGTGCAGAAATGACATCATACTACCATTTTAGAATTGTGCCTGATTACATAGTTAGTTAATTCAGTAAAACTGGCATTAGCAAAAAAAATTGACCCTGCATATTTTTTTCCAATTCCCAAGCACCCTTGGGCAAGTTTTAGAGACAACACCCAAAAGCATATTGGAAGTCCAGAGAGAAAGATAGTTTGCCCAGTGTAACATTGCATGCTGAAAGTCTGAGAATGATGTCATAGGCAAGCCCTCCCAATCATGTGTTTCAGAGCAACTGCGCAGACAAAACCCCCTACCTAAAGGTAGTGGGAATATGTCATGAAAAAAAAAATGTCTGAAATTATCACATCCATCCTTTTACCAAATCATGTGCCAGGCACCATGCCAAGCCTTTCACTTTCTATATATTTGGATTCTACTCATTTTTCTGAATTTTTTGGTATATCACACATAGGAGTAGGCTATTCATGACCTGAGTAACTAGCATAGTTTTGTATTTGGAAAGAATTTTCTGCAGTCATGGTGATGAATGAATGAATGAATGAAAATTTTGACTAGGTCCTGTGTTGATAAAGAATGAGTCTTTGATAAATCAAAGGACTCATAATCAGCCATCTTGGCAAGGGGGGCCCAGGATGTTGCACAGGGTCAGTAAAATTTTTTTAAGGCCCTGAGCCTCACCTTCCCCCCCCCCTTCCCCAAAAAAAGGATATGTCAGACTGAAAAAGAAATTTTCCAAAAAAAAAAAAAATGTCCAAGAGTGATTAAAAACAAAAATTTGGGAATGTCTCTATTGAATTTAGACTTTAATATGACTATGATACCTGCTTATGAGGTGCTCCTTCAGATTTGAGGGACTTAATATGACACTGTCAGTGTTGTAGTTAAGGCCTAAGGGTTAATAATATTAATAATGTTTAAGGTTTAAATAGATTCTAAGGTTAACCCTTAATATCAGCCAGCAAGGTTAATAACCCTTAATAACATATTGATCATCCCTCAAAGTTCATGAATAGATGCTAGACAATTTTTTTTTTTTACAGAATCATTTGAGAATCATGGCCTATACAGTGGCTACACCTGCTCAATAATGCTTTATATGAAAGGGTTTCTGTAGAAATTCTTTCTTTCTAGCTGGGAAAAATTGTAGAGCCATATCCATTTTTTTCTGGTAGCCTAATAACCCCTTAGGTTTGAACCTTAATTAAGACTTGATTTTAAGTGCTAAGGGTTAAGAAAAAAATTGGGGTTAATAACCCCTAGAATACAACACTGGGTGTCACACTGTGGACCCATTACATCTGAGAACACCCCGCTTCTTTGGTTAGCGCCCGTGTCAAGCTTAAATTTGATGCTAATATCGTGGGAAAACTTATAGCAGTGTGATTCAGGTCAAAAGATCAGTATCATATGTCAAAATATTAAATTTTTTTAGCCCTTTGGGCTCAAACCCCCCCTACCCCCGGGTCACGGAACAAGAGGCCGGGCCCCCCTTGCATCTCGGTCGAGCTTTTCCAAAAATTGTGAGTGATCGGTCGAAATAGTAATTTACATCTGGCGAAAATCGAAAACGTATATTACTTAGTTATAGGTACGGACTTTTATATACGGGGGCGAACCGACCGTCAGCGCCTGGGCCTGTCAACGCCTGGGCCTTCGCGATCTCAGCGGTGTTGGGCTTGTTGCGAGTAAACGTGTCAAGTCCTACTCTGGTAAATATGTCATGTCCTATGTTAGTTGGGCAGACGGCGTTCGGAGCGATACTCAAATTCAACACCCAACGGGTGAGGATCCTTTCATCACCACCGTCGAAGTATTGGCCGCTCCAGGTCGTGGAACAATGCTCGTTGAGCTTGCGGTTACTAAATGACACCACCCAGCCGAGGGAGACGCCTTCGTCCGATGGCGGACACGCATCAAACCTCCCGGTGAGGATATAGAAATCCTCAGCCTGCCCAACGGCAGAGTTGTATTTCCCGCGGAGGCCGCCGTTCTCGTCTGCGATCAGGGTCATCTTCGAGCCGAGTTGGTTGTGCCAGTCGCCGGAGAGCTTTTGCCAATCAATCTGTTCACTCATGGTCTAGCGTCGCAGGACGTTTAGTCATGAGGCTAAAGGGTTTTTTGGAAGGAAACTTAGCGCTCACTTTTGAGTTGAGTGGGCGTAGCTCGCTCTGGTGCTATCTCTGAAGAGCACTGGGGACCCTTTATATAGGGCGCACGCGTCAGCATTATGCAAGTATATGGGAATGATCAATACTAGCCAGCAGAGTACCTGGAGTTGACAGGCCGCAATACCTACGCTCTCATCCGGTGAGTCGATCACTATAGATAGGGGGCGGTGCGATAAGAAACAAACCACATACAACGTAATTCGTACAACACATAAAAAAATCACATGTATCGTGGTCTGTCAGATGTCTACGAGAGACTACCAGTGAGGCAACTGCTAGGCCACCAATGGAAACGTGCCCGCTCCTCTTTTGGTGGTGACGAGAAGGACATCATCGTAAGCATCATGGGGCTGTACTTGCCCTTGAATTATTAACAAATCTTCACTAATCACTAGCCATACTATGTTTTCGATGCCCCAATCTTTCGATTACCAAAGGAATTGAACTGAGGAGCCAATTTCGTAGTTTCGAGACATTTATGGAACTGGAGAAGGTGACAGAAAGGATGCATGAACTGAACCTACCGGGCAACATTCTGGGTTCTATTTTGTTCCCCAGTATTCGAAGAATGGATTTGTGGCTGATCTTCTCGGTTAGGCAAAAAAGAACCGGGAATCGGAAACAATGTGGGCACTGGGGTCACAGGTGGAACAATACCGACACAAGGTACATACCTTGCTTCATTGGTTTCCGCCAGAGACTGTTTACGGACTGCTTCCTATGAACAAATCCATTTATCGGTGGAATAAATGTAGTGTTATCGAAGAGTGAGGCTTGGTGTTGCCGCGGGAAAGATCTCATTCTTCAGCTGCCTAGTAAGAGAAAATCAAAATCAACAAAGCATAGAAAGAAAAAGACTTATTGAAGTACATACTTTAGGAGGAGTTCCTTGTTCATCCTTTTTCGTATCTCGCCCGCCTCGGTAAACTAGGTTTATAACTTATTGGAGACATTGGGAAGTCCTCACTCACCTCCTGAACTGACACATACCAGCGTGAGATTTGACACCCAACGCCCTCTCGAAGCCCCTCCTATATCGTCTCTTGAAACTGCTGTGATGGTGCCGATTGGGATTCAAATAGTGAACTTATGTAATTTGGATAGGGTAGATACAAGCTGAGATTAGGCGCCCCATGCCTAGGTTACGAAATTGAACGATTTGTGAACGATTTGAGAATTCGTGGAAATGGGGATGAGAATAGCGCGCTAACCATCGATTGGTTTTGTGACCACAACCTCAGCCGTTTCGTCCAGAACATCAGTCAAGTTGAGCAGGGTGAGTGAAAAGCCCGGTTGATTGAGAAAGCCCATGACTCAGAATGCGCCGACGAATACGCGAGATGATGATTTCATGCCAAACTTGGTCGCTAAATTTTTAACGAAATTAGTCAGAATCCACGGAGAGTTCAGGGGGATAGGCGGGATTTTACTCAGTCGCAAGAAAGTTTCATCAGCGATGGCGTACATCTCCAGTGTAGTAGTGTGACCCACGGTCTTGACAAGGAGGATGTATTCATCAGATGAGGAAAATGCAACAAAGGCGGGATCAGGATCGTTTACATCGAGGATGAGCCTGAGAGGTCTATGGACATAGATATACAGATTCCGGAATCTAGACGTCCAAAATGAAAGCAACGAGGCGGCAGGCCAAAGATATAGAATTGAAGAATATAAAACACCGATCAACCGTAGTTCAACCACCGGTAAGTATATGAAAAGACCGCAAGGAGTCGCGTGTTAGTTACAAGTCCGATTGCTGATCAACCTCAGAAACTGACTTGCAGTCCGAACCACTTGAAAATTCAACATCGGACGAGGAAAGAGGCTGTGGATCATCAGGGACGTAGAACGAAGGCTCGAAGCGCTGAGGGCGCAAATCAACATGAATTCCTTCTCGGTCGAAACACTCCACCAGGGTGGCAACTTGTTCGCCCGCGTCTTGAGCTCGAACCTGGACATGATCTGCAGCGTCTTTGAGTGTTTCCAGGCGATCTTTGCATTCTTTGATACGGAGCTTCGCTGCCTTTTCCTCGGCCATGAGGGTGTCACGAACTGCATGAGCGAGCGCCAGAGCGAGTTGAGGTTCGAGGGATGTCCAGTTGAAGCCCTTTTCTGCGGCGAACATCAGAATGTGGACCTCGTCGCGCTGTTTTTGAGAGTGCTCCTCGTCTGCGGCGGCTCTGCGATGGGTGCTTTGGTGGAGGTTCTGCATCCTTCGAGCTCGGAGTACTTCAGCTGCGAGACGCGTCATTCGTTCGTCGCCTTGCGGGGTGCCAGAGCTCGGCTATTGGATGGGGTATCATGATTTATAAGTTTCAATAACAGGGAATCGAAAAAAAAAAAAACCTGGATAGGGCTAATACACACCTTAGTCCGAGTCCGACTCGCGACTGGACAATTCAGCAAAGCCGAGGGTCGGATGGAAAAGCGGGGGGTCATTGCGGCCCTTCTTTTCTGGGCGTCTTCCTGTGACATGTCGATGAGTCTTGGTACGGAAGACGACGTAGGTGTAGGTTGGACATCCGAGTTGGACATGGTGGTCGTTGTTGTGCGAGAGAGAGAGGGTCTGTATATGTTTGGATGGGCGGCCGCATGGCCATGGAAATTGGAACACTTGCTGCTCGGTTGCTTCAACCTCGTTGTCGGTTAACCGAGAGGCCAACAGGGGTGGTATGCCTTTCCGGGTAGGGGGTGAGGTCGACATTTGGTGATAATTTGCCTGCTCGTGCTGTTGCGTTAAATCCGCATTTTGGAACGAACAGTGTGGGAATAAAATCACATTTGACGCTTCTAAAGACGAATACGAAATCGAAGGATCATAATTCCAGTGGAACTTCGAGTGCACTCGTTCGAAGGTGTCGGTACTTTGAAAACAAAGTTGGAATTATAAGATTGTATGGCAACCTGAACTTCTGGCGGGTCGGTGCATAGATTCCTCCTTGTTGACCAATATGATGAGAAGCGTTCGAACCAGGTGGGTTGGGTGGTTATCCGATTCCTTTCGAATCTTGGTTGATTTTAGAGCGGGTCTTCCAATTGCTAGGTTGGACGTCGATCGCATAGGGCCGCTTCCCATGCAGGGGCTGATCCAGTTTTTCAGGCTAGATGTGCGCCTGAATAGTCAAGAAGAGTGGAGACCGAGTCGAAGAATCCTTGTCGCACTCAGAGTTTCGAATACCTAAGAGAGAATTAGGTAACAAGTAATGGGAAAATCGTGAACGTAATTCCAGTGCCCAAGACGAAGTCAAGTTAACAAGTTTACGAACTCCTCCATGGCAACCCTTTCGATAAGAAGATTAGATTTGGTGTCCACAACGGAGTTTGGAGCGGCTTTTAGAGGATTCGTAGGGAGGTAGAGTTGCTATTAGTTGCTTCGCACCATAGCGCTGAGCTCTAGAAAAGCAGGATCCTACAGATGCTTTGCTGCGCAGTACCCGAATCGAACCGATCCATGGAGCCATGAATGAGAAGGCGATCGTCATAAAGTGGTGCACCGGTTCAGACCGGCGACCGGTGACCGGTGACCGATAAAGTACTTTGAGAGAAGTAGAATATTGGACATAATTGGAGCGTATGTCGCCTGGTCGTTTAGTAAAATTTCGAGCGCAGTTCGCCTAGTAATATGGGATTGAGTATAGTGGCTGAAAAGTTTTTGCCCAGGTTCTTGTTAATATTACGTAAGCCGCATCATTCCTCTGTGGATAAACAAACCGGCCCTGGCGAGAAATGAGCTCACGAATCCTGTCCCATACTATAACCAGCACGTTGTATAAACGTCGCACAGAACCGCTCTTTTTCATCATACCCTGGGACACGGAGTAGGACGTGAACAATGTCTGTTGGTGAGTGACTACACTACATTTCCCTTTTGAGGGGGGGTGACAAGGCCAGAATCGGATGGGGAACGGTTGGCCGTATTTTAATCGATCACCTCGGAGGGCAGACAGGCAGACAGCCCGGTGCGGTGCGATATTAGGGAATGACGAAGAGCTAAACAAGGTTGACCCGGTTGTCCTCGAGGCACTGGTTGTCCTTACCCTGTTCTTCATCTTGTCTAGAGGACTACTTATTTTCCCTTCTTACTACCTCCCTTTCTTTTTCTTTTCTCTTTCGAGGATGTCGGTGTCGACGACGACGGGTGGGGTCGGCGACCCAACGTCCTCGTTGCCTCCAAGCGTCACCCCGCCTGGTTCATCTGCCTCCTCACTGTTCTCCTTACTGCCTGGTACTGACTCCGTTTCGTCCACAGTAACTCCCCCCATTACTCCACCTGTTGTGTCCTCGTCGACAGAGTCTTCCTCCACCACGCCGTCTAGCTCCTCAAGTTCATCAAGTTCATCGAGCTCGAGCAGCAGCAGCTTTTCAGATAATACCTCTCTCTCGAGCTCCAGTCCGTCGAGTTTCAGCACGTCGGACACTCCGACTTACTCGACCTTGTCGAGCTCTTCAACGAGCGTATGGCAGAGTACCGCTGTGTACGTATTATCATTCGCTTCTTTTCCTTTCCTTCCCTTCGTTGGATTCTGTTATGGCGTTCATTTTTGCACATTTGCTTTTGATTTCACTTTCGCTTGGCTTGTGCCTCTCACGGTTTTTCTTTCCTGCCGGTGCACCCGTGACGTCTGCGGGGTAGGCATCTCCTCCTTCCCCTTTTTGCGCGATGCGAATCATCCGCTATCGATGGGATTGGGATATGGAGCGTCAGCAGGGGCATTCGTTTCTATTGATGTCTTGGGTTATTCATGGTACCGATCTCCTTATCCGTTCCCGTGTTTTATTCTGCTCCCTTCAGTTCCTCTCGTTTCTCGTTTTGGGAGTTCCTGTGGTGGTTCGGTGGAGCACCGAGGCCTCGTCATCCGGGCATGATAGTCCGATATCTGTCCTACCGGTCTTTTGCTTCCTTACTGCGAACGTATGCATTCCAATCCAGTATGGATTGAGCACTGCCTTCATGGGGTCTTCTCCCTTTCCGTTTGTGGCTGTGGCTTTTCTCTATCCTGCTTTATTTCATTTTGTCGATATTTTTTGTTCCCTTGCCTTTATTTCACTTGATTCTGTCATGGCGTTCATTGTGCACATTTGTTGTTGATTTCGCTTTCGTTCCGCCTTCGCATGGCTTGGACATCTTTCTTTCCTTTGTCGTTACTCTAGGCGCACCCGTGGCAAAGCGGGGCAGGGATATCTTCTTTCTATTCATGTCTTGGACTATTCATGGCGCTATCCCTTTGGGATGGTTATGTTGATCATGACATATCTTTGCGCATTCGTCTTTGACTCGATGCGTAACGCATATTCTTGTCAAGCTTTCCTCGGTCAGCCAGAAGAGTTATTCTCTGAGATACTTGCATGCTCGTCTTTCGTTTCTTTTTTTTTTTTTTTTTTTTTTTCGTTCTCATATTGTGGTAGAGTACACAGAAACCTCATCATACGGGCCTGGTGGCCCGTTTCTGTGGCTTGCTTTGATTTCCGTCGTCTTCTCAATTCTGTTTCCTTTTGCTGCCAACGACGCCATCGTTGTGCATCTCAGTCCAGTATGAATCGAGCATAAACATTGCTGCCACGATCTTTTTTATTTGTTTTTCAAGAGCGACCCACTGCCTTCTGTTGCTTTCTCATATTTCTGTACCCTGCTTTACCTTTCTTTCGTTTTATCAATGATTTTGCTGCTGCTCTTACTAATTCTATTACCCGCAGAACAACCTCCAACGGACAAGTCATTACCTCAATAACTACCGTCACGTCCGTCGTACCGCCTGGCAGCGTTATCACCCCCGACACGAACGCGCCGAGCCATGGGAGCAGCAAGACCAACATAGGTGCGATCGTAGGCGGTGTCGTTGGAGGTACGTTGCGTCCTTTTTTCCCATTGATCCAAGATGGCTTAGCAAAACCCCAGGTATTGGTGGTGCGATAGTAATCGTGTTATTGATCTGGTTCCTCCTCCGGCGACGACGCAACAAGCTCGAGTTTGACGGCAATTTTGACCCTGACTATGTCACCTCTAAGCAACATCAAGGACATGGTGCCGCCGGTGGTGCGACGTTGCCACGTATGAATCTGGGGGATGAGGAGATGATGGAAGATGATGGGATGGGCGGGCGGTTAGGCGCGGGTGCGGGTGGTGGAGGCATCATCTCGCCTTATGCGTACCAGCCGCCTGTGCCTGTTGTCACAGCTTCAGGTGTGGGTGCAGCGGCGGGTTTGGCGGCTGCGCCGGTGCAGAGGCATCAGAGGAACCCAAGTTATGGTCAACCACAACAACAACAGCAGCAGCAATTTTACGACTACCCCAATAGCAACTCCAACCCACCAGCATCGCCTATCACTTCTGGGATGAGCTCGGAAGGCGGATATCCTGCGACGCAGCATACGCATACGACGTCCAGTGGGTCGAATTACCCGTATGTTAACCCGATGGGACGAGGACCGTCGCCTGGCCCGAGTGTGTTGACGGGTAATGGGCAGGGCGGGGGCTCGGAGCATTCCTCGGCTGGGATTTCGTCGTCGGCGTATGGTGGTATTGCGACTGCCGGCGCGGTGATGGGTCAATATAGCAACGAGCAGCAGCAGCAGCGCAGTGCGAAGGAGATGGAGGCGATGGGGATGCGTGCGCCGCATGTGATGAATCCGGATGATGCGGCAGCGGCGGCAGCTGGTGGGTATTACCCCACTGGCGTGCATTCGCAGACGAGGCAGGCGTACCTACAAAATGGACCGATTGCGGCTTCAGGATCGCAGCAGCAGCCGCAACAGTTTTACGCACCTTCGCCCGCGGGGGCGGGGTCATCGTCGGCTTTCCCGGATGCCTTACGTCCGGGCGGTGGTGGTCCACACCAACATCAATCCCATTACACTTCTGCGTCTGTGTCCTCGACGGGCTCGTCTCCTCCGCCTGGGGTTCGCCCTGGGTCAGCGGTGGTGGTGCATCAAGATGGAGGGCGCGTGGTGATGCGTAAAGGCGAGCGGGTGGATGAGGAGGAGGAGGGAGGAGGGT
>Ga0307513_10003944_pt1 | contig 19949 bp, 24 predicted proteins | sample 15_EM_MG_FD_202174 | JGI IMG/M metagenome (GOLD analysis project Ga0307513, IMG submission 202174) | Populus trichocarpa ectomycorrhiza microbial communities from riparian zone in the Pacific Northwest, United States - 15_EM | ecosystem: Host-associated > Plants > Roots > Unclassified | place...
GGAAACTCGCGTTAGCCGGTAGCAACTTCTGCAGGCTGTGAATCTATCCATCAAGCTTTATCTCGGATGTTGAAAGAAGCAATTGGCGCCCACCAGTATCAACATGTGACTGCCTCGTTCCCCGCAGCCTGTTCTTCTGAGAAGTATCTTATAAAGGCTGGCTTTGCGAACCCATGCGCTGATTCATCCCTTTTCCAACATGAGTCACATTCGTAAAATCACTTACAGAGCTGGACTGCTCGACCCCGTGAACCTTACTACCATTGAGAAAATCGACAATGCCTTGGATGAGTTTGGAGCGGTGCTCAATGAAGCGAACTATGTTCAAGCCTTGGGAGGATTACTTGAGCAAACGCATATCGTTGAGCTCTTGTTATCAAGTAGGTCCTGTATGTCCCATCCACTCCGATTGCTTACCGGAATACATATCAGATATCAGCGAAGAGATTCCATTGCAAAAGTGGATCCTTGATGGATTCCCAACCGACCCTATGTCTTACCACTCCTCGTTTTCGTGCAAATTACTCTCTCAGCTTTCCCACTATTTCCTTTTTCACCCGTCATCCAATCAGGATTTTGACTACTCCATGAGTGATTGCCACCAAATCATAAAGAACGCGCTGGATGTCGTACGAATTCCTTTCGCTTCGATCTTCTTGGATGAAAATAAACAATGCCCTGAACGTCCTGCACCGTCCAAAAAGTTCCAGGCGAAAGGGAGCTCGAGTCAGAAGGAGGATAAACGAAGGAAGAAAGCGGCGGCTCAGAGCAACAATGTGCTTGACGAGAAAGCCTTTGTTGCACTGAGCATCCCTGTCCCTCGGAGCCAGTCTGAGGCAGAGAGCACTATTTCCAGCCTACTGGCGAAGCTCAAAACCGTTCTTGAGGTGCGTTGTTGCGAGCATTTCCACCTTCGAGGGGCTGACATAGAATCAGTACTACCTGAGAAGGCTGAGAACTGCTGAAGTATCGTTAGGGATTAAAGAAGGTTTCATCCCCCAAGAACGTCCTGATGAGATGACTGTTGTTACAGAAGTATGCGTACCAACCGAAGACTCGATCCCTGCTGCTCCAACGACGGCGACTGTACCACCTGCATTCCCTATGGTTCAGCCTATAAAATCGTTCGTATGCTCCCAGCCCTGTTACCCGCCGCTGACCAGACCTTATTATTCCAGGGCCTGGATATTCGATAGCCCAGAAGGATTCGGAGAATGGCGCATTCTCATAGCATCGGGGGCGCATGGAGACCTTAGGGTATTCCACAAAAAAGAAAGCAACATGTACGATATTGTCATCAGAAAGATCAAGTAAGTCATCGCCATTGTGAATGGTTGTTGAAATTATCTCATGTACCATTTCTTACGAAGACAGCTCTCGAAAGGGCATTTCTCAGCCGACAACCAGAAAAGGCTCAAGGGTCCGTCAACGGAAGTGCCGATCTTCGAAGCAAAATTGACTGGTGACCTAAGATTGGTTGTGAGTTCTTCAACGAAGGACTTCATATCCTGGTATAACCTCATTGTTACCTTTACAGTATCAAGTCGATTGCGTTGCTAGCGATGACAACAAGGTCGGTCCTTTTGCTAAGACCGAGAATTCCTCGTTCTCATTATTTTTCCCCTTTGGCCAGCGAGAGCAACAAGGTTATCTTTACATTGTTATTCATGGGATGCGCATGGCTCATGATCGTTATAGTACTGCGAATATTCGGTATCTTCACGCATGCTCAGATGGACAAGAATCGCTTGTGGGAGTCAGTTGCAGCACACATCACTCGGCGTGGAAAGGAGTATAGGCAACGGTTTGTGAAGTAGTAACAACAGGACACCGCCATTCATTTTAACCGGGGGTTGTAGGTGTTTGGAACGTATTCGAGTAAACGCGGGAGGCGATGTTTATCTACCTGCTCGTTTCTCTCTTCAACCCGAACCTGAAACGAAGGAAAATGGAGATATGGATATACTAGTACCAGATTTGCCTGAGGATGATAGCAACGAAGTTCGTCAGCAAATTCCTTCCTTTAAATGCCCTACTGATTGGACCGACAGCTCCATAAATTCCTGACGTATGTCGTACAAAGATAAGAGCCAGTGTATAAGAATTGCAATTGACGATGCCTTGTTCAATTAGATTGGAGAAGTATGTCACTTTGTCGAAGGTTCGTTGCTGCGCCTTTCGGCTGCAACTTACCGATGCTAATATTCTGCCTGCACGCAGGAGCTTCTCGACAGTCAGTATCATTACGCAGATATAGGAATAAGGATATTCACTCTCATTTATCACGGCAGGCATCGAAGCAGACCATGATGCTGCGTTCCCCTTTGAAGTATCGTCAGTAGAATCCGCAGAAACCAGCCATCTCCTCTCTGATTTTGTCGCAGGACACATGAAAAGGCAGTTATCCAACACCCCTTCTCATGTTATGTTTTGGGCCGCAGTGGCACTGGGTAGATATTTGACTGGGTGCTTTGCGTCGACATGCTAACACGGACACAGGAAAACCACTACCATGCTCTTCAAGATGCTGTGGATCGAAAGAGCCTATCAGATGAGCATCGAACACACAGCACGTCCTCGGCAAGTCTTTGTTACCAAGTCTCGCAAACTTGCACAGAAGGTCGAAGAACACTTTACTAAGTATCTCGTCTCGCTCGTATTTTCTTCTGAGACTCGTCGTGACATTCAAGCTCTCAAGTCGAGGACCGGTCAGCAGGATGGAGATGACGAGAATCTCTGGAATGAAGATGACGATGCTGAATGGAGGAATGACCTTCCAAAGAGGTTTAGCCAACTTGAGGATTGTCACTTTCCCCTTTTCTTGACATTTGATCAGGTGTGTACTGCCGTTTATCGCTTGCGTCGAACAAAGGAATCATGGATTCGTCAGCTCTGCTCCATGCTCGAGGCCGACATAAATGAGGCCGAAGAATACTCGACGAATGCATTTTCCACAGCCCAGCCCACATCTGCTATTCGTCAAACGAACACACTGGCGAAGCGGAAACTTGTAACCTTTGATCGATTCCTGGGTGATTACTGGCCTCATTTCACTCAGTCGCTGAGGAAGAACCTCCGTTTGTTTTCTTTCCTTCCAAACGGACACACCTTCTAACCCCATTCGTTCAGACCCATCTCTGGTTTATAGCGAGATCATGGGTTTGTTCTTGAGAGGTCATCATTTTCATCACTCACCCAATTGTATACCTAGGCGTCATTTGTGGTTCAGAGGGCAGCATTAATTCCGCCAATGGGTATTTGGATCGCGAAACTTATGAAAGCTTGTCCTTTCGATCTCAACCAACCTTTGCGGACCACCGTTCCAATGTATACGAAATTTTCCTCTCTTATCGCAAAATCAAGAATAGTCTCAATGATTTCGACGTCGCTGATAGGTAACTCTCTATATTTTACTCGAGGGGTTTTCTCATCCGCCTTTCCAGGACTCATGCCATCCTTCGAGCTCTTAAGGATCGACCTCTCATGGGACAAAGGGTTGACTTTTTGTATGTCCTTCGGTTTGAAAATTTTCCAGTTATCTTTCTGATGACATTGCTAGGTATGTTGATGAAACACAGGATAATCTCCTCATCGAGACTCTACGTAGGGATGATGTGTTGAAACAAGCTTCTTTACTTAATTTTTTTACACTGCCAGTATTGCGCATGCTATGCCGAAATCCAGATGGATTGTTTTGGGCAGGTGATACCGCCCAGACAATCTCTGCTGGCAGCTCCTTTCGCTTCAAGGACCTAAAGGCCTTTCTTCACAGGATAGAGGTGAGCAATGTTTTACGCCTTCGCCACATACGAGAGATTCAGAATATACATGATACAGCAACGTAGGAAATTGACCCAGGGGGGCGCTTTGATGAAGCAAAAATTAACCCCTCCGAAGGCATTTCATCTGGCAGTCAATTATCGCTCTCATGCTGGCATTGTCAATTGCGCCCACACCGTCGTCAAGCTCATTTCTTCTTTCTGGCCGTACTCGATCGACGCATTGTCTCGTGAACGGGGAAATGCAAATGGCGCTAAGCCCATATTCTTTACGAATGTGGTGGAAGGCTTTGTCGGACAGGTAATCTTTTTACCTGTCGAGATATAATTTATGATTGATAACTTGTATACTAGTTTCTATTACGAGGAGACAGGTACTTCTTGACGACTTGTTTGATCTAACCTTTCTTATAAGCGTTTTTCCAGCACGGACAATATTGAATTAGGTGCTCACCAATGTGAGGACGTCTTTTGAATATCATTACATCAAAGGGACTTAAGGTGCTTTAGGTATCCTTGTGCGAGACGACGACGCCAAAGAGAAGTTGCTGGCTCAAATTGGAAAGATCGGCATTGTTTTGCAAGTAGTCTTTCAGATTTTTTACCCGCTGGCGGTTGAACTGCATGCTCCAGAACCATATATGACAGCAAAGGATTGGAATTCAATGATGTACGAAAGACCCTTTCTAATTTATTCTGATATTGAATTTCTTTGGGCCCAGGTATTTTTGTACAATTTCTTCCACGACTCTGCGATCGATGCGTCGCAATGGAGGGTAGTACTTAACGGCCTCCCAAGGGAGAGCTCTTGTCCCGCTCCCCAATTTGATACCACCCGCCATGCAGCGTTATGTCCTGAGGTACCCTCTCATTCACCCTTGGGGTCCAATGTCTTAATTGTTTCTCCAGCTCAAATCGTTATATGTCGCCATCACGAGGGCCCGAAATATCCTGTGGATTGCAGATGAATCATTGAAGGGAGAATCAATGAGGGTATGTATCTTTCCGACTGACTACCAGAAACATTCTCATCATCTACGTTAGGCCCTATGGGCGAATTCCAATCAAATCCGCACATGCGAGCCAGGCGAAGAGCTCTTCAACTTTGCTTCACCGTCTCGACCTGAAGAATGGGCTGAACGAGCAAAGGAATTTTTTGACAACCAGCAGTACGCCCTGGCCCGAGATGGGTATGAACGGGCCAACAAGCCTCATGCAGCTGCAATCGCAGACGCCTATCATCAGCGGGAAATAGCAAGACGGACCCCAGCTGGGTCAGGCAAAACCAAAGGAACGACCCGAAATGCGGCCTTCAGGTCGGCGGCTCATGCCTTTTATTCTTCTGCGTGTAGCACAGCGGACCCCAAGGCCAAAAAAGACTACTACCGTGTGTCAGCCGAGTGTTACGAGGATGCTGGCGAGTTCCTGCGTGCGGCGGAAATCTATCAATTGATAGAAAACTACACCAAATCTGTTGTTCTTTTCCGAAAAGCGGGCAAGTTCGGCGATGTACACCAACTCATTGTAAATTTCGCGGATGAGATCGAACCGAATGCTTTGGAGGCGGTTCGAGATGTCGTTCGCCTCTACCACGTCACACGGAAGGATTTTGAGTACGTTCATAACTTTTTCTAACATCGTTTAGAACCTGATCTTAGCCCCTAGGAAAGCACATCAATTGTTTGAGACAGTTGAAGAAGAAATTGAATATCTTGAAGATCGCAACCTTGATTTGGCCCACGTAGACCTACTGCTCCTTCACGGAAGATCCGTGGAAGCCGCAGAGCTCCATCTGGGCGAAGGCCGAATCCTTCAAGCCGTTGATATCTTCCTCAGTGACAAAGAAAACCGCGAAGCGTCTATGCAGAGAGCTCATGACTGCATTCTTGAGGGGTTGTGGGCCTTGCTACCTTTGGGCGTCTCGATGTCCACAGTTGATTCAGAGGTGGTTGATGCCCTTCTTTCTCGCTCTGAATTGCTTGACCAAGGTTTGCTCAGCAAGAATGATCATGACGAGGCAAGTCTTCAACTTCCAAATATATTATCTCTTCAAACAGGAACTAACCTTTTCGGGTAGTTCGCCATGTTCAAAATCATTCGGTTAAATGAGTTCGAAAAGCTCTCAGAACTCGCATCGTCCTTTGTGCTGGCCAATAACTCCAATCCTGCACTCCTTTGCTTTGATCATTATTTTACTCAGACCCCATCGCTCGTTGATATGGACATCGCCGCGATGGAGGGCTGCCTCACGCAATTCTTTGATTACATCTATATCTTGCATCAAGTGGCATTTGTTGTCGACCCTTGCACCGAACCGCGGGTATGGAAGCTTTTAGGTGCCAAGTGGAACGAGCTTGAGGAGAAGTTCTTGATCCCTCCTGGAACACTTCTTCATCATCACGCCATGCGCTCTAGCACTATCATTTCAGATTCAAGCATACCTCTCAAGTTCACCCAAAACCAATATGCCGAGGTCTTTCACAGTGCCATTAGGGAGCGATTGCTGGATCGGGTTACCAGAGAAAATGACATGTGTCGGAAGGCTCCTGCTCTCTCTGTATGCCTTCGACCGATTGTCTATGGGGATTGCAATGCCACTCTTTGCCCTCGATCTCACATAAACCCTGATTCCGAATGGTTTCAGCATTGGTTAAGTGTACATCTCTTGCAAATCCTGGTTTACCACAGCGTCTGGAGGATTCAATATCGAGCGGAAATGTTATCTCAACAGAGGTGGGGATTCCAATTCATTTATTTCCTTACTTCGCGCACTGACAAGGTGTTTCGCAGATTCTGGATTCTTAAACTCCACGAAGTTCTTAATCCTCCACATTTCTCTCTAGGCTCATCCGCAAATGTCAATTTGAATAACTCTGTCAAGATTCGGAAGGGCTTTGGAGTTGCGATAGAATGGGTTCGAGCCATCTCTTACACGCTCGACTTTTGGCCATCCAATTACGATTTCTTGACCATCGCACTGGGGGCTGCAGACCTCGCATTCACATTCGATAGGAAAGAGGCTTCGGTGTATATGTTTCGTTCGGAATTCGCCCGCGAGAGATGCCCACAGGAGTATTTGCGCGGACAAGATGCTCAGAACTCGATACTTGAGGTCTTGGTATCGTTTCGCAACAAAGAACCTTCCAGCTTGCTCATGGGCATCCTATTCATTCGGTACGCAACTCTTCTTTGGGCTCCCCCTTCTATCCTAACCGCTGTTAATACAATATTTAGGCATGTCATGGAGGTCAAAATTGCGGTGGATATCAATGTCTTTCTTAACTTTATTGAGAAGATATGCGGCTTGCTGATTGTCTGCAATCGGTATCGGTGGAACCAAAGCTTTCACAATATCACACTGCCAAGCAGTTGGTGGGTATCCATTTTAACAGATTTCGATTCAATCCAGGCGTCTCAGCAAGATAGCACTGGTCGGTTTTGGTTGCTTTTGCAGCCTTTGGGTGCTCTCCTCCGTGGATTATATTTCTCCTATTATTCTATAGGTTAGTAATTCAGTGTACTTGTTATACCCCACTTACCTTGATTCCGAAGATCACCTTCGCTATGGTCCTGAATATAGTGTTAGGACTCAGGATACAACTGTGCGCACTATATACATCGCACGGGTGTAAGTGCCGTCAACATGGAATCTCATACATGTTACTCAGCTACATTTTCTAGTTGCCGAGCTCTTGGATTGCGTGAGTCCTGCCAACTACTGACTGCGCTCGTGTTTTAACAAACGTTGTAGTCGGTTACAACATAGCTGTGGGCAATTTCAGAACCGAAATACATACCCATATCACTTCCTTGCGGCGCCAACCCAATCGCGGGTTTTCTAAACCATATGCTTCGTGAGGCTTCATTTTACTTTCACTATCGGCTATTGAGTTAACGCATTGCGCGGAAAGCTATGTCTATGCGAAGAATTTTGATGAAATTGGCAAAGCAACGCGTAGATCGATCCAAGGATCGCCTTTGGACGAGATGGTTGAACTTCTGCAAATTTCCCGCACACAATTTCCCGTTCACGACATTTTTGCTCTGCGTCGTGTGGTCTACAAATCTCAAGAAGATATTCTCAACCTCCTTCGTCGGTCCAGTCTGGTATCCATAACATTTGACTCGGGTTCAGCAGCTCATTCACAAAGCAACACGCTATCTGAGAATGGCGTTGGTACTGCCGTTCCCATTGCCAGTGCCACCGAAGTCGAAGAGATCAGTGTCAATTCTATCGAGGACGAGCATATCCCATCCCTTGAAGAACACCCCGGAGAGTCAGTCGAAGAAGATCCGAACTTCATTCCCCGAACCGAGATTCCCGACGATGTCTACGTTGGCCATTCAGAAGAGGAGCTAGCGGCGATTCCGGTCATCGAAAGGATATACCGGATTTCCATGGAAAGAAGACGCCGCTTAGACAAAGCAGGTCTGGAAGGCGGTGTACACCGCTATTTCAGGGAGTATTTGGACGCTTTTCAGCCTTCCATGGGTCAAGGATATTTCCCTCGTTACAAAACATGGTTCCTTGGGCCGCTCCCACATATTCTGGCTTCTCTGGATGCCATCCAAGTTCTGGTCTCAGCCAAAAAGGCAGAATTAAAGGGCATGTTGTTGGACGAGAAAACTAATCACCAACTTCTTGATGAGGTCGGCCTAGGTTTGACACATATGCAGTAAGTGGATTTCCGATGCAGAATGAGGAGAAAGCTGAATTTACCTATCAGGTCTGTGACGAAGGCCATTCATCATCATCGTCAAATGTTGGGACCAAAGGCAGCCATGCATCTTCGTCATGATGTTCTACTTCTACAAAAGACCATGAGAGAAACGCTTCATTCGCTTTCGAATCTACCTGTCCACTTATTGACAGACGAGATCCGACAAGAGCTTAGTTATGTCGAGAAGATCATGGAGCAACCTGAATGCTCGAGTAACCTTCCTCTGAATCATCACGTTACGAAGAAAGAGAAGAGGCCAGCACTAAGCATCGAAGATCCCACTGATCCCTTGGACTTTGGAAATTGGGAGGATGATCAGGACGTCTAGGGTCTATTGGACGATGGAAATACAAAACGAGCCCTTCTTGCCAGTGTAAATAATGCCATTGCCTTAGCTCCGAACACGCTCCTAAATCTGTGCAGCTATCGTAGTTATTTCGAGTAGTTGATCCTCTGCTCGAAGGTCTGAATTTGTATTCTACAGTCACAGATTACAAGTCAGGTAATGGGTAATATGGCATGAACAATCGGAATAGTACAGTAAACTTGTCAATATGTACCATTTTTGTCTGCGAAGCAGGTGTTTTGAGGTGGTTTGAACTTTGAATGCTCTTGGGGCCGATTTCTTGAGTTGGCTAGAATTCTCAGTCTAGTCTGGGCCAAAAGGGAGATGGAATTCGAATCTAAAGTCTGCCAAGACATAGCTTGGGTTACGAACGAATGTTCCGAGACGCATGGGTGCTCTCCCGGCATCTGGACTGATGTAAGGCTGCCTGGAACGAATAGGAAATTTTTGTAAATTGGAGGAGCTCATCAAGACCTAGACCTCCAGAATAGTTTCTCATTAGAATAATACCATTAACACTGACCCAATTCAGCGGCAACTTGAAAACCCAATTACTGTCGGAGGAAACTTGCCTCTGAGGTTCACACAAGACAGTATTTCGTACTTACTACTTAGTACCCCTTGTGATTAAGCATCGCCTGATACCACTGCCCTCCCAACCGAGATATGTGCGAGGTTTCGAATCCTTCAAGATGCTCTGGGTTTCTCCTTGATGAGTTTTCTGACCGAAAAGAGGAAGAGTTGGAGATCAATAGCGCGTGGAACCAAACCCGTATCTCGACTAGGAGCCTAGGAACCCCCACCTACCAACTCCTGATAATTGCAGCGTCTTACCATGAGTTCCCTTCTTTGTCGTACCCGGCTATCACCAAGTCTCCGTCATCGGCGTCAGGACTCAGGCAACCGTCCCCAACCGAAGAAATAATGCGGCACCACCGGTCCTCAAATTCCTGGTCGACGTGCGGAGGAGTTGGATGGATGTCGCCGATGGGGCGACACCCTGCTAGGTAAGTCGCAGTCGTTTCTTCCGAACCACCTTTCACTAACTGAGTAGGAATACAATGACCCGTGTAGTTGTAGGATAAGCGTGGGGTGGAGGGGAATCAGGGTGAAAACGACAATGGCCTCCTTCGGATTCAAGTTCTGATGCAAATAGCCGTGAGCCCTTGCGATGATAGGCCACAAATAAATTTACTTGACCCTATCAAAGGATGGCTTCTTCACTCAATTCCTTCCAAAAGAGTCTGCCTGCTTTCAGTTCGAAGATTCATTACCAAAATGCTCTCGGGTCGTGGCTCGCGCTGGCGAACCCACCAAGTGGCCTTCAACTATACTCAGGCGTCAGTACTAACAGCATTGAAGTTGAGAATCATAAAAGATCCTGCCGACATGCTGCCCACCGGCATACCATGGGTGGAGCAAGCGCCTGGAATAGTTATTAGTCGACCAAGTCGTCTGTCTGTCCACAGTGAATGACGAATGTACGTACTATAGGAATTCGTCCTCTTCAGTGCAGGGGGTTGAAAATGCGGGATGGATAGATAGGGCCTATGTACATTCGTCTGGAATCGATTTGAAATGTGGGTGAATTCGGTTGGAATTGACGCTTGGACGTCCGAAAATAGATGAGTGCGTCGTATGTTTTCTTGAGAATAAATCCACCATGACAGGCCCTTAACCCATGCCAACGCATCTAGCAATCCCCCAAATCCGCTTCTAATTGCACATACTCATGCTCTCACTACATTCCTTCCGATATGGAATTACGACCATATCTTCTTGCGAAATGCCGCCGGTAGCTCATTGTTCCGCCGACCATTCCATGTCCTCTCGCCCATTCATTTTCTTTCGCCCATGCCGTTCCTCGCGCCCTCGCTTACGGTTGGCATTTGTTAAATTCAAGTCGAAGGGACCTGCTGGAAAGTACCACGGCTCATGGTCGATAACTCGACGCCGGGCGATGGCATTTGCGTGTGGTGAAATGACTGAGCGAAAATCTCTGCAGGTTGTGATTAAGGCGCATATTGATCTAATCCGTAGGAATTCGCAAGTGGAGAGAAGGAGGTCTGGGGGAAGAGTTGCAAGTGTCGGGCTTGCATTCTGAAGGTTTGGTTCTGCTTTGGTGGGATAAGGAAAACTGGGAATCGGGTTTGCGGCAAGGGTCTCTGCGATGGGAAAGCTGGCATATGATTAAACATCTTTGTACTCGAGTATGTTATTCCACATACCGATCTGGTCTAACGAAAACCCACATATTCCCTCGTCCCTTCCAAGCATCGTGTAGGATATCCTCATCCACCCGCTCCTTTTTTACCAACTGTCGTCAGAATGCGACCGGATTTTCGAAACCGTTGCCGCAGATGGCTGCCCGAATGGCATGCTGCCTGATTATGCTGCCAATAGGACCGTAGTCGATTCCTGCGAGCTCCTCCATGGTTCCACGACTTCTTCCGTATGCAAGGGCATAGAGGATGTGTGGCTTTAAGTACGGCTTGTTTGAGGATGAGATATGTCACGTCACGATCAGTAAATAATCACATCAAATGATTTCCCATCAGTTCGCATCATCCCAAAACTGGGGTTACAAGTTATCCTCGTGGAAACATTAAAGACCTCAAATCTATATAATGCATGGGATCTGGAAAGATTCAAAATAGGATCTATTTTGAAAAACCAGGGAAAATACAGTGCGTACATAGATCATTGGACTGAGTGGTTTATTGGTGATTTAGCCTGAGCAAGGACAGAATAACACGAATTTGAAAGAAGATTCCACATCTGCAATGTGCATTGGAGTATGTAGTGCAGACATTTTTGGAGTCTATCAGAGAGCTCCATGGAAAACGGATAAAGGAACGACTATGATGGCCTTCTTCACCATGTCAAATGGAACCCATTCATGTCTCGTCCGTGTCGGAGAAGTAACGAGCACCAAGATCAAATTATAACTGCCTTCTTTGGTCATGCCATAATGGAATTCTGCAAACCTCCGAGTCGTTCGCGCAAGAGTAACAAGTATCAGAGACCTGCCAGAGTTTGTGTAAATAGTCTGTAAGCCAACGTGGATTAGGCCTACTGACTCTTCCCGACTCCCCGAGCAATAAAAGTCGGACCTGTCCATTCAAGTTTGGCAAATCCCCTACAGCTTATTCTGACCCCCACAAAATAATCCTACCACAGCAATGAAAAGAGAATCGAGTCTCGACTAACCTCCGCCTGATATGGCGAATGTGTGGTGCAAAAACATTAGTACCGATGCGGTACCATTTCTCGATTCGGCCGCGTTGTTCAGCCCTCCGAGTAATGACTGCCACCGTACTACCACCACTGCTTGACCACTGCCTTTCGACTCAACGCCGCATAATTATGTCCTCAAAGGCTTGATTCCAGTCTATCGATCGCGCCATTTTTCCTCGTATGCGAGTCTTCAATCCATGAGAATCACGATTTGGCCTTGGTTTGGCCTAACAATTCCCATTTTGCTGGTTGGCACCTCTTTTGCCCCAAACTCGCTTGTCAGGGGGGGTGGACCATCTGACATCATTTAGATGTCGGAAATAAAGAAATTTACTCGTTTGAGGGTGCTTTCCCTTTTTTTTATTTCTTGTATTCCTCGTTTTTTGGAGATTTTTTCATTTCAGGCGGTGTTCGAGTTAAGAAGATCAAAATAGTATTGCATACGGGGGGTCGTGAGTCAACGTTTCATCGTATATGTACAGGGGAAATCATTTTTCCGGGTCGCCGGGGTCGGACACTGCACTGGGGTCAGACACTGCATTGCCAGCTCGATTGCTCTCGAGTGGTCCCAAATCGACGAAGTGGTCGTGGACGTAATCCAACAGCCCTCCGTCAGATTGATCGTCAGAGAGGAGGTTTGGATAACGCCCATGTTGGCGCTCATCTTCCAGGACAGGCTTGAATTTAGGTATCTTATGTATCAAACCAAATGTTGAAAGAGGCTTGATACCTAAAGTCCTCGTCAGCACGCCTCGGATATACGGAAGATCAAGTCACTCACCCAAAAGGAACCACCACAGGCTCGTACCGAATATGATGGCAAATATTCCATTGGCCACTGTCCAGAAGCCTCCCAGTGCGGAGATACCTGCCAAGATGGATTTCTCTCGATAGTCGATGGAGACGCGCCAGTTAGAGAAGTCGGACTGGATGTACAGGCGTAGCGTGGCGGTGTTGTCGTCTCGAGGAATGTTCAACGAAGGGTCCGGCGTCAGGAATGGGACCGAACTTGTCAAGTACTTCTTTGTCTGGTGTGCCATAATGAGGATGTGGATGAAAAAATGTGAACCGAAGGACGTACAGAACTGGATCCGACACCCAAAGACGCTAATTTCGGGCGCCTGTACTCATATCGAATATTCGCAAGAACCCCTCCAAGAAGATGCGCATCGGGGACGAGGGGTATCGGCAGGGTGTTACGAAGTATGTCCGCGGTATCATCATGCATGCCAACTACTATCGATACGGTTCTAAATCCATAATCCGATAAAGACGTGGGGTCGATCCCCAGAGCTGTGAAGTTTACGGTTATTAGAAGGTCGGGCCATATCTGAGCAGGCTGCGTCAAGTACTCTAATACTGGAGTAACGTTAGTGCAAAATTGAGACAACATAAAAAAATGAATTCTACCCGTCCTCTTCCGGTCTGTGGAGTTGAGCTGATCGGGACAGCCGAACTCCACGACATTAGTAAAAGGGTCTACTTGTTTACCGAAAATGTCGTCAGCGCTACGTCCGGGGTTTCTGACTCCGCATTGGGGGATGGTATCTACAGCAACTCAGACAGAATATCCCCCTCGATGGGAAGCCAGCGACATACCCGATCCATTGTCCCAAAGGGCCTTGACCTGTATCGCGTCCTGAAGCTCAGACCCCTCGTTCAATATGCCCAAAAAAACCTGCCAGCGACAAGCTGTTATTGTCCTGAACAAACACATTTACCGAACGAAGATTTTACTTACAGGAATGATACTCCAGTTAATATTATCGGCCTCCAAAAAAAAGGGAAAGGGCGGCGTGCTTGTGGTAAACAATTTCTGAGGAGGCATACCAGTCTCGTGAACGGGTTCAAGCACGAGGTCCATGAACAGGACTGCGAGGAGGGATATCCCAACGACAACGATGCCGCTGCTTCTGAGAAGGAAGATGAACCAATGTTGGTCATGGTTGCGAACCGATGAACCGTCCCGGCTGCGAAACTGTGAACCGCGCAAATATCCAGAGCATAAAATTGACACACCTGAAGGACCTGGAATACAGGCGGTCGATCAGTCGGTCGATTTTGCTGTCGCCATTTGACATGGCAAAGAAATCAAATGGTTTGGCCAGTGCTGCAGAGGGTTTATCGATGACATTTGCAACAATCACGCCGAAACGTATCAGAAGAAGAATGCAGAGGCATGCTGTCTGGGCGTATATCGCGCAAGCGGCAAGGATAAAGCTAGACATATCATAGCGGTCGAATGTCCAGGCCCAAGGTTTCAGGATGGAAAATACTAGCGATATGTTAGGAACATGACCAAATTCTCGAAAGGTCTGTTGCCCACCCGCCGTGCATTCGGCCACCAGGAGGATAAAGTCGATGAATGATCCGAACTTGGCCTTGATCTTTAATGTCTTAACTCTGTACATGCGGGGTGGTCAGCCATGCGGGCCAGACTGGAGGACGAGGCTCACAAGATCATGCCGAACCAGTGGTGGAAAAATACGATGCCATTAATTACCATCAGCTTAACCGCAAAACTGGTAACAAACAAGGGTGCTGAAACCGCAAAAATCGTGCAGGATGTCACCAGGAGCACAAAAACTAGAAAGACGCGAAGGGTGCCGCTGAAGAATACATTCTTTACGGTGTCCAGCAATCGCCGGCAGAGGTTGTTTACGGTGGACATTGGAAGGAACTGGATAGTCATAACACCTGGAGGTATTTATATTCCTGCAAACGAGGTTTGAGGGATTTATCTGCCATGAAGTTGGCTTTGGACTGGTACCTCATTTTTTGCCGATTACCGGTGTTCGATCTGCTCATTATAGTTCACAACACTGTCGCATTTCATTTCCGTCCTGTCTGAGAAGTGTCGCCAGAACGAGAAGACATGACAGTGTTGTGTCTTCCATTGCAAGAATGTGTACACGTTTGGATGACAGATGGAAGGGAAGAGCCTGTGTGGCGAGTCCAAAATTAGGCGCTCACTGGCATTTTCACTTTACCCCGACATCTCTCCTTCGAGGTTTTGTTTCCTGGCGATCCTATCAAATCGCCACACTTCGAACGCGAGATTGAGCTGGCAGCTGAGTTAGAGCCTGTTCAGTAACACTGATTTTCAAACAAATCAACGCAGATTCCGAGGTGTTCGGATACATTAGATAATGCCATCAAACCCTTGACGTCCAGAAGGTGGAGATCGTGGAGATAAGGGTTGAGATAGATATTCCTCGGAAACGCAGAAAGAAATGATAAGAATCAAATGAGACGAGTGCGAAGACCTAAGAAATAAAACGTTACTGTACCATTCCGACCGATTGTTCATGTAACGGGTAACATCATGAACTTGAACTGAACAATTGTAGTAAATGTAACATGCAATGGCGGGGGATGAACATGTTACAAAATGCTCTTTAGGAGACATCAAACATTCAAGTTTTGCTGCCTGCAGCGTAAGGGCTGGATACAGTCTATTCTTAATCTATTCTCCGAGCACAAAGTCCTTACAGCAAGCTAGCTTGAGGACCTGAATTTGGCTTAAATGAACCGGATTTCTGGCTGAGCTGACCATGAACGATCTGTCCCATATCAGTTCGTCCTCCAGGGTGCCGGTCTAAGAATTCTTAATCTTTTGTCCGAGCACTGCAAAATCCTTACAGCCCAGAAGCAAGCTAGTTTGAGGACCTGAATTTGGCTTGTAAATGAGCAAGTTGTCTGGCTGTGATGAACAGCTGGCCATGAACGATCTGTCCCATGATCAGTTCGTCCTGGAGGAAAAATCAAAAAAAGCTTATAGGTAATTATCGAACCATTTCAGTAATTACGGAGGCATATGAGTTGTTGATATGGTGCCGATATGGTGCTGATATGTAATTATAATGTAGTTATAAGTGTCAGAAGTAGCCTATAAGTCCTATACTTATTGGCCGCCTTCATGTGCGAGTTCAACAGGCCCCCATGCCGGTGCAAGAATTGGGCGTTCTTGATAGAATTTTCGCCTTCGTGTTTTGATTGGGTGATTCTGGAGAAGGAAGACTGGGCTCGTCCTGTGGTACCATGGCGTTCTGCCTCAGAGCGATGTGAGGCGGTCTGGAATAGGTGATTCTCGCCTTTCTCCCTGTGTTTCCTTGCAGCCGTGCGGTGTGGACGGTCAAGAGGCGTGCGAAGACCCGTCGCATAGAATTCGTGCCGGATAGCCATACTCTTAGGCGCATGGTGGACTTGGATGTACACATCTTTTGCTTTGAGCTGTGTATGCATTGCGCCCTTGTGTGCAGCTTTGTGGGCATCGAGCTTCTCTGGGAGATAAGATTAATTTATGTGCGGACATGGCACAGAAAGAGCATACGTCTGAGACCACTTTTGAGAGTCAGGAATCTTCTTGCCTGAGAGTTCGCAACATCAGTAGGTAAGATTACGCCTGGTGTGTTATAGAAAAGGATATCGCCAACCTTCGGGGGCGCGGCCACCACTTGAACAACGAGGAGGAAAGGGCCACCAAGAGTAGCGAAAGCGTGACGAGACTTGAGCTTGAACAGCATAGCTTGTGGACACTTGGTGATCAATTGCCAAAAAAGAGATGCTGAGAAGAGATAGGCTCACTTTGAATGATGTAGGATAAAATTTTTTGAGAGACCAGCTTCGCATCTCACCGTCCAACTCTTTGCGTTCTTATACTACGTTCTGTGGGGAACAGATTATCAGATAATCGAAATCAGTATTCAAGTCAGATAAGATTCGGCCATCCCTGGAGTATGCCCACATTACGTGCTGCAAAATTTAGACAATGAGAACGAAGACAACCAAAAACCATGAAGGCCTAACTAAAGCGAGTGCACACACAAAGAGGTCGTGAGATCAGCTTGATGCGATTTGGAAATGCTCATTGCTAGAGCCAGAAGCGAAGAGATAAGCTTCTCAAAAAGAATATCGAAAATGTTATGGATTTGTTTGCCGGGATATCCAAAATACATGACTGAATTAGTTGCGAGTCTAGGTAGTCTGCGTTACGAAATTATATGTTTGGTGAGTATTGTCCCGCGAGAAGGGGTCTGAGAAGCATCCAGGAAGGGAATGATAGAAACCTACCACATGTACAGTCCATCCAAAGACGAATCTCGCCCAGGTGGCTCCGCTGCGATATGTGCTTCGACCTTGACGATAACTTTCCAGGGAAGCATCACCTGGCCGACAAAGCGCCCATCAGGATTTTGGCCAGGTCCAACACGGAACTCTTCCGCATTGACAAGAATGATGTTGAGAGGCTTATCGGTTCCAGCAAAAGTGCCGATGAAGATGCGGCCATCTGTTGTGGTTACTCTAAGAAGTTGACGTAAGAGAGCTTGAACAGTCTTCACTGCCGAGCCTTGCCCATATTCATTGAGTTCTGAAGACTGGGGTGGGGATGAGAGCGGCGGGGACAATGGTGGTGGTGAAGAGGCGAAAGGCATGTCGCGTGACGACAATGATTTCAGACACGTCACTCGCATTGAGCAACGATGCAAGTGATCTGAACAAACCCCTGTATGAACCCGTTCGAGAGCAACGTATCGCGCAATATGCAGGGATCATTCCACTCCTCGGACACCCACAAGTACAGTGTCATTCTTCCAACATACAACGAGCGCAAGAATTTGCCTGTGATTGTCTGGTTGTTGGCCAAGACGTTCATGGAAAGGTAGGTTGCTTGTCTCCTGGGGAAGTTAATTCTCATTTGCACAGTCAACTTGAATGGGAGGTCATTGTTGTCGATGACAACAGCCCAGATGGAACGCAGGAAATTGCGAAGCAGTTGGCAAAGGTGTATGGCGAGGACAAAATTGTGAGTATGATAAAGTATTCTCTGCCTTTCTGGGTCTAAAGGGGCGATAGGTTCTGAAACCGCGTGCTGGGAAACTAGGTCTAGGGTGTGTTGCATCTTTTTTGCTGGAGTCTCCCATAATTCAACGGTGAACACAGAACTGCATATATCCATGGCTTGAACTTCGTCACCGGAGACTTTGTGATCATCATGGACGCAGACTTCTCTCATCACGTATGATTGAATATACGAGTATCATGCTGCTCGTCTAATGTTTCCTCTATAGCCCAAGTTCATTCCTCAATTTATCCGCCTACAAAAGGCCCACAACTTGGATATCGTAACTGGGACGCGATACCGGTCTACTTCAACACCCTATGCGTCCGAGTCGAAACCTGGCGGTGTGCATGGCTGGGACTTTAAACGCAAGCTCGTATCAAGAGGCGCCAACTTCCTCGCTGATACAATTCTGAACCCAGGAGTTAGTGATTTGACGGGGAGTTTCCGGTGCGTTGCGGACTTGCTTGCCTCTCAAACTCGGTCCTGAATTGGTTCTTTCATTGTAGATTGTACAGACTGCCTGTTCTGCGTCACATAATCACAGAGACCGTGTCGAAAGGGTACGTATTCCAGATGGAGATGATGGTGCGCGCTCGTGCGCTGGGGTATTCGGTCGGCGAGGTTCCTATCACATTTGTGGACCGTATTTTCGGGGACAGCAAGCTCGGCGCGAACGAAATTGTGTCGTATGCTAAGGGGGTTTGGACTCTGTTCACTACTGTTTAACATTTACTGCATATCTTTATTTATTGCATATCAGCATTGAGTAGATTCTACATTTTTTTAAATGTTGGTCGATAATTAATTCTTCGTATGTACAGCCATGTTCTTTAAAAGGAAATATGATGACATCATTGTGCTTTGTCATCGCCGTGGTAAATGACTCTTCCTGACCGCCATTGATCTGTTACCTCTACCATCACAATGAGTCTCCTCCAGGGCGTCCTTAGATCCAAAACAGAGGACATAGAGAAAAGCCTCAACATTATCCGTCTCGACGGCAAACAACGCACGCTATACGAAGATAAGGATGACTCCGACGATGATCTCGTCAACGTTGTACGTCTCTTCTTTTTTTTTTTATCATCGGGGTTGATCGTGAAGTCTAATGCTATCGACTGGCTGTAGGTTTCGCTCCCAGGGACTCCATCACGAACAAGGCCTTCTTCACCTATAGGAAGTAGGGCATCATCACGGCTCGCCAAAAGGCCTCTTATTATCTCATCAAGTCGGCTCGATCCATTGAAGGCTTTCCCTACGGAACTTTCACAGCAGATATTTTCGAGGCTACCAACCAGGGACCTCGCAAAATGTGCTCTTGTTTGCAAGAAATGGGCACGTAGCCAGTCGTTAAACTACGGCGAGCCTTCTCCTGCCTTTCCCCCATCTTAAACACTAATGGTGTCTGTGTTTCATAGTCTGGTTCCAGCATTATAGAAAGGAGAATTTCCACGATGAGAGTTTACCTCCGGGGAAATGGACGAAGCGAGAATCTAAACAAAACTGGGTATGCCTGCTTTTCGTCTTATTGTTCTCGAACAATACTAAATTCCCAACCGTGATATCAGCGTCAAGTTTATCTTAAATCAACCAAAGAGCGATCACCTTCATCCACAGCATTCTCTCGGTCGGGCTCGGGCTATACATCGCCGGCTCGAAACATGTCTGGATACCAGACCCCCCGCGAGATCAAGGAAGAACAATGGAAACTCGAATCAGAGGCGAGTTCAAAACCGGGGAAACTCGAGATGCGAGAGATGTACAAGGAGTTGGGAGGCCGTAAGGCCAGGACAAAAACGAAGCTGGGAAGTACTGGCATCCGCGATAAAGGTGGTTGGGATGATGGAAGTGAAGCCTGGTAGATCGTGGGCCAGGATATCGAAGGATACACGAACTAACGGATAACCCTAACCCCCTCCCCTGCACACTGTACCCCACAGCCTCCGACCTTTCAATTTCTCCTTGTACTTATGGGAACGAATCATATTCACGAAGCGAGAGATGAAGAATGACACTCATGG
>Ga0307513_10003945_pt1 | contig 19928 bp, 28 predicted proteins | sample 15_EM_MG_FD_202174 | JGI IMG/M metagenome (GOLD analysis project Ga0307513, IMG submission 202174) | Populus trichocarpa ectomycorrhiza microbial communities from riparian zone in the Pacific Northwest, United States - 15_EM | ecosystem: Host-associated > Plants > Roots > Unclassified | place...
ACATCGCGCTTAATTCTTTTTTTATAAATTAAAAAAAAAAAATTTTTTAAAAAAAAAAAAAAAAAAAAAAAAAAAAAAACGACCAAGAGATAGGATCTTCACGCAACTATCTAAGTACTTTTCTATTCTCAAGATATTGCAATACGATTACGCTTTACTCTCTTTATATACACTCCTCCTCTACGAGAGCCTACACTCTAAGAACCCAGAGACTATTGCGATAGTCTCGATGGGCTGCAAGAACATAGGACTATTGTGATAGTTCTATCAAGTATGACAATCCACCCATCTTACTATATGAAGAGATAGTAACCGCAGACGCATCACTCAAGACAAGCAAGCCAGTTCCGTACTATCTGAAGACATAGTACTTCCCTACGCCTTGGTGCAGAAAAGCGAGACTCGCTTACACAGGAGACGACGGTCGTTGCCTGTTGCATATCAGCTTAACAATAGGATTGTTACAAGTGCCTTATTCAACCTTCCATTCTGATCCATGTAATGAGCAACGATTCCTAGTAGAGCAAGATGATTCGGGGATGTCCACATGTCCATTGTAAAGTGAATACGTGAACGACTCTTTCCAAGAGACTTTTGAATCATTTGTCTCTCCGTATCATAAGAGCGAACAATCCAAGCCCGAATAGTATTTGCAGAAGCTGGCAGCATCTTGGCTGCTTCTGGCCGAATAGCATATAACAGGTCATAAAACGCCTGCCATATGGTAAATGTAAAGGGCAGGTCATGACTGGTAATCAAGCGAGTCTAGAAATAGACTGATTAAATCATATCCTCTTATTTCCAATATACGAGAGAACTGGACAGGGATTATAACTCTCGAATGAGAACTTACATAGAGTATTTCTAAGGTTTCGGCCTCAAGCTGAGAAAATCTAAGCTCATGCACCTTGTTTAACCGTTCGAGTTCGCTATTTTGCACACTTTGCCGCTGCGTTTCCCTAGTAGCCGCGACTCCCATAGACTTCTGAATCGCTTGTTGAGCTTCCTTCATCCTCTTGGATACAGCAGCTTGCTCTTCATAGATTGAGTGAACACGATTGAGATGTAGGGCGGGATTTCTCATTCCGTGCGACTTTAGATACCTCTGTGAACATCGTAAACATTGCCAATATCTTTATAGTATTAATAAATAGTTCTTGCTACCTAGATAGATTTTAAAAGACTTACAAAATTTCTTCAACGGTTACTAACTTTCCATTTTGGGACTCTGGAGGTCCCCAGACTCAAGATGATTGCGAAGGGTGTCTTCGCTTCTTGCTTGATGGGGCTGTTGGAACATTGCCGGGCAATAAGAAAGCAGAGTTGATAGGAATTGAATATTGTTCTGTAAATTCTGAATGGGTGCTCTCCGCATACGGGGATTCAGATATCGCAAACTGTGAAGCTGGACTTGCAGTTCTCATACTCGGGGGAGGACTTGAAAGAACACTACTAATCTGGGACATGAAGCTCATGATTTTGGTATTTCTTTTTGGATGTGAAAAGAGAAGATAAGAAACTGTGTATTAGAAGTGAGATCAAGGTCCGGTGGAGAGTGAATATCGATGCATACTGTGGGACATCATGTTGATATTGAACTGGGCTGATGTGGCAAAGCGGCTGGGGGTCGCTGACGATTCCTCATTCTTAGACAGAGATTGGTAGCAGACTATCCGAATTTAGAAACTCTTCCGCCTGGACCATTCTACTAGCAGAGAAGCGCGTTTCAGAATTCTTCCGCCTGGATGATAGTTTCCATGGTAATGGGAATTCTAAGGCTTCAAAACAAAGGTAGTGATCGTGCATGGGTTCGTTGGGTAACCCGGGTTCAGCCCAGTTCAACCCAACCCAACCCAAAGAAGCTAAATCCTGCACCCAACCCAACGAACCCAACCCAACCTAACGAACGGCCCAGGTAAACCCACCCAAGGCTCGACCCATTGGATGGGTTGCAGCGAAGCGGGCAGTGCAGGTCCTCCTATGTTTAGTTGATTTATATTTGGTTTATTTGATTTGTTTTCACATCAGCAAAAATTATTATATGCGTCCTGAGCTTCCCATGCATCAGACGCTCAGGACGCTCAGAACGTTAACCGTTACTCTGGACGGGATATCGGCTGGACGTCACTTCCGGACACCATTTACCATCTACCCCTGCCTCCGCAAAGTTTCGACGACGCCCACCACCAAGTGAATGCGTCCAGATGCCGTCAGACAGAAAGCTCTCCCGCATTCTGACAACCTCCTTCCTGTGCCTCCCTCATCATGGCGGAATCCAACTCCACTCTAGCATCTGGAAGACTATCCTGATACTTAGTCTTCCGGATGCTATACCGCGAGATTTGAACGTCCTCTGCATTAATTGCCATCTCTGGCTATAGGCTCCCAATGTCTTACAAATAGCTCACATGTTCGTCGCGACGGCATCGTGATTGCTCACTTGAATACTCTTGAGGGTGTCGTGATAGCACACATATTGTAGACGCCGTCTTGACCACGTCGTGATAGCTCACATGCATACTCTCGATGGCTTCGTGATAGCACCCATATTCCAGACGCCGTCTTGACCACGTCGTGATAGCTCACATGCATAGTCTCGACGGTGTCATGATAGCACACATATTCCAGACGCCATCTCGATCGCGCCACTATTTATTTGTATTACAGAGTGCCATTCACAAAAGCTTTGAGGCACTGGTACCCCTTGTATTGTGACTTTGAACCTCATTCGCATCTTGATATTCTATTATTACTAGTCTACTGCCGTAACCAGAGCGTCCAGGACATCCTGGCCACGGCGATTCTACATTTCTGAGCTTTTTCTCAGATCGCGCTCAGAAATAGACCCCAAATTGTCCTCACGGCTCCACAGCTCGGCCAACCAAAATCTAATAGTTTACATTTCCTGCAAATCAAATTCCATAAACTCAACAGTTCACACATCGCCAAGTCTACAAAAAACCATTCTGTCCCACGCCTGTGTCACTTTCCTGCGAGTCGTCTAGCCTCAACGATAGCCGACTGGCGAAACCCGGGGTCGCTGGGCCCTCTTGCGCTAGTCTCAGCGTCCACTCCTCTGTGTTACCTAGGCTCACCGGATCTAAATCTAGCATCTGAAGCGCCTGCGCGAATGACGCCTGGTTTTAGTCAAATGACAGTTCACTCCCCTGGGATGCCTCTTGACTCTGCCAGTAGGACTCCACACCCCCAGGGTGATTGTTCAGCGGTTTCTGTTCCCGCACAGCAGCTCGTCTTGGATACCAGCTGCATAGCTGACACCTGGATAGCTGACGCTCAAGTTCGGCATGGACTGCGTCATGACTATCAGCAAAGCCTTCACAACTTTCCTGCATTATATGATGATGTTGCTGGATCCTGTCTGTGATCGTCTGACACAGATTCCTGCGCATGAGTTGCTGGGTTGGCCGTGGTACAGCCCTCCAGGTGTTCTTCTGCCGTAAGAAAAGGTCTTGCAAGATTTGTTAGTTATCAGAACCAAAACCAAGGATGGGGGGGACATTGAGGGTCCCCTAAGTCCAACTGCGTCAGGCTTGAAGTCCGGGTGGATCCTGATATACCCCAAGGCGATATGCGCGTAGTTGGTGGCACAGGATTGCACAAGTGAGACACAGCATCGTACGATTGACACGATTGATCACTTCCGGGTCTAGCATCCCAAGCGTTCTCTTGCCGTTGAAATACTTACCATAGATGGCGTCGGCCATCTGAGGCGCGAGGAGCTGGAATGATATAGGCTGCATCCAGGTCATAGTCAGTCATGATTGGAAGTCCTGGTTGGGCGCTGGGCGATAGGCGGATACACACCTCATACCCATTTGAGGGGCACATGAACCTGTCATCCTCGACAAGGTATTTGACAGTAGGAGCGATGGCAGTGGGGTCACCCGGTAGTCCGTATAATTCCCGTATATGATCTTTTATATAATGGACGAACTGCGCCCGCACGCCACAGTGTTTTTGACGTATCTTTCATAGTTAGTGCAGCACCATTTATGTTTGTGACCTCTGACTTAGAATATCTATATTCTTCGATGACGGTTCAATATTTCAGGCATCCGCAATCTCATCTTGCGCGCGACTCATAACACTATGGACCTCAGACATCAAAGCAACAGGGTTCAGGAGTGGGTTAACATAAACGGTGTACTGAAGCATCAGATTCTTAGCTACACCTAGTATTTCCCCCTCCACGCCAGTCAGCATGTTTCACCGCGAATTAATTACAGGCTGGACAGACATAGTTCCTCTTGTACTCAATTCGTCTGGTGGACTTGAGCTCCTGATACCAGATGTTTTTGTGCTAGGGACGCCAAGTGGGGACGAATACCGTGCTACGCTTGATGATGAGAATGTCGCCTGGGACAAGGGCCTACTGGGAGTTATGATCACACGGGCCGCAGGCGTCCGTGGGACAATTGCTGCCTCCTGTGAACCAGAGTTGGTCAAAATTCCCACAGTCCTTGGGCGATTGTTTCCGTGGGTCTCCACCAATCATGGCCCATGACGACGTCTAGGTGTTCTCTCATCCGCACAATAGAGGTTCGCTCCTTCAGGTTAGGTGTCCGGTTCAGTTTCGTTACCTGGATGTGACCTCTGATACTCATCGCTGCTAGCGTCGCTGAGGTAGACGGGTTCCATATGCCCTTGTCCGTCAGCCTCTATCTCAGGTTCAGTATATGGTGTGGTCTGAATTGTGCTACTCCGGAGGCGCTTGGCCCGTCGTACCAGAAGCCATCTCGTGATTGGTGGTGGGGAAGAATTGCAAACCAACGATTCAGCACGATTGCAGGTGGCGGATTGGGTCTATTGTGTTACCGATCTGGACAGCCAATCTGCTAGTACGACATCGGTGTACACCCATTGATATTGCCTCGTGGTGAAATTGGCTGATTCGATCCCATGGAGTCGGGTATGAGGTCGCGCCTTCGCCGGCTCTGATTGCCCACTCGTGGAGTTGGTTGACTCAACCCCATGGAGTTGGGTATAATGTCGTGCCTGCGCCGGTTAAGATTGCCTACCTGAGGTCCTGGCGGACTGCTAGAATTCGGATGCATGTGGGATATAGGACAGGTAGTGAACGTGGGTAAAGATTGGAGTAAATCTGACAATTAGATGTGTCAAGTTTGGTGGAAGCAAGGAGTGAGTATTATCCTTTCATCGACCAGGACGGGTTAGGTCTTATACCTGTACGCTAGGATTTAGGGGTGTGGTAGGCTCACTTACTATCAATGAGTATGCAAGGGAGGGATGTGTCTACACAAAGGGGTTTAGTTTAAACTTTCAATACCATATGCGCGGTTCAGGAATTAGGACTGACAGGTCTATGGTGAGAAATAATACACGAAATGAAGGTGTCGCTAATGTCGCCGGACATGCACTGACAAAGTCTAGCTGCAAGCAGTGTCAGTTAGCGACGAGGCCTGTTCGCGAGATACTCACCACGCCAAAAGAGGATCAGGAGCATCTACTCTCATGTCCCAGCGTCCAATCATCACTACCAACCGAAACTGTATTCAAGGAATACAGGACTGCGTTATGAATAATCGGACTCAGGCGGTTGACGCCAGACCGGATATAACTATGCACAGACTATTAGTCGGGATGACAGTTAAAGAATTGCCCGCGATCGGTATTGGAATTATTGCCATCGTGGCGGCGCCCACGACGCAGACAATCGCAACATTGGTAGGGCACATCATACTGTCGTCAGGAGAGTTAGATGGGATGTCCGATGCAGGACATTTCCCTACAAAACAGGGGTTTGCGATTGTGAAGCCTCAAGTTGGGCTTTGGAGCTGAAATTCAAGACCTCCAGAGGACCCCACACATGGGGGTTGGGTGTCAGAAAAAAAGGCGAAATCACGGTGGCGTCAATGTCGATGGGTGAAAGCTAGCTAGAAGCAGCATGGGCTGACGACGACGTTGCTCTGGAAACACACTACGCCAAAAGAGGATGATCAGGAGAATCTACTCACATCTCCGAACGGGGAATCTACTCCACCTAGCTCCTTGAAAAAATATTAAGAGGACTACAACTTTGTGATTTACTCCGGACCAGACATAACTATGGGTAGACTAGCACTCGGTATGAGAGTGAACGAATTGTCTATGATCTGTATTGGAATGATTACCATCGTGGCGGCGCCCGCAACACGGACAATCGTAACATTGATAGGACACATCATACTGTCGTTGGGAGAACTACAAGCAACGCAGAGTCCCAAGGTCGAGATTTTCCCAACTAAATGGGGCTTTGGGATCAGGAAGATTCAAGTTGGGCCTTGGAGCTGAAATCCATAGGACCCCACACGGAGGTATCGGGCGTTGGAAAAAATAAGCGAAATGATTGTGGCGCAAATGTCGCTGGCTGGGCGAAAGCTAGCCGAAATCAGCCTTGATTGAGGACGAGGTTGCACAGAAAACATGCGTCACACCCAAAGAGGATTAGGAGTATCTACACTTATCTCCGAACAGCGAATCAGCACCACTCAGCAGCCTGAAATCTGTATGCAAGGAATATAACCTTGTGAATAATCTGATGCTGGCGGATCATATCTACTAATGGGATGTGTACAAATATAGTAACTGGCAACGAGATTCTAAAGGTAACGAATACCATACGCGAAAGTAAGGGGGTACAAGGAATTGATAACTATTATACACAGGATAGGAACATGAAAATGTAAAGAATATGAGACGTCTAGGAACTGTGTAGCTAACACGAAAAGGTAAGAGAATACGGGACGTCTTGGAAGCGTGTAGATGTAATCTGGAATGTTTGGGGTAGCGTGAAAAGAATGATCAAGGAGTGGCCAGAACATTCAAGTTCATGTGCTGTGACGCCCTCGACGGCCTCTCCCACATCGGGGGCAGTGTGGGTCGGGGTTAAGGTTTGTTGTGTGCTTTGGGGTTGGGCATGTGGGCCGTATTCGTCGCATTTGAGGGGCGGGTATCCCAAGATCCCCCTGCTGGAATTTGCTGCAGTGGGTACGGGTTTGTGGTATCATGAGGAATGTGCGGCGTAGGTGCAGAAGAAGTGGTGGCTGAGTGAGAAGAGGTCGGAGGAGGGGGGTAGACTCTGCTCGAGTAAACGTCTGAGGCGCAGGGGTGGGGGACTTGGCCCGATGAATGTCGCGATCTTCTGGTGGTTCTGATTCGGCAGCAGGTGTGTCTACAGTGCGATAGTGCCCACATCCTGAGCCACGATGCTCTCTGGTCCTGCGCGCCACGCCTCCCGATCCTGGTCGGGGTGCCACTGCCTCTTGTTCGCGAGTCTTCAAGAGTTTTGCAAGCTAGGAATCCTTGTGAACAAGAGCCCTCAGGACTCTAGCCCGCTCCGTCTCAGATGGCCCAGTGTCTGAATCCCGGTGTCGTGAATTCCCAGTACGTCCGCGTGGTGGATCTCCGACGGGAGAATAATCGCTCCCTGGGGTGTTTCCGCGCTCTGATTCACTGCTGTCTCCCTTTTTGTCCTAGATATATGATTAGATAAGATGTTGAATAAAAATAAAAGAAAACTTACATCATCACCTTGAATAATGTCTCTACCATGGCGATCAGGAGTATGAACCTGTCCTGGCGGCACCCCATCATCGTCGTGGTAACTGTGATCGACATTGTCTTCGTCTTGGCAGCCCCTACCGTCGTTGAGACTCTTGTCATCATCCTTGTCGTCCCTGGCTCCGATGTCATCCCACTTCCCCCACCGGTCCCAGGCCTTATCGAAAAATGGATGTCCACTGGAGGCTGGCGCCAGGGTTTCGTCTCGGCCTTCTCCCTGATCCTGGTGTGACTCCAGCACAGGAGATCAACAGGATCTTTGCTACCCTTAGCAAGCTACTACACGCAGATGGCTTCGTCTATATATAAAAAGATGAGCTCCGAGAGGGGGAGTGGGTCCAACGGTCACAGGCGTAACGCGCTGGCTCCTTGCCCAGTTGCCACGATGAGATATCGGGGATATTGGATGGGATCCACCACATATTGTCGCTTGAGCACGCCGAGTAGGGATTGCAAGTTCAGCGATGCTAAGACTCCCGACACACTCCCTCTGCCTGAGTCTTTGTCATATCAGGGGTAGTGCAAGAAGGGGTGCCCGGCTTTCATTGTGCCTGTTTGTTGAATATTCTGAATCGTGATCGGCCTTTGGCAGTACGGAGAGACCCAATCATATTGGGCCACTGGAAAAACTGTGAGTAGTAGTCGTAGAATCGCATAATGTAAATGGGCGCAAACACTTACTCTGAACATCACAGACTTCTGCAGCTATTGGATCCACTGCCTGTTCCGCACGGAGACGATTGTTAGTCGCCTCAACCTTCTTGGCTGTGTTTCTAACCAACCCTCTTATTTGATGTTTGACATTATCGACGTCTTAGGGGCGGTGGTTTGTTTAGCTTAATTTAATTCGGCCTTTGACAGGCAGGAGGGACTGTGCGAAACTGAGTACCGAGTCCATTTGGGTGCAAGTCAGACTGGTAGGGTTCCATCCGAGCACCATGATGTATGCTTTGACTTGTTTGCGCCACCCCTTGTACACAGCTGTAGGCTCGCGAGCATTCAAGAACCCACACCAGCTTTTAGCATAGGATATCTCTCCATAGCACCCCCTGATTCCAGCGGTGGTTAGGTCGCAAATTTCTGACATATGTGTAGTATGTTTGACCCTTACCTCGAATGCCCCCATGGCTGACTCAAACAGTGGTCTTGCACCGGACGTCAACGAACGACTATTGAAGTTAAAATGTTAGATTATATCTGCACCTTCTGGAATATGTGATCATGCTAAACAGAGAAGACTTCTTACGTCCTTGACGCCTCACCGGCAATGGCAGCTGCACGAGGATGGCTTTTCCAGCCTTTCGCGCTGGTGGCGTCAACCCCCGGGGGCTGGATTGTTTGGCGTCTGGGAATAACAGAAGAGTTAAGGTAATGCCGTCTTAAATTGATGAAGAGAGAGTCCTTACTTTGACCTTTCCCCTGAGGCATGCGTTTTTCTCAATGGAGCCATTTGATATACGTACGAGGGGAGAAGATGTGTGGAAGTGAACGCTCGACGGATAGTGTCGACAGGAAGGATGGGCGGTAGGTGGCCTTGTTATACTACGCGTAGAGAACAACATGTGTAGCGCTGTGGGCGTGTTGGACTGTCGGAATTTCACTAGGCTTTTGTGTCTTTGAGGTTCGTTCTGTCATAGCCCTATGGGATACGATATGGTGTGTCGTCAATCGGGATAATACCTCCCCCTGACGATCACACAAGGGTTTGAGCCGCGATAAGAGCCGGTTTGTCAATGGCAGAAGTCTTGGCGCACAAAGGTCGACTGTTTACTGGAACATCACATTCTGCACGTATACGGGACGGGAACACGATCTAGAAAGAACAAGACTAAATATCGCTTTGAACTACACACACAATAATCAAACGAAAAAAGGAAAGGAAACAATCAATGACCCTTTGAAAGAACAGTCCAGACAACTAATCCATGGCTCATCTAGGTAGACATCGCCGATAGTCGGCGCGCTATCGAATCTATCAGTTCTCCTGTCATGTTCTCCTCACAAGCACCCATACGCACTCTCTTAGAGTTAAGGTGCGCTGTGATCTTGGCGTCGAAACCCGGACAAAGTTTCACAGTTCTCTCGGCGTCGAAACCAGCACAACGTTTCCCTGTTTTCTCGGACCTCCGATACTCCTTGATAACGTAATTCAAACCGCGTTGTTGGGGGGTATCCTCCCTGCAATAATCCTCCTCGAGCTGTATGCCGTGCATTTGGTCATCTTCGCCTTGAGCCTGACGATGGAGGACGTATAACATCAGCAAAAAAACCTTTTTGACCGGACAGACCGAGCCGGCATCCGGACAAATAGCCTCCGCTCTTTGCGTCTGGTTCTCCCGGATCTCCCGTGCCTTCTTTGCCTTTCATTTCTTACGTCTGGTGCACCCAGACGCCCCACTTTCCCTCCACAGCGTCCGACGCACTTTTTGCGACCTCACCCCCTCCTCGTGCCTCCCCCTTGTATCCGGCCCCTTATCCTCTCGTGTACTGGCCTCCTGCCTACTCCTTGCGGTTGCGGGCCCCTTGTGACCATCTCTGATACCATCACACCTCTGGCCACCCAGATCTGTCCGCTTCCATCCGCTTCCGTCCGCTGCCATCCTACGTCGCTTTGCCCTTAGTCTGCACCCTACTGTCATATCCATAATTCCCTTACTGTTCACAAGACGCTCGGCGCGGCCGCCATGCAGACCCCCTACTTTGGTTGGCTTCCCTTCCCCCAGCAGAGCATAGTTTGGCATTAATCATCCGCAGAACTCAGGTGGCCGAGTTGAAGCCGAACACTTACTACGGGAATCTCTCCCTTAAGTCGCCGGCTTCAACTTGGCCGCCTATTCAATTCAATTTATTTAAAACATTCCCTTAAACGCCCACGGATCATGTAGTACTCCTCCGGCCGAGTGGAAGCCGGACACTCAATATGGGCACTGCCACCATAAGTGTACGGCTTCAACTTGGGCGTATATTCATACAGAACAATTCATCCGATTTAAAACATTCCCTTCAATACTAGCCAATCACGTATGACTGCCGCGGCCGAGCGGAAGCTGGACACTCAATATGGGAACTGCCACCTTAAGTGTCCAGTTTGAACCCAGCCTGATATTCGTGTGAAACAATGCAACCTATTTAAAACATTGCCTCAAACGCCGACAGATCGTGTAGTACTGCCGCGGCCGGGTTGAAGCCGGACACGGAATATGGGAACTGCCACCTTAAGCGTACGGCTTCAACTTAGCCGGATATTCATGCAGAACAATTCAACCTATTAAAAACATTCCCTCAAATGGGCGCGGATCGTGTAGTACTCCCCCGGCCGAGTTGAAGCCTGACACTGAATATGGGCTCTGCCACCTTAAGCGTACGGCTTCAACTTGGCCGCCTATTGATGCACAACAATTCAACCTATTTAAACCATTCCCTTAAATGCCCGCGGATCGTGTAGTACTCCCCCGGCCATGTTGAAGCCAGACACTCACTACGCGAACTGCCACCTTAAGTGCCTAGTTCCAACTTAGCCGAATAAATGCTGTAGATAAATGTATAGAATTATTTAATATATTTTAGTAAACGTCCTCAGATCAATCGTGTGATTCACTATGCATTGCTTGTCACCGCTAGGAATTACCTGCGCCTGTCCAATCACTTCCCCTATACTGACTATTCGCATGTCTCAACCATTGATCCGGTGGCCGACTCGAATATGTCCGCTCGGAATGTGCAATCTGCCACCATGGATCTGATCGAGTATGCGAAGTAATGCCAGGCGATGGACAGCTGCGGCCTCACTTAGAATATTTCTTATCTTGAAAAGTGCTAGCAACCGAGCTACCACGCGTCCCCGTAAATCTCCATGGTTCACTTCCCTACCAGTCTGGACCCACACCCAATCGTTTCTAGAGCCACCCTTGCGGACTGCCTTTGTTCCAGTGCAGCGGGCGCGGTGGATCTGGAACCTGTCAGTTTCCTGACAGTCGGGCACTGGGATTTCAAGCTGAGCAAATCCTTCTACATGAAGTAACCGGAGTTCGGCGGGGTCCGCAGGCAATCGCCCGTCATCCGCAGCGGTCTGCCTGATATAACGCAGTATCTCCTCCATCATGTTGGAATGATGGATATCGAGGGCTGTGCCTAATTCGGTCAGCATGCTGGTGTTCTTCATACGGCCTTTGAGCACCCGGCGAGGTGTGCTGCGACTTGGGACAGTCAGCATTTCCATCCCTCTAGCTTCTACCACGATCACACCTTCAACTTTCCAAAGTGCTTCTATTGTCTGCAACCTTATTCCTGGCGCGTGCTGGCGGCCATAGTGCGACAAGATCTGTCGGGCGGCTGCATTCTTGTTTGACCTGCGGTAGCCATCTTTGATCTGATCCTTATGTGCTAGTTCACCGATCTCGGTTGAATACCTCGATAGTGATCCAAAACGCCGTACGTGGGAGGCAAAGTGAGTCAGGTAGTGCATCTTGATGAAGTTGAAGTTGTTCTCACGCCGTATGAAATCTGCCCGCCGATCAGACCTTTCAACCCGCTCTTGATCAGCCAGCCAACAGCGATTAGCGACGGTTCTATGGCGGACTTCTTTCGCTCGCTGATCTGCCATTAGTTCCCTTAGCTCCCGATCCTGGCGATTTGCCCGAGCGCGGGTAGCCTTCGAGGTACTGAACTCAAGAAAAATGACGTTTGTCCGGTGGAATGTCTGCAGGTAGCTTTCCATGTAGGAAAGTGTGTCCGGTGTATGACTGCGATATTGAGCCATGAGAATGAAGCCCATCAGCGCGCTAACAGACTTCAAAGTGCTCTTGAAATCCTGATACTGAGAACTGTCCGGATTTCGCAATGCGGACGCCAATTCGGCTGAAATACAACGGCTGAGATTGTGTATCTCCTTTCCTTGCCATTGTGTGATTTCGCGATAGGCCTTTTTTGGTATGCTGAATCCTGGGTAAGTAGGAATCCCTTCCCTAGCATCATCGAAGCCCTGCTGCCGTTTACGCCTCTCCAGGAAACCCCCCACTCATTCCATCATATGTCCGAATAAGGCAAGGTAGATGTTGTGCAAGAGGTCCGCCTTGTGTAGGTCAGCGCGGCTTACTCGGTCGAGTCCGGTGAATCCATTGTTTCCTATTTTCACGCCCAGCCGCTGAAAGTATTCTCCAATGCCGGCCGCTTCTGCCGGCTCATACCCCAAGGGTTTCTCTCTATATAGCATGTAGTCGCCGGTCTCATACATCCGCTGCGAATCCCCACCGCGCTCCTCGCACGGAACCTCACACTTTGGGCATGACTTGCTGCCTATTCCTTGCAAGGCTGCATGCTCAGCATGCTCCGCGATCCAGGCCGACAAAATGGGAAAACAAAGGCGTGTTTTGCCGTCTGCACAATTCATTACCGTTCCTTCTCGGGCAACCTGCTGTAATGGTGCCAGGACAAGATCGAAGACAGCCCACAAGACATCCGCGTTGGTCTGCCGCTGGGCTTCATTGGCAAGGGCTGATTCGCCAGTGAACTTTGGCGGTACTGGACGCAATGCCAGAAGCAGGATTGGCATCTTGGCAGGGCTGCTTCTTGTCCTCGAAAGCATATTGCCGATTGTGATATATACCGGCCAGGCATTCTTAGCTCCGGAGAAATTCGTAAGGTGCGTCTGCTCAAACAATCCGATAATGGGCACCACTGTGAACACGGCGGGCAAAGCTTTTTACCCAGGAACGGAATGGGCTGTTAGCACTGGAAACGCCACTCCAAGAACTTGTCCGGACCTATCTCATACCTGCATATCCCACCACCAGTCTGCTGTATGCATCTCTGAATATAATCCCTCCCCACTTGAATCATATTCTCGAATACGTGCGTAAACCATATCTGAGCTATACGCGACCTGACGGATCAGGTAGCTGACACAGTCAATGTTATTTCGATAATAGAAAGTTGTTGCATATCGACCATCATCAATACTGGCTTCCGCCCACACCAAGGTTTCACAAACTGGGTCCAGTATGTCGAGGTGTTGTCGCAAGGTATGCGTGTACCTGAATGATTAGCTATCCGTACCACCTAAACCTTCCGCAAAGTAGGCGTCGATCTGGGACTTGGCTACCTTGCTCCAGACAAACCAGCTCGCCAAATTAAAGTCATTTTCCGATGAGAAAGGGCTCCAAGAGTCATCGGTTATGGCCTTGTTGAGCTCTCTATAGCCAGCAACTTCGCCGAGTAGTCTGCCAGCACTGAGAATAGTTTCTTGACCCGAAGGGCGCACCCCCACCGGCGGGTGGCAAACGTCGTCCGTGTCTGAATCGTTCTGCATATTATCTATCTCACCACTTGCTGTATGGAAATCTGGGATCTCGAGCCTGCAATCAGATTCGTAGTCTGAGTTGGTCAGGTTTTCAAGTTCATCACGAACAAAAGTAAGTCCTATAGAAGCCGAGTCCGCAATCGCGCTGAGGAAAAGAATGATATCAAGATGTATTGTCTGAAGGTGTTTTCGTATGCAGCGGCTTGTTGATAACGTCGCCTGCAATAAGGACACTTTGTTGTCTTTGAGGTTATCGTGTGTGGTGTTTGTCTTTCAAGTAGTCTGGCCAGATGCGTAAGCGGATGGGCTGAGCGGCTGCAGTGGACTGAGTCTTTCAAAGAGAACGGTAGGTTTCTTTCAAGGGGTAAATAGGGAAAATTTCAAGTTTGTTTAGTCAGATGACGAACAGGTTCAGATATTCAAGCTGCCAACCTTTATTCACGGTTTAACTTGTGAAACCTGTTCTTTGTTGAGAGTATGGGAGGGCCTTGGCTTATGGGTCGCGGCTCCCATGCGGGACCGTTGCGGCCTAAAACCTTATCTGAAACCTATCGTCATTGTAGGTGGGTGACGTGACTTTTCAAGATATTCAACTTTGTACAGGGTACAATCCTGCCAACCCCCTTAAAACAGTCCTCGTGCGGCCTATATAAGCTCTCTCTTCCCCCCCTTCCATCTTCTCTCCATAATCCTTTCCCCAATCACAATCACATCCTCGATCCGCCAGCCCATCCTAACACGACCCACAAAGCTCCGGACAACCTCTTACTGGTCCGCAGTATCACTAGTGTATCCTCAGCTCATTCCAGATTACCTATTTACGTTTCCCTGGCCAATAGCCTTTTCACAGCAATTACCATCCACAGAACTCCCTTCACCATCCGGCAGGCCCGCTCTATTATTTTCGGATCCTCCAGTATCCTTCATCCTCAAAAGTACCAGCATCTACTAGCGGCCATCCTCCATCCGCTGAGGGACCATTTAAACACTCCCAAAAAGCAGTCTCTTTCGGATCCATCAACCACCCCCCACCCCGATCACTATTACAATGGCAGCCTCAAAGGTTGGTCTCAGTTTTGAAAAATCAGCGGCCTTTAAAAACAACGGCAATGTTACCTGGTGTAAGCACGTTTGCGGCTTCCCCCACCCACGAACCTATAGTCCGGCGTATAAAGCCTGGCGAAATGCTATGAAACGTAAGATTGAGCAAGACAGGATCCCAGCGTGGAAGCAGAGTACTGCCGGACAATGGGCGGCCATCCAGGCACATGCTCTGACCCTCCGGCCTGTTAGCCAGAGGTGGGGACTCTGGCAGGCTAATAACCCCCGTGGCCAACGTTTTACCGAATGCCTCGCCTTTTTGCTAAAGGACATAGCAAAATAATATCAGGGTATCTTAAGAGACATGTTGAGAGCACCCGTTGCCGCTGTTCCGGTTGCGGACCCCACCCCGGCCAGAAATGCTGGTAAGTTATCCCCAAGCGTCTGCAATAAAGATGTACTATATATGCTAATACAGCTCCTGCAGGTCTCGCCAGTCCACGGTCTGTCCGTCTCTGGATAGATGAGCCATCTGTAGTCCGCCCAAGCAGCCCACTTCCTGTCGGGATAGACCATATCGAATGGCAAAGTCGTGGACATGTTTACTGGATGGAGCTAACTGAGGCCCCCTTTCCGAACCTGCTAGCGGGTATAGACAAAGCCGTGGCACCGGGTGTCGGATTTCGTATGCTTATTGGTACGACGAGACAGGGTACACGTCTGCTGCAGGCCGATCCAGAGGAGCCGCTGCCCCTTGCTGAAATGATCTGAATCACAAATAGCCGACTTGTCCGCATATGGTGGTCTTTGAATCCGCCAAGCGAACCAATGGATCTGCTCTTCTGTTGCCATCGCAGGAATGATACAGATGATAGTACTCCTCCTCTTGGTGAGATCAGGTTTGCTCCACGTGATAACCGGGGCCTCCCTCCAGACGCCTCGCATGACGGGTCCGCCGGTAGCGATGATGGACAGAGCTCAGATGGCCACCAGCCAGAGTCATCCGCTGAGGCCACAAAGCGAACCACCTCAACAAGGCCCACCAGGAGTGTTCATACCACAAAAAAGACTGGGCGAACACAGCGCATCAATTGGGCGGACATTGGCGAATCAGAGCCAGAGTCTTCTGCTACGCAAGCTTCTGTCCCTCATGCCAACTTAGTAGGCACTGGTGTTTTGAGGTCTAGTAGACAAGGAGAACGGGAGACTGACCTAAAGAAAGCATCCCGGACGCCAGCCAATAGCCATGGTAAACCCAACCACGCGGTCATACAAAAGGCCGATGAGCCATACGGGGCGGATGGTAGTCCGTGACCCCTGCGGGAGATGGCCCGCCAGGTGGGGCCAATCGATGCCGGCATTGAGGTTGAGCCAGACACACGCGATGGGGAGCATAATCTGAGTTGGCAACTGGCTGACAGGACTAGTCCGACAAACAGTCCGTCTCCGTTTACTCCCAATCGGGGTCACCATCATGCGTCTGCCGCCTCTGAGCAGGCAGAGGCCAGAAGGTCAGCTGCGCATCTTTTGATGCTGGCCTCAGGGGCCGAGCAGCCTGTCAATCCATTGGTGACCCAAGTCGATACGCCCGGCAGAAGTCATTCCCCCTCCGAGGATCCACATACATGCGATGTGTGTGCGGATATTCCGACAGCTGAAGAAGTCTGACGAGAATTAACCTCGCCCTCTGACTCCTCAACCGACTCGAGTGAATACTCTACACCTGTTAAGTTCCGGTTACGACTACCAGGTTTTTCATCCATTCTGTTGCCAAGGTCTGCCGCAGTTCCGGCAGAAACGGGCATTGGGCGTCCGCTCAAGTGCATTTCTGTCCTGGCTCACTAGCTCTACGAACACAACTCTCCTGCACCGACCAATGTGGCTAATATCTCGCTAGCTGAGGATGCAGGTCCATTTCAGGCAATTTACAAGTACTAGGCCACGATTGACCCTTCGACCTTTCCTTTTGGTGTTTTCATGTTTGTTTCTAGAGTTCATGTTCTTCTGGCTGTTTCCTGACTATTTCTGTTTTAGATTAGCCCGCTACGTCTGGGCTGCTTGCCCTGATCAGTATACTTAATTTAGACCTGCGACTGTCCGCAGATCCTGTGGGTGTTTCCTTTGGGTGTTTTTCCTTTGGAGTTTAACTTTTAGAGTTTTGCGAGTTATTCTTCTATTTTTTCACACACATTTCTTGTTTGGATTGGCCCGGCTGTTGCCATTCCGGGTTGTCCAAACCCAATGTAGTCTACGGACATTTTGTTGCTCTACGGGGTCCCTCTTAGAGTTTTGCCGACCATTCTTGTTTGCCACGAGCTGTTCTGCGTTTACCGGGTCAGCTTGTGGGACCTGCTCTCGGAATCTTCGCAGATCATTCTTGCTCTTTTCCAGCTCGTTTTCGTTTGGTGTATGCTTTCTCTGCTGGCTTTAGCCGTTTGCTCATTGGACTTGTGCGGATCATTCTTGTTCTTCTCTAGCTTTTTTTCGTTTGGGGTTACCCCTTTCATTACTATTGCTATCCTAGCTTTTCATCTTATATCCCATCCGTTGAGCCTTAGCGGCAGCTTTCACTTTCTGCGATTAGCGTCCAGGCCCGAGCCCTAGCCTTACACGTATTTGTTTCTGTCCGCTTGGCAGACCTACTCAAACTAGATTAGTCTGCACATTCTGATAAACCTTTTGTCATCTCTTTCAGGAACCCCAAGTACCTAACACTCGTATTGCGCGAGTGAAATCGCAGCGCGGCCAAGTCTTCGGGTGCAAATTCCTATATCAGGTATCAAGCTGCAATTTGGACGCGCGGTGTGTGCTGACGCCAGCGGACATGAAAGGGTGTGATGAACAGTGAATGTCCTTAGTTCTGAAGGAAGCTGGGCCGACCATTTCGATCTTCCAAGTTCACACCCCATATTGTGCCCTTAGCTACCTACCAATAGAGGCTTCCTAACACCACCTGCACCTCAACGTCATACACTGCAATTCTCCTCTATCACTATTCACCTGCATACTATGTCACAACAACAGCGGCGGCTTATGGCGGACCGAGCGCGTTCATCGAGGCAGGAAAGGGAAAGGTGAAGGGAGTTCCTTTGCGGACATTTCCGGGGATATGGGTCCAGGGACGGATTAACTATAATAACATCACCCAGTGTTGAGTCTGTTATTGCTGGTTCCGCTGTAGGTAGGAGGAGGGATGCCGTGCGGGAGCCAGCTTCTTTACGACTCCAGGTACCAGAGTCTGTCCTGTACAACCGGCAGCAGGTCTTAGAGTCATCACATGAGAGTCTAGACTCTAATGATGGGGAATATGAGGGTAATGATGGCCAGAGTGAGGAGAGTGAGGAGAACGAGTTAGGCCAGCATGGGGACGATATGGATCATCCATTGGCCTGGGGAGCGCAGACCAATCGGGCGTGAGTTTCTTAGCTCGCAGCGCTCGATACTAACAATCACCTCTGGGAATACCCGGAATTCCAGCAGGAGGATTAGTTACCCCGGACGGAGAACCTCACCTCGAGTACGAGTTAGCGAAAATGCTTGTACATCTGCTATTCCCTCCCGTTCGCCCACAGACTTCAATCCACTTGCGATGCCCGTGATAACCGCAAGTCACCCAGATCCCACCGTCCGGGAATTAGATAGCGGAGGACAGCAAGCCAGCAGTAGGCGAAATATGGCAACTGGGCTTGCACGTACCATTCTGGCCAGATCCCGTGACCTGATGTGGGACTGGACGATCTTCGTCAATCCGTTTCCGAACCCAATTACAGTAACCGAAGAAGTCCGCACATGTTGGAGCGATGCCCGGACCAAATTAGGCTTTCCCCACTTTGCTGATGCTACCCCGCCCTTATACGACCACGTAAGCTACCCTTAATTGATAAATAACATCCTATGCCTGATTAAATGGAGTGGCCGCTGGTCCCTGATGTGAAGATCCGGGCAAAGCACAGCGGATGCAGATCTCAGTATCTGCATACAGCAAAGAAGGCTATAACAGAACTCTATAAGCTCAATATTGAGGATCCTGCAGCCTGTGCACGAAGAGTGGAATACCTACTGGCGGAGGATAAGTTCATTTGCCCGCCCGGTAGCTATGAGGTATCTTTTTGACATTTGTCCGGATTGTTTCTAATAAGAGTAAGACTAAATCGATCTAATCCGGTGGACAGCCAATTTCTCTTAGATTCCTTGCACCCGAGATTCCGGGCGTGATATTTACTCAATCTTACTCTGGCCCGAAAAGCAGAAGCATGATGGATGAGGGTTTCCTGGATAAGATTGATGGCCCGTTTATCTGTCTGACACCCGCCATATTATGTCATTCACTGCGATGTTGGCGCACTGGCATCTGTATCGATAATCTGGCTTTCACAAGGGCAACTTCCCGGGGTAAGAAAAACAATGTGTACTGACAGGTTTCAAAAGTGTCCGGATCCCCCCACGGCCCGGGCATCCGGACACTTTTGAAAATAGCAAGTACTCGAGTTCGGTGAATGTTTAGCTAACGGATAGTTAGCCCTGCTGCAACGTCAGACAGGATCCTGGGACAAAAAGGGAAGAGTTCGGCAAGGTCGAATAATTCAGCGGATAAGGACAACATTGGCGGGCTGAATACCGAAGGAGGGGTGAAACCAGGTTGCGAGGATAGCGGATATGACAATGATGAGGACGCATTGAGGCAAGAGTTTGGTAGTGATACGGAGCTGGATCAATTGGAGGCCGCTGGCGGCCTCCTGGATACAGGAGGAGGACATGGTCGGCAGGAGCCGCGGCGAGAACATGGGCCAAATCGGGGACCCCTGGTTGGTGCAGGGCAGTTCCAAGACCCTGGGAAGGCCAAATCGCATGTTGAAGAAACCGATCAAGAGGATAGGGAGCATGGTTTTATCACCACTCGCTGATCGTGTATATATATGTAATTAAATTAAATTAAATTACGCGTGCTAAAAGGGTCAGGAATGGTCAAACAATAGTAGTGTGCGAGTCGGTGGGCAGGAAAGGCATG
>Ga0307513_10003946_pt1 | contig 19927 bp, 18 predicted proteins | sample 15_EM_MG_FD_202174 | JGI IMG/M metagenome (GOLD analysis project Ga0307513, IMG submission 202174) | Populus trichocarpa ectomycorrhiza microbial communities from riparian zone in the Pacific Northwest, United States - 15_EM | ecosystem: Host-associated > Plants > Roots > Unclassified | place...
CGCCGTTCATGGCGGCGTGGTCGCTGTAGTCGGGGAACGCCCGGCTCTCGACGACCTCGCAGTTGTAGCAGGCGTCAGCCACCAGGATGTGGTCGCCCGCCGCGCTGCGCACCCGCAGCGACTGGTGGCCGGGCGTATGGCCGTAGCTCGGCAGACAGGTCACCGACCCGTCGCCGAAGAGGTCATGCTCGCCGTCGACCTGCTTCACGGCGTGGCCGAGGTTGTAGAAGCGCCGGGGCAGGAAGTAGCGGGCCGCGGTTTCGCGGTCGGCGCCGGCTTCCCACTCGCGCCGCTGCACCACCAAGGTGGCGTTGGGAAGCTGGTGCAAGCCGCCGGCGTGGTCGAAGTGCAGGTGAGAGAGAACGACGTAGCGGACGCGGGCCGGATCGATGTCCAGCCGCTCCAGGCTGGCGGCCGCCAGGTCCTGCCGCGCGAAGCTGATGTCGAGGTCCTGGGAATTCAGGGCCTGGCGATAGGCGTCCTGCGGGTTCGCCAGATCGGCATGGTAGCCGCAATCGAAGAGCGCCACGCCGTCGGGATGCTCGATGACATAGAACGGCACGGGCACGGAGACGCGTCCGCCGCCGGCCATGCCCATTCCCGCCGCCGGACTGTGAAACTGGCCGCAGACGCAGCCGAAGAGGTTGATCGCCATGGCGCGTTCCCTGTCGCAGCAGGTCTAGCGCCCGGCGGCGGCCAAGTCAGCCGCGGCTATCGCCTCGCCTCCAGGAACTTCAGCAGCGAGAGCTCGAAGGCGCGGCCGTCGCCGACCGCCTTCAACGGCAGTTCGCCGGCCTGGTAGGCGTCGAGCACGGCGGGATGGATGTAGGCGCTGCGGCAGACCGCCGGCGTGTTGCCGAGCACGCCCGCGACCGCCTTGATGCAGGTGTTGATGTTGCGCTTGGCGCCGCCCTCGTCGGCGCAGGCGGGCAGGGTGACCAGGGCGCGGGCGGCGGCCACCGTGCCGGCCCAGGTGCGGAAGTCCTTGGCCGAGAAATCCTCGCCCATCGCCTCGCGCAGGTAGGCGTTGACGTCGGCGGACTCCACGGCGCGCCGCTCGCCCGCGTCATCGAGGTATTGGAAGAGGCGCTGGCCGGGCAGGTCCTGGCAGGCCTTGACCACGCGGGCCAGGCGGCGGTCACGGAAGCTGGTCTGGTGCACCTTGCCGCTCTTGCCGCGGAACTCGAAGACCGCCCGCTCGGGGCCGATCTTGGCGTGGCGGTCGCGCAGCGTGGTCAGGCCGAAGCTCTTGTTGGTCTTGGCGTATTCCTCGTTGCCGACGCGGATCAGAGTCATTTCCATCACCCGCAGCACCGCCGCGAGGACCTTTTCGCGGGGCAGGCCGCGCAGGGCGAGGTCGCCGTCGACGCGGGCCCGGAGCTTCGGCAGGGCGCGGCCAAAGGCGATCAGCCGGTCGAACTTCCCGCCGTCGCGCTGGGTCCGCCACTTGTCGTGATAGCGGTACTGCTTGCGGCCTTTCACGTCGCGGCCGGTCGCCTGGATGTGGCCGCGCGGCGTCGGCGCGATCCAGACGTCCGTCCAGGCCGGAGGGATGGCGAGCTTGCGGAGGCGGTCGAGCGCCGCCTCGTCGGTCACCGTCTGGCCGTTGGCGTCCTTGTAGTTGAAGCCCAGGCCGGCCTTGCGTCGGCTAACGCCGGGGTCGAGGTCGCTGACATAGATGAGGCCCGCGGCGTGGACGTCGGCTTCGGCGGGGGTGAGTTCAGCCGTGTCGCGCGCCATTCTGAATGCCCTCCGCTTGAGCTCCGGCAACGTGCTATGCGCAGGCGAGTTCCTGAGGGGTCCCGACCGTTGAACTATCGCCACGCTTTCCATGCCGGGAACTTCGCCGACCTCGTGAAACACGCCGCGCTGCTGCGGCTCCTCGCGACGCGTGGATCGGGACCGCTGACGGTCATCGACACCCATGCCGGGCGCGGTCTCTACGACCTGGCCGGGGTCGAGGCGCGCAAGTCGGGCGAGGCGGAGGCGGGCATCGCGCGGCTGATGGCGGCGAAGGACGCGCCGGCAGGCTTCGGGGCGCTGGTCGCCCAGGTGAAGGCGCTGAACGGGTCGGGCGACGTACGCCGCTATCCCGGCTCGCCCTGGCTGATCGCCCAGGCGCTGGGGCCGAAGGATGCCTACGTCGCCTGCGAGCTTCGGCCCGACGAGCACGCGGCGCTGCGCGACCTGATGAAGGCGAAGCCCAACGTGACCGCCCTGTGCGCGGACGGTTATGCGACGGCCGCCGCCCGTATCCCGGCGACAGGATCGGCGCTGGTTCTCATCGATCCGCCGTTCGAGCGGGCGGACGATTATCGCCAGATCGTGGAAACCCTGACCGCCATCCGCCGCCGGAACCGGCAGGCGCAGGCCCTGGTGTGGCTGCCGCTCAAGGACCTGGAGACCTTCGACGGGTTCCTGCGTGATCTGGAGGACGCCCTGCAGGCGCCGGCCCTGGTGGCCGAGACCCGCATGCGGCCGCTGACCGATCCGATGAAGATGAACGGTTGCGCGCTGGTGCTGGTGGGCGCGCCCGAGGGCGTCGCCGAGGACCTTGAGGCGATCTGCGGCTGGACGGCGCGGACGCTGGGCGAGCGCGGCGAATCCCGAGTCTATCGCGTCTGAGGCCGGAACCTGCGGCCGCCCACCGTGGTTCACTCGCCCATGACCCGTAACGCCACCCTGATCACCGCGGCGACCTTGTTCGGGTTGATAGCAGGCCTCAGCTTCGCCGTCGGCTGGTTCATTCAGGCGCTCTGACGCCCGCGTTTCAGGCGAGCGTTCACATCATCGAAAATTCACGCTGTTTCGCATTTGCGAGATCGGAGGGCGTGCTATGCTGCGGCGCACAATCTTAGCAGGAGAAACTGGTCATGCCCGTCGCCGGCGAGAACGAACTTTCCGCCATCAGCAAGGACCCTCAGGCCCTCATCCGCATCCCGGTTGGCGCGGTGTCGCCGTTGTGGGGTCTCTTTGCCGGCGCGGCCATGACCGGCGCGGCCTGGTGGTGGATGACCCGCTGGACGCGACCGGCCAACCTTGAGGCGGTGTTCGGCGCCGCCCAGGGGGCGAGCGCTGAGACCTTGGCTGACGTCGAAGCGCTGGCCGCGCCGGTGATCGAGGCCGTCGAAGACGCGCCGGCCGTGCTGGAACCCGTGGTCGAGGCCGCTTCTGAAGCTGCCGAGGCTGCTATCGAAGATCCGACGCCGACGCCCATCGCCGAAGGGCTGATCGCGGCGTCGCCCGCGCCGGTCGGCGGCGAATCTGCGCCGATCTCGCCCGTGCTGGAGGCTCTGGCCCCCGAGGTCGCCGAGCCTGCGCCGGTCGAGGCCGCCGCTGAGACTGTCGAGACCGCGGCTGAGGCTGTCATCGAGGCGTCTCCGGAGTCCAAGTCCCTGCCCAAGCCGAAGAAGGCCGCCGCGCCGAAGGCCGACTGACTTGGCGCGGCCTTAGGGCTGCGCCTACAACCGATGCGCCGGACATGGAGCGGCGGTCGGGGGAGCGGATTTGAAGCGGGCGATCGACATCCTCGGAGCCCTTGCAGGATTGATCCTGCTGTCGCCGTTGTTCGTGGGCGCGGCGCTGGCGGTGATGCTGCAAAGCCCCGGGCCGGCGCTGCACTGGTCACGCCGCGTCGGACGCGACGAGCGCATCTTCCGCATGCCGAAGTTCCGCACCATGCGGGTGGGCACGCCCGACGTCGCGACGCATCTGTTGAGCGATCCCGATCAGTGGGTGACGTCGGTGGGGCGGTTCCTGCGCCGCACGAGCCTCGACGAGCTGCCGCAGCTCTGGAGCATACTGAAGGGCGACATGAGCCTGGTGGGGCCCAGACCTGCGCTCTTCAATCAGGATGACCTGGTGGCGTTGCGCCGCGCCGCCGGCGTCGCGGGGCTTCGGCCCGGTCTGACCGGCTGGGCGCAGATCAACGGCCGCGACGAGTTGCCGATCGCCGAGAAGGCGCGGCTCGACGCGGAGTACCTGCAGCGCATGTCGTTGGCCTTCGACCTGCAGATCATCGTGGCGACAGCCCTGGCCGCCGTCTCGGGACGCGGCGTCACCCACTAGCCGCACCGGACCCAACCCTACGCTGGCGCGTTCATGCGGCCGTGACGACCAACCCCGCTCCAGATCCCAAGCCGGCCCGTCGAGGCGCGGCGAATGAGCCGGCATCGCGACGCGCGCGGCAAAGCTCGTCGCGCGAAGCCGCGCCGCGCCGCCGTTTCGCGAAGCCCAGCCGCAGGACGATGGCCTGGTCGGGCGGGGTGCTGGCGCTCCTGGTGCTGGGCCTCGCCATCCTGATCGCCGTCTGGGACTGGAACTGGTTCCGGGGCCCAGTGGCCCGCATCGCCTCGGCGCGGATGCACCGCGAGGTGACCATCGCCGGGAACCTGAACGTCAACCTGTGGTCCTGGCAGCCGAGCGCCACGGTGGACGGCGTGCACATCGCCAACCCGACGTGGGCATCGAAAGACGGCCTGGCGGACATCGACCGGATCGCCGTGCGCATCCGGCTGCTGCCCCTCCTCGCCGGCAACGTCGACCTTCGGCTGCTGCGGTTCGATCGTCCGAAGGTGCGCCTTTTCAGGGACGCGCAGGGCCGCGCCACCTGGGACTTCTCGGACGGGAGGGACAAGGACAAGCCCCTGCGGCTTCCACCAATCCGCAACTTCATCGTCAACGATGGGACGCTCAGCTACCTGGACGTGAAGCGGAACCTGCGGTTCTCCGGCACGGTCAACGCCGCCGAGAAGCTGGGCGCGGACAATCGCGGCTTCGAGATGACCGGCGTCGGCTCGCTGAACCGCCAGCCGTTCAAACTGGCGGTCACCGGCGGGCCGTTGCTGAATATCGACCGCGACAAGCCCTATCCGTTCGACGCGGACCTGCGGGCCGGCGACACCTACCTGACCGCCCGCGGCGCGGTGCCGAAGCCCTTCGACCTGGGCCAGTTCTACACGGTCGCCAGCGTGCGCGGGCCGGACCTTTCGGACCTGTATTTGATCACTGGGATCGCCCTGCCCAACTCGCCGCCCTATTCGCTGCACGGGCGGCTATCCCGAGACGATAAGGTCTGGCGGGTCGCCGGGCTGAACGGCCGCGTCGGCGACAGCGACCTGGCCGGCGACGCCTCCGTGACGCTGGGCCGCGAACGGCCACTGCTCAAGGCCGACCTGACGACCCGCAGCCTCGACTTCGACGATATGGGCGCCGTTTTCGGCGGTGCGCCCTCGACCAAGGCCGGCGAGACCGCCTCCCCGGACCAGAAGGCCATGGCGCGGACGATGACCCAGACCCAGCGGCTGATGCCGGACGCCACCCTGAAGGTCGACCGCTTCCGCGCGATCGACGCCGACGTGACCTACAAGGCGCTCTCCATCCGCGACGCGCCGATCCACCTCAAGGCGGCCTCGGCGAAGGTGAAGCTGGATGCCGGCCTGATGCGCGCCGAGCCGCTGGCGCTCGACCTGCCGCAGGGGCGGGTTTCGGGCTATGTCCAGCTCGACGCGCGCAAGCGCCAGCCGGTGACCGACCTCGATCTGCGGCTTTCCAACGGGCGACTGGAGCAGCTTGTCCCCGTGAGCTTCCAGGGCTCGACGCCCTATGTCGGCTCACTGGTGGGCCGCGCCAAGCTGACCGGGACGGGGGATTCCGTGCACAAGGCCTTCGCCAACGCCAACGGCGAGGTGATGCTGGTGGCGCCCGGCGGAGAGATCCGCGAGTCCATCGCCCAGCTGCTGGGCGTCAATGTCATCAAGGGCCTGGGCCTGCTGTTCGCCAAGGACAAGGAGACCACGCCGATCCGCTGCGGCGTTGCTCACTTCCAGGCGCGCGACGGCATGCTCAGCGCCAGCCAGATCGTCTTCGACACCGGTCCGACGCTGGTCACCGGCAAGGGTGCGATCAACATGGACACCGAGCGGCTGGACTTCCGCCTGCAGGGACATCCCAAGAAGGTCCAGATCGTCCGACTGATCCTGCCGGTGACGGTGGGCGGGACGCTCCTCAAGCCCAAGGTTGGCGTCGAAACCGGCAAGGCCATCGGTCAGGGCGGCGTGGCCGTGGCGCTCGCGACCCTGCTGACGCCGCTGGCGGTGATACTGCCGTTCGTCGATTCCGGGCTCGCCAAGGACGCCAACTGCGCAGCTCTGCTCGCCGACGGCGCCGCGGAAGGCGCGCCGGTCAAAAGCGCTCGCGTCGCCACGGCGAAGGCCCGTTGACGCCCGGCGGGGGAAGCCGTCACAGTCCGCTCGCCGCGCGTCGCGGTTTCCAGAAGAGGACGCCTCATGGCGCTGAAGTCGATTACCGCCGCCCTGGCGCTTACGGCCGGGCTGGCTCTGGCCGCCGGAGCCGCGCTCGCCCACGAGGGCCACCAAGGTCCGCCGCCCAAGACGCCGGGCGGCAAGGCGGCCTGGGCACGGCATGACAACTTCAAGGCGCAGGGCGCGGCCTTCAAGGCCATCCTCGACGAACTCAAGAAGGATCCGCCAGACCAGGCGGTGCTGACGACGAACGCGAACAAGCTGAAGGCGACCTCGACCGCGCTGCCGAGCTGGTTTCCGAAGGGCAGCGGTCCGGAGTCCGGCGTGAAGACCGACGCCAAGGCCGAGGTCTGGACGGACGCCGCCGGCTTCGCCGCCGCCGCCAATCGGCTGCAGGTCGAGGTTTCCACGTTCCAGCAGCTGGCGACGGCCGGCGACGTGGCCGGCATGAAGGCCCAATCCCGCGTGGTGGGCGGCGCCTGCAAGAACTGCCACGACAAGTACCGCGTGCCCGAGAAGAAATAGGGCATGGCGGACGGCGGCGCGGTGGGGGCTGGCGCAACCGTCCGTGCGCGGTTGTGGGACGGGCCGACCCGGCTCGTCCACTGGGCGCTCGTCATCCTGCTCGGCTTTTCCTGGTGGTCGGCCGAGACCGATCACCTGCAGTGGCATCGCTGGAGCGGATACTGGGTGGTGGGGCTGGTGGCCTTCCGGCTGGTCTGGGGCTTCGCAGGCTCGGCCAGTGCGCGGTTCGCCGGTTTCGTGAAGGGGCCGGCGGCGACGGTGGCTTACCTGAAGGCCTTGCCGAGGCGCGCGCACGAGGTCGTGCCGGGCCATAATCCGCTGGGCGCCTGGAGCGTGGTGGCGATCCTTCTCGTCCTGGTGGCGCAGACTGTCACCGGCCTTTTCGCGGTGGATATCGACGCCTTCGAAGCCGGTCCGCTCTCCGACCGCGTGGACTTCGACACCGGACGTCTGTTCGCCAAATGGCACCACTGGAGCTTCACCGCCCTGCAGGTGTTGGTGGTGCTCCACCTCGTCGCGGTGGCGTTCTACCTCTTCTACAAGCGCGCCAACCTGATCGGGCCGATGATCACCGGCTACAATCGTTTCAGGACCGATCCCGGGCTGGTCTTCGCTCCGCTGTGGCGCGCCGCGGTGGCGACCCTGGTGGCGGCGGGCTTCGCCTGGTGGGTCTCCAAAGGGTTCAGGATGTAGCTGGCAGCCGGCCGGCGCCGCCGCCGATCTCCTGAAAGCGCCCTAGCTCGCTGCGGCGTCGCGCAGGCATTTCAGCCAGGCGTCCTCGCGGGCCTTTTCGGCTTCGCGCAGCTTGACCTCGGCGTCCTGGACGCCGGCGTCGTGCTTGCGCCATTCGGCCACCGCGCCCTCACGGGCGGCGCGGGCGGCTTCCAGAGTCGGGAAGCGGGCGAGCACGGCGCGCATCGAATAGCTCACCGGCGGTCCGACCGTCTCGCGATCAGGGTAGAAGCCGGTGATGGCGTCTGCGGTCTCGGTTTCGATGTGGAAGACATCCGCCCAGCCGGCGTGATGGCGCATCAGAGCCCAGGGCCGTTCCATCCGCTCGCTCACCCGTATTCTCCTCAAAATGCCATCGTCTCGAATCCGCCCTGGAGGCGGTTTGGCGGCATAACTAGCGCGCTCCGCGACGGGCTCCAACGTCGCATCCCGCGAATTTGGGCTTCCGTCACGTGGCGGTTCAGTCGAAAAGCGTCGCCATTGATTTGATCCATTCGAATTAGCGAGCATTGCTTCGTGGCCAAGATCACGATCGCCCAGCAATTTTGCGGGCCCCCGAACTCCGGCAACGGCGGCTATGTCTGCGGCGTCCTGGCGAAGGACATCGACGGGCCGGCCACCTCCGTCCTGCGCGCCCGTGTGCCGCTGGACGTCGACCTCGAGCTGAAGACGACCGCGGGCGTCGTCACCATGACCGACGCGGAGGGGGCTCTGGTCGGCCGGGGCGAACCTGCCGTCCGCGACCTGCTGCCGACCCCGCCGGCCCCGCCGAGCCTTGAGGCGGCCCGCACGGCGGGCGAGCGCTGCATCGGCCTGGTGCAGCGGGTGCACCCCACCTGCTTCTCCTGTGGGCCGGAGCGCCACGAAGGCGACGGCCTGCGGGTCTTCGCCGGCCAGATCGAGGGGGAGCCCGACGGCCATCTGGCCTGCGTATGGACGCCCCATGCCGTCTTCGCGGACGCCCAGGGCCTGGTCCCGACCGAGGTGATCTGGGCGGCGCTGGACTGTCCGGGGGTGTTCGCCTGGATCGCCAAGGAAGGCCGCCACGGCGCGCTCCTGGGCACCATGACCGGCGAGGTGCTGCGCCACCCGAAGGTGGGCGAGGACTGCATCGTCACCGCCTGGCCCCTGGCGCGCGAGGGACGGAAAGAGACCGCAGGCGTGGCGCTCTTCACCGCCGACGGCGAGCTGCTGGCCCGCGCACACCAGGTCTGGATCATGATGGGCCCGCCGCCCCAGCAACAGGCTGCGGCGCCGGAAGCGGTTTCCGCCTGAGGCTTGCGCGCAAGGCCGCTTGAGGGTCCAACTTCCCGCCAAGAGTCGGGGAGGGACGATGCGCGCGGCGTCGGTATCGGACTATCGGGAGCTGGCGCGGCGCAGGCTGCCGAACATCTTCTTCGAATACATCGACGGCGGCTCCTACGCGGAGACGACGCTCGCCCGTAACGTGGCCGACATCGAGGCTATCGCGCTTCGCCAGCGGGTGATGCGCGACATGACCAAGCTGGACATGAGCATCGAGACGCTTGGCCAGAAGCTCGCCATGCCCGTGGGCCTGGCGCCGGTCGGCATGGCCGGCATGTACGCCAGCCGGGGCGAGGTGCAGGCCGCGCGCGCGGCTGCGGAGGCAGGGGTTCCTTTCTGCCTTTCCACCGTCGGCGTCTGTTCGGTGGAGGAGGTGGCCAAGGCCGGCGTGCCGCCCTGGTTCCAGCTCTACATGCTGAAGGACCGCGGCTACATGAAGAGCCTGATCGAGCGGGCCAAGGCGTTGGGCTGCCCGGTGCTGGTGTTCACGGTGGACCTGCCGACGCCGGGCTCGCGCTATCGCGACATCCGTTCGGGGTTCACCGGGTCGAGCGGGCTTTCCGGGGCGCTCAACACCGCCTGGGACGGGATCACCCATCCGGCGTGGACGTGGGACCTCTTCACGCGTGGGCGGCCGCACACCCTGGGCTCCGTCGTGGGCGCGGTGACTGAGAGCCGGCGGGTCACCGATTTCCTGTCCTGGATCGCCCGGAACTTCGACCGCTCGGTCACCTGGGCCGATCTCGACTGGGTGCGCGAGACCTGGGATGGGCCGATCGTCGTCAAGGGCGTGCTCGATCCGCAGGACGCCCGCGACGCGGTGAAGGCCGGCGCGCAGGGGCTGGTGGTCTCCAATCACGGCGGTCGCCAGCTCGACGGGGTGCGCTCATCGATCTCGGCTCTGCCGGCCATCGCCGATGCCGTCGGCGGCGACCTGGAGGTCTATATGGACGGCGGCATCCGTTCGGGGCTCGACGTGCTGAAGGCGCTGGCGCTGGGGGCGAAGGCCTGTTTCGTCGGCCGGGCCTGGGCCTATGCGCTGGGGGCCGGTGGCCAGGCGCAGGTCGCCAGGATGCTCGGGACCCTGCGCGCCGAACTGGCGGTAGCTATGATCTTGACCGGGTGCGCCACGGTAAGCGAAGCCGGGCGCGAGCTGCTGGATCGCGACGCCTGAGCGATCCTCGTTCGCCGGAAAATCCAACATTCACAGCCGCATGGTCGACACTGCGATCACATTTGCGACAAGCGGCGCCCGTGTTGCAGTGCAGTGCAACCAGGACGACGCAGGTGTGTTGAAATGGCGGTGGATGGGAGTTCTGAGATGCAGGAACAGACGTCGCTGGCCTACTCGCTGAGCCAAATCGAGACGGGTTGGCGCTGGAGCGTCTACGACGAAGACGGCGTGGTCGTCGCCGGCGGAGCCGATCCCAGCCGCGATGTCGCCCAGGCGGCGGTCGAGCGCACTCTGAGCGCCGCGCCGCAGACCATAGGGCTCGCCAGGATCGGCTAAAACCCTGTAGGCATAGGCGACCTTAACCGCGGATCGCCGTGCTAAATCTACTTCGCCGTATAGAAAGCCGCGCCCTGATCCTGGTCATCGGGTTGTCGGGCGCGCTCTGGGCCTTCTTCAACGTCGCCAGCGAAGTGGGTGAGGGCGAGACCGCCGCTCTCGATCGAAAAATCCTCCTGGCGCTGCGCAATCCCGCAGATCCCAGCGACCCGATCGGTTCGCGCTCCTTCGAAGAGGCGATGCGCGACGTGACCGGGCTGGGCGGCTTCACGGTGGTGACCCTCGTCACAGTAGTGGCCATCCTTTCGTTCCTGATGCACGGCCGACGCCGTCACGCCCTCGTGCTGGCCGGCACGGTGCTGCTGGCCGAACTCTCCAGCGACGTCGCCAAGACTTTCTACAATCGGCCCCGGCCGGACCTCGTGCCGCATGGCAGCTATGTCTATTCGGCCAGCTTTCCGAGCGGCCATTCGACGATGGCGGCGGCGACCTACCTGACGCTGGCTGTCCTGATCGCCAGCCTGGAGCCGAACCGCGCGACCAAGGCCATGGTCTTTGTGCTGGCGCTCATCCTGATCGTCGCCATCGGATCCAGTCGCGTCTACCTCGGCGTCCATTGGCCGAGCGACGTGCTGGCGGGCTGGAGCCTGGGCGCGGCCTGGGCGCTGGCGGGGTGGACGGCGCTTCGCCGGCTGAACCGCCGGCCTATGGGCGGGTCGCCAGCACCTTAGCCACCACCGGCGCGAGGTTCCTGGCGATGATCGCCACGCCCTTGGCGTTGGGGTGGATGCCGTCGGACTGGTTGAGCGCGCGGTTGCGACCGACACCGGCCAGCAGGTCGGGATAGAAGGCGACGCTGTGCGCCTTGGCGACGCCCGCGAACACCGCGTCGAAGTCCCTGGCATAGCCGCTGCCAAGTTCCGGCGGCGCGCGAATCCCGGTGAGCACCGCGCCCATGTGGCGCGCTTTCAGCCGGGTCAGGATCCGGTCGAGGTTGGCCCGCGTGGTCTTGGGGTCGAACCCCTGCAGGAGATCATTCCCGCCCAGCGCGACCACCACCACGGCGGTGTCGGGGCGGATGCTGAAGTCCATGCGGCCCGCGCCGTCGGCCGTCGTCTCGCCCGAAGCGCCGGCGCCGCGCACGATGTTGGGCACGCCCAGCCGTTCGAGCGCCAGGTGGAGCTGGTTCGGCAGGGCGTCGCGACCGGGCAGGCCGAGGCCCGCGGTGATGGAATCGCCCAGGATGGTCACGACCCTGCCGCGGGCCGCCAGGGCGTGAACGGGCAGGACGGCGAGACCCATGGCCAGGGCCAGCCGGCGGGAAATCGAAGGGAGAGGTGTGTCGGCCATGCGCCTGTCCTATTTAGAAGATTGTCTACGCCGCTCAAACGCCTGAGGCCGCTTCTTGTCCGACGCCGACGCCGACCCGCTGGTCATGGAGAACGTCTCGCTGACCCTGCCGTCGGCCGCCGGACCGGTCGAGATCCTGCGCGGGCTGGATGTGCGGGTGCGGCAAGGCGAACGTGTGGCGCTGGTGGGACCCTCGGGCTCTGGGAAGTCCTCGCTGATCGCGGTCGCCGCCGGGCTGGAGCAGCCGAGCGGCGGGCGTGTGCGGCTGTTCGGCGAGGACCTGGCGACCCTCGATGAGGACCGCCGCGCGCGGCTGCGCCGGGGGCGCGTGTCGCTGGTGTTCCAGGCCTTCCACCTGCTGCCCAACATGACGGCCGAGGAGAATGTCGCCGCGCCCCTGGAGATCGACGGCAAGCGCGATGCGACGGCGACGGCCGGGACCTGGCTGGAACGCGTCGGGCTCTCTGGCCGCGCACGGCACTATCCGCATCAGCTTTCCGGCGGCGAGCAGCAACGGGTGGCGCTGGCCCGCGCGCTCGCCCCACGGCCCGCCCTGTTGTTCGCCGACGAGCCCACCGGCAACCTCGACGCCGCCAACGCCGCCCACGTCGCCGACCTGATGTTCGACCTGGTCGCCGAGACCGGCGCGGCCCTGGTGCTGGTCACCCACGATGAGGCCCTGGCCGCGCGGGCCAACCGCGCCGTGCGCCTGCGCGACGGGCGCGTGGCGCTAGAAAGCCGCAAGCCGGCATGATCCCGCTTTCCCTGCGGTTCGCGGCGCGAGAGCTGCGTGCGGGGGTCCGCGGGTTCCGCATCTTCCTGGCCTGCCTGGCCCTGGGCGTGGCGGCCATCGCGGCGGCGGGTTCGACGGCGGAGGCGTTCCGGCAGGGCCTGGCCGGCCAGGCGCGCGAGATCCTCGGCGGCGACCTGGCGCTCTCGGTGCAGCAGCGACGGTTCACGCCGGCCGAGCGGGCCACGCTAAAGCGGACCGGACGCGTGGTCTTCTCCGTCGCTTCCAAGGCCATGGCCGAGGCGCCCTCGGGCGATCGGCGGCTGGTCGAGTTGCGCGGCGTCGGGCCGGGTTATCCGCTGGCCGGTACGGTGACCTTGCAGGGCGCGCCCAGCGTCGACGCCGCCCTGGCGCTGAAGGACGGCGTGGCGGGCGCGGCGGTGGAACAGGCGCTGCTCGACCGGCTGCACCTCAAGCTTGGCGATCGCTTCCTGGCCGGCAACCTGCCGCTGGTGGCCCGTGCGGTGCTGATGCAGGAACCCGACAGGCTCTCGCGCGGCTTCGCGCTCGGTCCGCGCGTCCTGACCAGCGCCGCCGCGGTCGAGCAGGGCGGGTTCCTGGCGCCGGGTCTGCCGTTCGGCGAGACCGCGCGGGTGGCGTTGCCGGCGGGCGCGGACCTGCAGGCCAGCAAGGCGGCGCTCCGCCAGGCGATGAAGGGCGCGGTGCGCATCCGCGATCGCGAGGACGCCGCGCCCGGCATCCACCGGCTGATCGACCAGCTCGAGTACTTCCTGGGCTTCATCGGCCTCGCCTCACTGGTCGCCGGCGGCCTTGGCGTGTTCGGGGCGGTCAGCGCCTATCTGGAGGCCCGCAAGCCCGCCATCGCCACCTTGAAGGCCCTGGGGGCCGAGGGCGCGCTGGTCCGCGACGTCTATCTGATCCAGATCGGCCTCCTGGCCGCGCTGGGCGTCGCGATCGGCCTGGCGGTCGGCGCGGCCGCGCCGCTGGTGCTGGGCGCCCTGGTGCAAGACAAGTTGCCGGTCCCGGCGCTCTTCGCGGTCTACCCCTGGCCGCTCGCCAAGGCCGCCACCTTCGGCCTGCTCTCCGCCGCCGCCTTCTCGCTGGCGCCGCTGGGCCGCGCGCGCTCCACGCCTCCCGCCAGCCTGTTCCGCAGCGATCTTTCCGGACGCCTGAAGATCGGACCGGAGATCGTCGGCGCGGTCCTGGCGGCCATCGGCCTCGCCGCCATGGCGGTGGTCACCGCGCCCACGCCCCTGGCGGCGGGGATCATGATCGCCGGCGTGGCGGCGTCGTTCGGCCTGCTTTGGGTGCTGGGCTGGGCCGCGGCGGCGGTCGCGGGGAGGGCGCGGGCCCGGGCCCGCGGTCCTCTGCGCATCGGCCTGGCCAACCTGGCCGGCCCGCACTCGGCGGCCCGCACCGCTTCGCCCGCTATCGGCCTTGGCGTCGCCCTGCTCGCCGCCGTGGTGCTGATCCAGTCCAGCCTCTTGAAGCAGGTCGCCGAGGTCGCGCCGCAGACCGCGCCGGCGCTGGTCTTCACCGACCTGCCCGGCGAGCGCGCGCAGGCTTTCGACGCGGTGGTGGCCCGCGCCTTCGGTGCGCCGCTGACGCCGAAGACCTACCTGCGCGCGCCCTACCTCACCGGCCGGATCCTCAGCGTGCGCGGCGAGCCCGTCGTGCTGGAGAAGATCGCGCGCTCCGAGCGTTGGGCCTATGACGCCGACGTCACCATGTCGGCGATCGGGCCCAAGCCCGCCGAGGCCGGCATCGTCGAGGGCCGTTGGTGGCCGGCCAACTACGCTGGACCGCCCCTGGTCGCCATGGATGTCGATGTCGCCAAAGGCGCGGCGGTGAAGATCGGCGACCTGGTCGTCTTCCAGGTGCTGGGCCGCGAGATCGAGGCGCGGGTGGCGGTGCTGCGCAAGGTGGAGTTCGGCGGGTTCGGCGCCAGCTTCCCCCTGGTGCTGACGCCCTCGGCGTTCGAGGGCGCGACGCTCCGCCAGGTGGCCATCGCCAAGGCTTCGAAGGCGCAGGAGGAGGCCGTGATCCGCGCGCTCGGCCGCGACTTCCCGGAAGTGAACGTGATCTCCGTGCGCGAGCAGCTCGAGGCCGCCACGGATCTCTTCGACCGCCTGGCGCTGGCCGTGCGCGGCGCGGCCGCCGTGGCGGCGCTGGCGGGCCTGCTGGTGCTGGCCGGGGCCATCGCCGCGCGGGCGAGGGCGCGCACACGGGAAGCCGCGACCCTCAAGGTGCTGGGCGCCTCGCGGGCCCAGATCCTGGCCGCCTATGTGCTGGAGTACGGCGCGGTGGGCGTGATCGCGGGGCTGGCCGGCGTGGCCCTGGGCTACGCCGCGGCCTGGCCGGTGGTGGTCAAGGTGTTCGAGGCCAAGTGGAGCGTCGACTGGACCGGGGTCGGGGTCCTGATCGGCGGCGCGGCCCTCGCCGCGGGCCTGGGCGGACTGCTGGCGGCGTTCCAGGCGCTTTCCAAGCGGCCGGCGCCAGCTTTACGGGCGGATTAGCGTCTCGCATCTTTCCGTTCGGTCAAGGGCTGGACGTGCCGGTCGCCGATCCCCAGCTATAAGCGTCAATTCGTCGCTCTTCGTGTCGGAGAGCGAGCGTGGGCTTGCGCGCCGACGGACGACCGAGGGACGGGGTTATGATTGGGACGGCTCGCCTTGCCGCGATAGCGTTGCTAGTCGGACTTCTGGCCGCCTGCGGCGCCAAACAGGCCCCGCCGCCGCCGCCGCCGCCGGTGTCGGTCTCCGTTCCCCTCGCGCGGCAGATCGTCGACTGGGACGAGTTCGTCGGCCGCTTCGAGGCGATCCAGACCGTCGAGGTGCGGCCGCGCATCTCCGGTTACGTCCAGAAGGTGGCGTTCAACGACGGCGACATCGTCAAGAAGGGCCAGTTGCTCTTCATCATCGACCCTCGTCCCTACGAGGCCGCGCTCGCCCAGGCCCGTGCGGACATCAAGAGCGCCGAGGCGCAAGCAGCCAACGCCAAGGTCGAACTCGAGCGCGCCAAAATCCTGCTGGATAAGGGCTTTGTCTCGAAGTCGGCCTACGACGCCCGCGTCGCACAGTCCGATGCGACGCAAGCCGCGGTTGCGGCGGCGAAGGCCCAGGCGCAACAACGCGCCCTCGACCTCGAATTCACCCGCGTGACATCGCCGATCGCCGGCCGCGTCTCCGACCACCGGGTGGATATCGGCAACCTGGTCAGCGTCTCGGCGTCGCCGCCGACCCTGCTGACCACGGTGGTGTCGCTGGATCCGATCCACTTCGCCTTCACCGGCTCCGAGGCGGTCTATCTGAAGTACCAGCGGGCCGACCGGGAAGGCTCGCGGCAGAGCTCGCGCTATGCCTCCAACCCGGTCGATATCCAGCTGCAGGACGAGACCGGCTACGCCTGGCACGGCCGCATGGATTTCGTGGACAACGCCATGGACACCGGCTCCGGCACGATCCGCGGGCGCGCGGTGGTCGGCAATCCGAACAACTTCCTGACGCCCGGCATGTATGGGCGCATGCGGCTCCTGGGGTCGGGCGCCTACAACGCCCTGCTGGTTCCGGACGCCGCGGTCCTGGCCGACCAATCGGAAAAGGTCGTTCTGGTCGCGGCCAAGGGCGACGCGGTCACGCCGCACAAGGTGACCCTGGGGCCCATCGTCGACGGACTGCGGGTCATACGCACGGGCCTAGCCCCGACCGATCGGGTGATCATCGAGGGTCAGCAGCGTGTGAAGCCGGGCATGAAGGTTTCGCCGAAACCCGGACGGATCGTGGCCACTGCGCCGACAGCCCCGCGGCCGAGCGTCGTGAGCCAGCCCGCCGCGCAGGCGACCAACGTCGACGGCGTCGAGTAGGCCCGTGAGGTTCTCGCGCTTCTTCATCGACCGGCCAATCTTCGCGGCGGTGATCTCGATCATCGTCGTGCTGCTGGGCGCCTTCGCCTATCCGACCCTGCCGATCGCCCAGTATCCGGAGATCGCGCCGCCGACGATCACGATCAACGCCACCTATCCCGGCGCCTCGGCGGAGGTCATCGCCGATACGGTCGCGACGCCGCTGGAGCAGGAGATCAACGGCGTCGAGGACATGCTCTACATGTCCTCCTCGTCCACTTCGGACGGCCAGCTCACCATCACCCTGACCTTCAAGCTCGGCACCAACCTGGATAACGCCCAGGTGCTGGTGCAGAACCGGGTGTCTTCCGCCGAGCCCAGGCTGCCGGAGGAGGTGCGGCGCCTCGGCGTGGTGACCCGCAAAGCCTCGCCCGACCTGCTCCTGGTGATCCACCTCTTTTCGCCCGACGGGTCGCGGGATTCCGAATACATCTCCAATTACGCCACCTTGCAGATCAGGGACCGGCTGGCGCGGCTCGACGGGGTGGGCGATGCGCGGATCTTCGGCGCCCGCGACTACGCCATGCGGATCTGGATCGATCCGGACAAGGCCGCCGCCCACAGCCTGACGGCCGGCGAGATCGTGGGGGCGCTGCAAGCCCAGAACGTGCAGGTGCCGGCGGGCGCCGTCGGCCAACCGCCGTTCAGCGCCTCCGGCTCGGATTTCGAGCTCAACATCAACACGCAGGGCCGGCTGACGGACCCGGCCCAGTTCGCGAACATCATCCTGAAAAACGACGCCGCCGGTCACCTCGTGCGGGTCAGCGACGTGGCGCGGGTCGAACTCGGCGCCATGGACTATCGGATCAACGCCTATCTCGACCGGGGCCAGAAGGCGGTGGCCATCGGCATCAGCCAGCGGCCGGGCTCGAACGCGCTGTCGACGGCCGACGCGGTCCTGAAGACCATGAAGGGGCTGTCCGCCGATTTCCCGCCGGGCCTGAAATACACGGTCATCTACAACCCGACGGAATATGTGGCGGAATCGATCAGGGAGGTCCGCAAGACCCTCTTCGAGGCCGTGCTGCTGGTCGCGCTGGTCGTGGTGGTCTTCCTGCAGACCTGGCGCGCCGCGATCATCCCCGTGCTGGCCATTCCGGTCTCGCTGATCGGCGCCTTCGCGGTGATGGCCGGGTTCGGGGCGTCGCTGAACAATCTGTCGCTGTTCGGGCTGGTGCTGGCCATCGGCATCGTCGTCGACGACGCCATCGTGGTGGTGGAGAACGTCGAACGAAACCTGGAAGCGGGCATGACGCCCAAACAGGCCGCCTACAAGACCATGGACGAGGTCGGTGGGGCGCTGATCGCCATCGCCCTGGTGTTGGTGGCGGTGTTCGTGCCGACGGCGTTCATCACCGGCATCTCGGGCCAGTTCTACCGGCAGTTCGCGCTCACCATCGCCAGCGCCACGGTGATCTCCTGCATGGTCTCGCTGACGCTCTCGCCCGCCCTGGCGGCCTTGGTGCTGCGTCCGAAGCCCGAGCACCCGCCACGCGAGACCGGCTGGAAGCGGCCGTTCCAGATCTTCGGGGAGCGGTTCAACCGTGGCTTCGATGCGCTGAGCGACGGCTACGGCAAGCTGACGTCGCGCAACGTCCGGCGCACCTCGCTGATGGTGGTGATCTACGTCGTCCTGCTGGCCTTGACCGTCTGGCGGTTCGTCGCGACGCCCACCGGCTTCATCCCGGCGCAGGACCAGGGTTATTTCATCGCCGTCGTGCAACTGCCGCCAGGGTCGTCGCTGGCGCGGACCGACGCGCTGGTAAAGCAGGTGGTCACCGCCGCGCTGGACACCAAGGGCGTGGTCCATGCCGCGGCCTTCGCAGGGCTCGACGGCACCACCTTCACCAACGCCCCCAACTCCGGGACCATTTTCCTGCCCCTGACGCCCTTCCACGAGCGCGGCAAGGAGCACATCAAGGCGCAGAAGGTGCTCGACGAGCTGCGCACCAAGCTGGGCCAGATCACCGGCGCCAACGTCCTGGTGATCCAGCCGCCGCCGGTGCGCGGCATCGGCACGGGCGGCGGCTGGAAGCTCATCGTCGAGGATCGGCAGGGCAAGGGCTATCGCGCGCTGGAGGCGGCCACGACCGACCTCATGGTGCAGGGCAACCAGGAAAAGGAACTGACCAGCGTCTTCACCCTCTTCAACACCTCGACGCCAAGGCTCTGGGCCGAGATCGACCGCGACAAGGCCCAGATGGCTGGGGTGCTGCCCGAGCAGGTGTTCCAGACCTTGGCGATTTATCTCGGCTCGGCCTTCGTCAACGATTTCAATTATCTGGGCCGGACTTATCGCGTGACGGCGCAGGCGGACGCGCCCTATCGCGACGAGGCCTCCGACATCGCCCGCCTGCAGACCCGCTCGGTGAGCGGCGCCATGGTGCCGCTGGGATCGGTGGCCACGGTGCGCGACGATTCCGGGCCCTATCGCGTGGTCCGCTACAACCTCTACCCGGCCGCCGAGCTGCAGGGCGACACCAAGCCCGGGTCTTCATCCGGCCAGGCCCTCGACGCCGTCGAGAAGATGGCCAAGGCGCGGCTGCCGGAGGGCTTCAGCTCGGAGTGGACTGAGCTCGCCTTCCAGCAGAAAAGCGCCGGCAACACCGGGGCGATCGCCTTCGGCCTGGCGGTGGTCTTCGTCTTCCTGCTGCTGGCGGCCCAGTACGAGAGCGTGACGCTGCCCCTGGCGGTCATCCTGATCGTGCCGATGTGCCTGCTGGCGGCGATGCTGGGCATCAACCTCCGCGGCCTGGACAACAACATCCTGACCCAGATCGGACTCGTCGTGCTGATCGGACTGGCGGCCAAGAACGCCATCCTGATCGTGGAATTCGCCAAGCAGGGGGAGGAGCGGGGGCTGAGCCGCTGGGATGCCGCCATTGAGGCCGCTCACACCCGGCTTCGGCCGATCCTGATGACCTCCTTCGCCTTCATCCTGGGCGTGGTGCCCCTGGTGATCGCCAGGGGTCCGGGCGCCGAGATGCGCCAGGCGCTGGGCACGGCGGTGTTCTTCGGCATGCTGGGCGTGACTGCATTCGGCCTGATCTTCACGCCGGTGTTCTATGTGCTCTGCCGGGCCATGGGCGCGCGGCTGTGGAAGCCGCCGCATGAGGCCGCCGCTGCCGAGCAGCCCGCGGAATAGCAAGCCCTCCACCACCACTCATCCCGGGATGAGCGGATTGTTATTCGAAGCCGCTGAGGTCGGGGCTCTTGCCGCTCCAGCCGGAGACCTTCTCGAAGGCTGCGCCCAGCGCCACGACCATGGCCTCGTCGCGCGGGCCGCCGACGATCTGCAGGCCGGCGGGCAGGCCCTCCTTGGTCAGCCCGCTGGGCACGCTGATTCCCGGCAGGTCCAGGTAGTTGGCGGCGCGGGTCAGCCGGCTGAGCGGTGAGACGGTCTCGTCGATCGAGTCCAGCGGCGGCGCGGGGATCGGGCAGGTGGGGGTCGCCAGGCCGTCATAGGCGGAGATCCAGTCGTGGAACTGAGCCTGGTCCTCGACCCGCTGGGCGTGGACCTGTTCCAGCCGCTCGTCGCTGATCTCGCGGCCGGCCTCGAAGCGGCGGACAATCCAGGGGTCCATCACCGC
>Ga0307513_10003948_pt1 | contig 19925 bp, 20 predicted proteins | sample 15_EM_MG_FD_202174 | JGI IMG/M metagenome (GOLD analysis project Ga0307513, IMG submission 202174) | Populus trichocarpa ectomycorrhiza microbial communities from riparian zone in the Pacific Northwest, United States - 15_EM | ecosystem: Host-associated > Plants > Roots > Unclassified | place...
AGCTTGGCCACCAGCGTGGTCGGTCCGTCGGCCCCGGACCCGTAGCGGAGGGTGAGCCGGTAGGTCGCCCCGATCTGCCCGGCGCCCACCGGTGCCGCCTGCGCCTCGACGACCTCCCGACCCAGCGCCGCCGTCAGGAAGACGGGATCGAGGTCGGCGATGCCGTCGGCGACGGGGCCGGACGCGGGCGTCACGCCACCCGCCCGGGGTTGGGGGCGAGGCCGTCGAAACGGCCCTCGGGGCGGAGGCGCCGATAGGCCTCGACCACCGGGGTCAGCTCGGCGGGCGTGGCGCCGTGCATGATCACGCCGTCGACGCCCAGGTGGAACTGGCGGAGCACCCGCTGGGCGCAGCGCTCGGGGCTCCCGGTGGCGGCGGGCTCCAGCCACTCGTCGGGGAGGAGGGTGGCGATGTGCTCCAGCGTCGCGGAGTCGGCCTTGCCGTCGATGGGGCTGCCGACGGAGCCCACCACCGGATCGGCCCGGAACCGCTCGAGGACGGCCGGGTCCCAGTCGTTGGTGGCGACCATCAGGTCGCCGTAGCCCTGGAGGTAGGTGGCCAGGCGCCCGACGGTCTTCTTCAGCCGCAGACCCTCGGGCAGGCCGTCGTGCAAGGTGGCGTAGCACGACCAGATCCGCACCGACGCCGGGTCCCGCCCCGGCGGCTTCGGCCGCGGCGCGCACGATCCGCACCGCCCGCTCGACGGTCTCGTCGGTGAAGTAGGTGTGCAGCACCACCATGTCCATGGTCCGACCGGCGAACGCCAGCGAGTTCGGCCCGAAGGCGGTGCAGCCCAGCGGGATGTCCTCGTCGAACGAGCTGTCGAGGTGGAGCACCGGGAACGTCCCGGCCGCGCCGTCGTGGCCCACGATCACCTCGCCACGGAACAGCCTCCGCAGCAGGCCGGTGATGTCCTCCAGCTGGGCGGTGGTGATGTGGGGCAGGCCGAAGGCGTCGAACAGCGGAGCGATGCCACGCCCCAGCCCCAGCGTGAAGCGCCCGCCGGTGAGGCGGTGCATGGTGGTGGCGTACGACGCCGTGACGACGGGGTGGCGGGTGTTGTGGTTGGTCGCGGCGGTGGCGATGCCGAGCGTCGACGACACGGCGCCCACGGCGCCCGACAGGGTGGCCGCCTCCTTGATGGTGAAGCGCTCGGAGATGAAGGCGCTGCCCAGGCCGAGCGTCTCGGCGACCGCCACCTCGTCGAGCAGCTCGGCCGGTGACTGCGGCGCCCCCGCCAGCGTGTAGAAACCCAGCTCGTTCAGCTGACCCGGGGCCGCGTCGGTCATTCCTGGAACTTGGCGATGATGCGCTCGCCGTATTCCTGGATGTCGGCCTCGGCCTCGTCGGGGGTGGCGCCGGTCCCGACCAGCACCCCCCAGGTAGCGCCGGCATCGTCGAGCTCGTACATGGCGTCGAGATGGGCCGACCACTCCTTGGGGACGTCCCGCAGGCTGTGGATGATGTCGATCGGCTCGGTACGCCCGGCCTCCTCGGCGTACTCCCCCAGCCTCCGGATGTAGCCCCGCAGATCCGCCGTGTCCTGCAGGCGCGGAACCCCCCGTTCGGCCACCAGCTCGCTCTTGACCGGCATCGACATCCACCCCTGGGCGGACGACGCCACGCGCTGCAGCGTCCGGCGCCCGTTGCCACCGATCCACACAGGAGGGTGCGGCCGCTGCACCGGCCGCGGCAGCGCCCGGACGTCGACGGCCTCGAAGCTCGATCCCTTGAAGGAGAACGGTTCCCCGGTCCAGGCGAGCTTCATCGCCGCCAGGCCCTCGTCGAACAGCTCCTGGCGGGACGCGAAGTCGACGCCGAGCGCCGTGAACTCGTCCTTCATGTATCCCAGACCGAGGCCGAGCAGCAGCCGGCCGTCGGACACGACGTCCAGCGTCGCCGCCTCCTTGGCGAGGAACAGCGGATTGCGGAACGGCACCACGGCCAGATAGGTGAGGAGCTGGATGCTCGTCGTGGCGCCGGCAACCATCGCCAAGCCGATGAACGGATCGAAGGCGTCGTGCCCGCTGGACGACTGCCGCCACGATTCCGCGGGGGCCGGGTGCTCGTCGAGCGCCACGGCCGCGAAGCCGGCCGCCTCCGCGGCCCGCGCGAGCCGGGCGTGCACCGCACCCGACATGAACTCCGGATGCAGGGGCACCCACCGTCCGGGGAAGTAGTAGACGAACTTCACCGTCACCCTCCTTCGCTACTCGGTTCGAGGAACCGGTCCACGCTCCGGCCGGCCATGGCGAGCCGGCGGGCCATGCCGAGCACCCCCAGCTCGTCCAGCAGGCGGTCGTTGAACACCTCGACGACCATTGCCGCCTCGGGGTTCGCGTCGCGCACGGCACGGACGAGACCCGCCACGTCGCAGTCACCCTCGCCCGGTGGCAGGCGGGCGTGCCGGTTCGCCCACGCGTAGTCGGGCACGTCGTGGGCCGGCGCGTCGTTCAGTTGCATCTGCCCGACGAGCGACGCCACCTCCGGTGTGAGCGGAGCGCCGGCCGATGTCGACCACCGGTGGTGCCACACGTCGAGGTTCAGGGAGATGTCGTGGCCCGCCGATCGCGCGATGGCGACGACGCGCGCGGTCGACTCGACGTCGAGCACGGCCGTTCTCCTGGTGAACTCGACGACGACGGCGAGTCCGCGGCGGTTGAGCCGCTCGGCCACGCCGGCCAGGAGCTCGCCCACCACCTCCTCCGACACGCCGGGCGAGCCGCACACGAGGACATTGCACACGGGCGCATCGAGCGCCTCCGCCACGCGGAGCACCACGTCTTCAGGGGGGTCCTCCCCCCAATAGGGCGGACCTGGATCGTCCGCCCCGGCCCAGACGACCGCGGCGTCGACGTCCTGGACGACGAGGCCGTGATCGGTGAGGGCGGCCCGCATCGCGGCGTCGGTCCAGCCGTCCTCCCGTGCTCGCAACCACGTGGCCGGCCAGATCGAGAGGCCCGCGAAGCCGGCATCACACGAGGCCTGCACGAGTTCACGGAACGGCGGGTTCCCGAGCGAGGAGGCCGTGAGGGCGAGGTCCCGTGGCGTCATCGGGGCCACGATGACCGCGGCTTGGACAACGGGTCGAACCACATGGCGGCGAGACTAGCGCACAATGCCGACCGTTTCACCTATCACCGACGGATCGAGGACCTCCCGACGCGCGTCCCGCCCCCGACGATCAGGAGTCGCCGAGCCGCCCGCTGAGCACTACTTCGACGGTGTCGATCGTCAACTGCTTGCGCCGCTGGCCCTTGCCGCGACTCGCACTGTGCTCACTTGCCCGCATCAGATCGGACGCCGCCTCCTCCAAGGCGACGCCCCAGATCAGCGTGAAGGCGAACCGGAGCAGATCGGGATCGACGTCCCGGCCCACCGCGTCGAAGAAGATCTCTTCCCACCGTCTGTTGAGCCGGTTCGCGAACTCGTCCAGTGCCGCCATCGTCGACGATCTCGTCGCCGGATCCCGGCTGAGGTTCCACAGGATCTGCATGACCGCCAGGTACTCACGGCGACCGAAGAACGCGAACATCAGGTCGAACAGGGTGTCGATCTTCTCCCGCAGCGTCCGACCGACGAGATCGACATCCTCCAGGTCCTGCAGCACCCGCTGCACGGCGTCCTCGAGGGCGGCCAACAGCAGCGCCTGCCTGCTGCCGAAGTGATGTGCGATCGCGCCCCAGCTCACCCCGGCCCGCGCGGCGATCTGGTTGGAGGTGGCCCGGTAATAGCCGAGATCGCAGATGCAGACCAGCGTCGCGTCGATCACCGACTGCCGGGCCGAGGCATCACCGTTCGTCCCCGGCCTGCCACCATCGGGCACACCGCTCGCAGGCGAACTCGCCGAGCGCGCGCGACCGACCGCCATGTGGCGAGCCTACCGTCCGCGCACCCTCGACCGGTCTCGACAGGCGCTCGACCGCCCCGTCCGGGGATCGCCCTGCAGTCGTTGACATCGACGTCGCTTGCACTACTATGCCGACCACGCGTCCCACTATGTGGCTCGCTGGCTCAGCCGAGGAGGCACCGGACGAGCAACTGTCCGGCGTCGTGCGCGCTTGCGGGAGCCACCTGTCGACGTGCGGGATCGGTGCCGATCCCGGAGGAGGTTGGCGCTGATGAGGCGTAGGCGCGTGATGGGGGCCGTCATCGCCGTCGGGCTCCTGACGACGGCGTGCGGGGCCGACGGAGCATCCGGTACGGCGGCGTCGGGGGCGGCGACGCTGAACGTGACGAATGCGTCCACCGACCTCACGGGGCTGGCGATGTTCGTGGCGCAGTCGCGGGGCCTGTTCGCGAAGCAGGACCTGACGGTCAACTTCACGGCCGGCACGTTGACGACGCGCCCGGCGTTGCTGATGTCGGGCAAGACCGATCTGATCTACGACGCCACGTCGGTGGCCACGAACCTCGCCGTCAAAGGACGCCCGGTCGTGGACGTGTACGGACTCTCCGGACTGACGAGCTCTCACGAACTGTGGACGTCGAGCACGGTCCGGTCGATCCAGGACCTGCAGCAACTGGACGACTGCACGCTCGCGACGGTCTCGCCGGGTGTGACGCAGGGCTACGCCCGGTACTGGAAGGAGAAGTTCGGGCTGAAGTGCCAGATCTCGGTGGTCCAGGATTATCAGCTCATCGTCGCCGGCGTCCAGGCCGGGACGTACGAGGCGGGGACCGTTCCGGTGTCGACGATCTCGGCTCGGCCGGCAGGCGTGAACGTGCCGATCGTGGCCAACTCACCCGACTACCCGCAGCTGCCGGGTGGCGAGGGTGCGGCGATCGCCGGATTGCTGGGCATGCCGGACAACCTCGCGACCAAGCGCACGGCGGTGACCCGCTTCATCCGGGGCATGCTCGAGGCGCAGGCCATCGTGGACCAGGCGACGCCGGAACAGCTCGTGGCGGACGTGCGGACGGTGGACATCTTCAAGGCCGTCCCGCCGGACGCCCTGCTCAAGCAGATCTCCATCGCCAAGAAGCAGGGATGGAAGGACCCCACCCTGGGCAACAAGGTCGGCTACATCTCGCAGACGGCATATGCGAACTCCATCAGCGCCATGAGCTACTACGGGCTCGAGGAGTTCGACACCAAGGATCCCCGCCTGGCCTACGACAGGTCCGTCGACATGTCCTACTACGACGCCGCCGAGAAGCCGACCACGAGCGGCTGAGCGCGGGACGTCAGAAGCCGGCGGGCGGTTCGCGGAGCACCATCTCGCTCTCGGGAGGCGACGCCAGCCGGGAGCCGAAGACGTGGGTGTCGAGCGCCGCCGCGAGCGACTCGACGTCCCACCGCCCCTCCCCGGTGACCGCAGCGCCGTACTGCCATCCGGTCATGTGGATCACGGTGCTGCCCAGATGCACCCGGAAGACCTGGCCGGTGACGTGCTGCGACCGGTCACTGACCAGGTACGCGACGAGGGGCGAGTTGTTCGCCGGATCGAAAGGATCGAACGGGCCCTCCGCGGGGTGCTCGTCGGCCTCGATCGCCGCGCCCCGCCCGAACGAGCTCGCCGCGGCACGGGTGTAGGCCGAGGGGGTGAGCGAATTGGCGCGGATCCCGAACTCGGCGAGTTCGAGCGAGAGGAGCTGGGTGAGCGCCGCGACGCCCGCCTTGGCGGCCACATAGCTCGGACGCACGGCCTGCGACCGCCAGGGGACGAGGCCGGCGCGCGACGTCGTCGTCACGATCGACGCGTTCCGCCCGCGCCCGGCCGCCCGTTCCGCCTTCCAGTACCTGATCGCATGGTGCGCCGGGGCCGCGGTCCCCTTGAGGTGCACGCGGACGACGCTGTCCCAGTCGTCCTCAGAGGCCTCGTCGAGCGGGTTGTCCCGGAAGATCGCCGCGTTCGTGACGAGCGCATCCAGGTGACCGAACTCGTCGACGGCGTGCGCGACCATCCGCTCCGCGCCTGCCCAGTCGGCGACGTCCTCGACGTCCGCGACCGCCCGGCCACCGCGCTCACGAACGAGTTCGGCCGCGCGCTCGGCCGGCCGCTTGGCACTCCCCTGGCCCGCCAGCGAGGTGCCCAGGTCGTTGACGAGGACCGCGGCCCCGTGGTCGGCGAGCTCCATCGCGTGGGCCCGACCGATTCCGTACGCCGCGCCGGTCACGATCGCGACCTTGCCGTCGAGCAGCCCCATTGCACCGTCTCCTCAGCGTTCCGACCACTTGCGTACCATAATGCGGATTATCTGTCCATTAATGCTTGACGATCCATTCCGGCCTCATTAGAGTTCGAGAAGGCAGATCCCGCAGCGACTGTGCCCCGCCGTTCCGACCTGGAGGCCAGCGATGACGCCCGGAAGATCCGCATCAGGCGCACCCGACCTCGTCATCGACATCGATCCCGAGTACGACCTCGATCCCGGGTTCATCGACGAATGGCGGCGGTCCCCGATGTGCCCGCGCAGCGGGCATCTCACCTTCATCACGGGCTATCACGAGGGCTCGCAGGTGCTCCGCTCGAGATCGTTCAGGACGAACCGCTTCACGGCCGAGGGCACGAACCCCGTGTACGTGGTGGTCGGGGACGACCGCTCCGTCCGCTTCGCGGATCCGGATGCCGACGGGAACCTGCCCGCGGGCGCGGTCGACTGGGCGACGGTGATCGCCGGCGGCGACACGTTGTCGTCGCTGCACGGCGAGCCGCACCGGCAGCGGCGACGGGCATTGAGCGCGCTCTTCGGTCGCAACAGCCACCAGTGGTACCGCGAGACCGTCATCGACCCGGTGATCCGACGCAACCTGCAGGCCGCACTCGACACCGCAGGGGCGGACGGCGTCGTGCGCCTGGACCTCGTGCCGTTCGCGCATCGGCTGTTCGTGCAGCTGACCGCCAAGCTCGTCGGTCTCGACGGCGTCGAGACGGCCGAGGGGGCCGACGACCTCGCGGAGCTCTTCGAGCGCATGCACGCGTCGGCCGGCCTGACCGTCCCGCGCGAAGGCCTGACCGAGAAGGGCATGACCGACTCGCTGTGGGCTCGGGACGAGTTCAAGGAGCGGTACTTCGATCCCTCGCGCGCCGTGCGCGCGGAGCTCGTGGCCAGGTACGAGCGCGGGGAGCTGGCCGAGGCCGAGCTGCCGCGCGACTACCTGACCCTCGTCGCACGCGGTGCCGACACGTTCGACACCGAGGCGAGCGTGTTCAACCAGACGTTCCCGCTCTTCAACGGATCGACGGGGACGAGCACGTCGATGGTGCTGCACACACTGGACAACCTGCTCACCTGGTTCGAGCAGCATCCCGGGGATCGAGCGCGGCAGAACGATCCCGAGTTCCTCCAACGGGCCCTGCGGGAGACGATCCGCCTGCAGAACCCGGGCCTGCCGGCGATCACGCGGATGGCGATCGAGGACGTCGAGCTGCCGAGCGGACGCAGGTTCGCGGCGGGCGACGTCGTCAACCTGCTCCTGCCCGCGACGAACCGGGATCCGTCGGTGTTCGCCGAGAAGGCGGACGAGTTCGATCTCGGGCGGACGGTGCCGTCGGGGGTGCACGACTACGCCCTCGGCTTCGGCGGCGGGGTGCACATGTGCCCCGCGACCCCGCTCGTCCTGGGCGAGGGCGGGATCTCCGGCACGGTCGTCCCGGCGGTCGCGGCCCTGCTCGAGGCAGGTATCGAACGCGACCGGCCCGAGGGCGACGTCCGGCGTCCCGCGGCCACGGATCCGTTCGAGCCGCCGCTCGCGGTGTTCCCGGCGCGCCTGCACCGGCGATGACCACGGCGAAGCAACGGATCGCCGACCTGTCGGACCTGCCGCCCGGCGGAGTACTGCGGGTGGAGGTCGACGGCTCCCCGATCTGCCTCGCCCGTGTCGAGTCCGGCGAGGTGTACGCCCTGCGCGACCAGTGCTCGCACGAGCAGTTCCCGCTGAGCGACGGTGAGGTCGTCGGATCGGAGATCGAGTGCCCGATCCATCTCGCGCGCTTCGATCTGCGCACCGGGGCAGCGTCCGGCCAGCCCGCGAAGGACCCGGTGCAGAGCTACCCCGCGACCGTCGAAGGCGACGCGATCTACGTGGACGTGTGATCAATGCACGGGACCGCCCGCGGTCCCGTCGGCCGGTCGGGCGCCGTGGCGCATGAACAGCGACACCAGGAATCCGAGCAGGGCCGCGGCCACCACGATCAGCAGCACCGTCACGAAGCCGGCGTTGGTGTAGACCGGCGCGGTCGTCACGGGGTCGATCCGCAGGACGGCCCCGGCCAGTACCACCCCCGCCACCACCGCGGCGACGCTGCCGGCCAGGCCGCTGACCGAGCTGACCACGCCGGAGGTCGCCGCCATGTCCTCCGCCGGAACCGCCTGGGCCACCAGGTTCGGGAACGTCGCGAACAGCAGCCCGAACCCGACCCCGTAGAACCCGGTGACCAGCAGCAGCTCCCACAGGTGGCTGTGCAGGAAGGTCAGCAGGAGCGCGGCCGCGAGCATGATGCCCATCCCGATCCGGGCCACCAGCCGCGGATTGCGGATCCGGGCCAGCAGGCCGCCGAGCGGACCGCACAACGTCGCGATGATCCCGTTCGGCAGCTGCAGCAGGGCGTACTGCAGGGGCGTCAGGCCGAGTCCGTAGTCGATCCCGTCCTGCGGGGAGGTCTGGGTCATCAGCGGCAGGGCCACGGAGATGCCGGTCGGTACGAAGTTCCCCAGGAACAGCAGGGCCGTCGTGGTGCGCAGCTCGGGCCCGAACAGCAGCCGGAGATCGACGAGCGGCTCGTCCACCCGGCGCAGGCGCACGAACGCTCCCCCGATCAGGACGGCCCCGGCAAGGAGCGACAGGAGCGTCGCCACCGAGACCCAGCCCCAACCGGACCCTTCCGTGACGCCGAGCAGCAGCAGTCCGACGCCGACGCCGAGCAGCAGCGCGCTGGGCACGTCGAGCCTGCGCCGCACACGTCCGGTCGACCCGGCGGGCGCGATCACCACGAACGCCAGTAGGAACACCCCGGTGTAGGCCAGCATGAACCAGAAGATCGCGCGATAGCCGCCCAGCGCGAGCAGCCAGGCACTCAGGAACGGGCCTGCCGTGGACATGATGCCGAGGCCCGCGACCGTGCCGCCGAGCCCGAGTGCGACATACCGGGGCGGCAGCACGTCCCGCGTGTAGCCCCACGCGAGGATCAGCATCACGAGGCCCACACCCTGCAGCCCACGGCCGATCACGAACAGCAGGAACGTCGGTGCGACGGCACAGAGCAGCGAGCCGAGGCAGCAGATCACCGCGATCACGGCGATCACGCGATTCTTCCCGTACGCGTCGCCGAGCTTCCCCGCGAGCGGGCAGATCGCCGCGCCGACCAGGGTGACGATGCTCAGGGCCCAGGTGATGTTGGTGGTCTGGAACGCCATCGCGAGGCTGGCGAGTGCCGGGTAGACCAACGTGAGCTCGAGACTGATCGTGACCGACAGCATGATCACGATGACGACGGCGGCGACCGTGCGGCGGACGTCGGGATCGGACGGGGTACCGATCCCGGTCGTGGTGCCGGCCGGCACGTCGATGGGTGGGGCCACGGCGTCTGGCTCCGATCGCTGAGGTCGGGACAGCCGACCGGGGGCCATGTCCCTCGGAACGAAGGGCCCGGCGCGCCCATGATGTTGGCGACTTCTTCCGGGCATCTAGCCCGTTCGGCTTTGTCACTCGCTGCCCGTCAAGCAGTCATCGACCGTCTACGTCCGATCTCCGCAGGCGGAGCGACAGCGGGGGCACAGGACACGGACCAACGGCACTCCACGGTCGTTCGATCATGAACTCGCGGCCCACACCTACCGCTCGTGCCCGACGGGCCGATGGCTCACCTACTCGACGGCCCACGCTCTGGACGCGGGTCGGCGAACTGGGCAATGAGATCGATCGTCCGGTCCATCACACGGTAGGCATCTTCGACCGGAAGGCCGCGAAAGACGACCGCCGTCAGCTGGTACGTCAGAACGGCGAAGATCAACGTCGTCATATCGTCGGCGACTTCGTCCGTCATCCCATGCATCTCGCGTCGAACCGCGTCGATGTTGCGCTCGCCGAACTCCTCCATGGCCCGCCGTGCGTTCGGATCGGCTGAACTCGTGAGCTCGAACTGAACGCGATAGAACTGCGGCCGCCGCTCGAACGCGGCGATCGCGCTTGCCATGCGACGGCGGAGCCGTTCCTGGACATTCCCGGCCCCACCCTCCGTATCCGCGCCTCTCACGAACGGCTCAGCCCAGTTCAGGAGGACGGCCCCGTACAGATGTTCCTTCGAGCTGAAGTACCGGTACAGGGTGCCCAGTGCAACACCCGCCTCCTCGGCGACCTCCCGAATCTGGATATTGTCGAAGTCATCCCGATAGAGCAACCGGGTGGCCGCGTCGACGATCCGCTGCCGCCGGGCCTGCTGGTAGGCCGGCATCGTGGCTACATCCAGCGCCGGAGTATCAGCTCCTGATGGAGGCGTCACATCTCACTCCCGGGCATGGCCGACGATGCCGTCCGCCCACCGGCGGACGGACGAACTCGATCAATGCATCCTGACGTCACCGCTCGGGGCCGGCCACGACATGACCAGGCATATCCCGCTCGGATTTTCGGCGACAGCGCGTCGGGATCGGCAATGTCACGTACTGCGCCGCGAAGATGCGGTCCTTGCAGGCGAACCCCCCAATCCTCGTCCACACCTGTTCGAAGCCGAGAATCTCGGCTGTCGCCACCTCGTCCGCACAACAGTTGGCAGCACCAGCTCGAGCAATATTAGAATCAGAGTCCATTTCTGTCAACGTCGAGCGGCGGGGTCCGCCATCGGATGAGCACGTCGAGCGCCTCGATCCGGCTTCCGTCGACCAGCAGCGGGTTGATCTCCAGCGCCTCGAGGTCGTCCCCCAGAGCCTCGGCGATCCGACTCACCCGGTGGATCACGTCGACGACCTCGTCGACGTCGGCGGGCGCGCCACCGCGGAAGCCGCGCAGCAGCTCAGCGCCGCGCAGCTCGCCGAGCATCTCTCGAATCTCGCGGAGCTCGACAGGCAGAACACGCACGGCCGTGTCACGGTGGATCTCGACCAGTACGCCGCCGAAACCGACGGCCAGCACCAGCCCCCAGTCGGCGTCCCGGACGATGCCGACCAGCAGCTCCAACCCGCCGGTGCGCATCGGGCTCACGGTGACCCCGGCAATCCGGGCCTCCGGCCGTGCCGCCCTCACGGTGTCCTGGATCTCGGTGAAGGCCGCGCGGACAGCATGAGCGGAATCGAGCCCGAGCCGGACCCCGCCGACCTCCGTCTTGTGCGCGATGTCGGCCGACGCGACCTTCAGCACGACCGGGAACCCTGACATCGCGGCGGCATCCGCCGCGCGGTCCGGTGACGTCACGAGAGTGGCCGGAAGGTAGGGAAGTCCAAGCTCGCGGAGGAAGGCTCCGGCCTCGGCCTCGCTCCACCCGTCTGCGCCCTCCGGCTTGGCCACCGCAACGAGGCCATCGACGGCAGGCAACCCGTCGAGTGCGCGCCGCCGCTTCGCCCACCAGATCGCCTTGGCCAGGGCCGGGATTCCGCGGTCGAATGACTCCACCAGAAGTGGTAGGCCCGCCGCGCGCCGCCACTGCCGGACGAACGGCGTCGTCTCGCTGGGCAGGAACCCCATGTGGATGACCGGCTTGGACGACTCCGCGGACAGGTCGACGGTCACCTGCGCCCTGAGCGAAGCAGTCAGGCCCTCGCTCTCGGAACGAGGCAGCACGGTGTTGATGACAAGAATGTCGACATTGGGATCCTCGATCATCCGACGCTCCGCCTTCGCCATGATCGTCGGATCGACGGTGACGTACCCGGTGACGTCGAGTGGGTTCTGCACGGTCGCGAAATCCGGAAGGCCGTCCGCTGCGAGCGCGGTGGCGGTCTCTACCGACGGCTGCGGCAGGCTGAGCGAGACGGCGTCCGCACGCTCACCGACGAGCGCGCACATGGCTCCGGAGCCGAGGACCACCCCCACCCGTTCGCCCGGCAGCTCCCCGTACGACTCGAGCAGGCCTGCCGTCGTCACCAGGTCCTCCACGGACTCGACCCGGATGACACCGTGCTGCCGACAGATCGCGTCGATCACTCGGTCGTCACCGACGAGTGCACCGGTATGGGCGGCGGCCACCCGAGCGCCGGACTCGCCTCGTCCGACCTTGTACATCACAACCGGCTTGCCCACTTCGCGAGCGCGGCGAGCGACGGCAACGAACCCCGCCGGATCCCGAATCTGCTCCACGTACAGCCCGATCACCGTGGTGTGGGAGTCCTCGAGGAGGAACTCCATCGCATCGACGGCTCCGATCATCGCCTCGTTGCCCAGTGTGATCACATGGCTGGTCCCGATGTCGCGGCTGTTCATGTAGGGCACGAGATAGATCGCCAGCGCTCCGCTCTGACTCACGATGCCGACCCCGCCTGCAAGTAGCGGCAATGGTGTCTCGAAACTGAACGCCGCCAGCCCCGCATGGCTGTTGATGAAGCCCAGGTTGTTCGGTCCGAGGACGAGCTGGCCGTTTGCACGGGCCGCCGCGACGAGATCCTCCTGCATCGACATGCCAGCCTGCCCCGCCTCGGCATAACCGGCGGCGAGAACGACGAGATTCGGAACACCCACCTTCGCCGCATCGCTCAGGACGTCGAGCACGGATCCGCTGGAGGTCAGCAGGTAGGCCAGGTCCGGCGGGTTCGGCACATCCAGCAAGGACGGATACGTCTGCGAGCCGTGAGTGACCGCTCCGCTCCGGTTCACGAGATAGAGCCGGCCGGAGAATCCGCCGGATCTGAGGTTGCCGACGGTGTACCGGGACCAGGCCGACTTCTCGCTGGCCCCGACGATCGCGATGCTGCGCGGCGTCAATAGCGACCGCAGCCGATCGGGACCGACAGGCTGCCGAGAATGCTCGAAAGATGTCGTCATGAGCCGCTCCTGCGGTGGCGCAGTTTGCGCGTCGTCGGGGGAAGCTGAGATTGCGTTCGGTGATCACGTTCAGCCGGATCTCCACAGCCTCAGGAGAAGCCCAGATCACCTGCCGACGCGGCCGCGGCAGCGATGCCGATCGCCCGGCGCCCGTCCAGCTGAATGTTGTTCTCCCAGGCGAGGCCGACGCCACCGAGCACGGGTCACGGCCTTCCGCCACCGCGTCGATCGCCACCACGGCCGCCCCGGCGGCCGCTGCAGCTCCTGGGCGCTCGTCGAGCCTGCGGGTAACGTGCCATGGCGCGGACGCTCCGACTTCCGCGGTGACCGGCAGGCGAGCAGACCTCTGCTGGACCACTTTGATCGAGCGATCAACAGATGGTTTCGCCGTCCCTGGGATGACTTGGGCTCCGGAGTCCGCGCCTACCGTGATGGCGACCATGTCAGGACTGAAATTTGATGTCGGTTGCCTCGAGTGCCGCGTTCGGCGCATCCAGGCATGGGCTCGAACCCTCCTGTCTCTTGGCCGCTCGGAGCGCCGAGAGCGGCGTCGGTTTCACGGACCCGCTGCCACACCCTGCGACCAGCAGCGCACCACGTGACGGGCTCATGCGTCGCCCGGTTTCCACACCCAGAATGGCATGAAGTGAAACAAGAATCTAACTTCGCGTCAAGTAGGCGCCACGATCGATCACGCAAACGGAGCGTCCATGACGCCGCCCATATCCGCGCGCGACGGCAAGTGTGGCGCCGGCCGTAGCGATCGGCCCATGCGATGGTCGCCATCAGCGTCGGACTCTCGTCGATCGCCACCACCGGGCCAGCTGCGAACCGCCGCCACGGATCCTCCGCAAGATCCGCCGGTCGCGAGCTGGGTGCCAGCGGTGGTCAGTGCTGCGCGTCGGCGATGGCACCGATGACGGACTTGAGCGTGGCGTCGAGCACGGCGCGTGCTTGGTCGCCATCGGGCAGCGCCCGGGCGACGGTGATGGCGCCGACGATCGCGGCGATCACGGTCCACGCCTGCTGCTCGCGTTCTTCACGCGCGCCAGGCAGCGCAGCGGTCAGGCGGGCCACCAGCTCGGCCATCTTGCGCTCGTAGGCCTTGCGAACCGGGGCACCGGCCCGCGACACGTCCGCGCTCAGCGCGGGCATCACGCACCCCTGAGCGACTCCCTCACGGTGCTCGTCACTGAGGTACATGCGAAGGATCTCCACCAGTCGGTTCTGTCGCTCCAGAGCGTCGACGATGCCGTCCAGCTCGGCGAACTCGATACCGAGTTGCGCGGAGACCAGCTCTTCGAGAACCGCTTCCTTGTTGACGAAGTTCGAGTAGAGGGCGCCGGAGGTGACCTGAGCCGACGCGGCAAGACCATCGACCCCGACAGCGTGGAACCCCTTCTCCTTCAACGTGCTCGAAGCGGCCTGGAGGATCGCCGCCTTGGCCTGCGCCTTGTGTTCCTTCGAGTACCTCACTCCGGCTCCCGCTCTCACCTCTCCGTGGACCCATAGCGTAGCGCTCGCTACACAATGTGCCCGTTGCGCTCCCGCTCCACTGTGACGATCCCCATAGGATAGCGATCGTGATATAACGATCGCTATCCTATGGACGTGCGCTACCGGCGCCATCCGAGAGAGGTACAGCTATGACTGTGAGCAGCAAGGAAGCCGCAACCAAGACCGTGGACGTCGACGGAACCCCATTCGCCTACCGCGAACTAGGCGCCGGCCCAGGCGTTCCACTCGTGTTCCTGCACCACTTCACGGCGGTACTGGACGACTGGGACCCGGCAGTGGTCGATGGCCTCGCAGCCGAGCGGCAGGTCATCCTGGTCGACCTTCGGGGCGTCGGTGCCTCCGGCGGCACCACCCCAGACAGCGTCGAGGCCATGGCCGACGACGCCGTGGCATTCATCGACGCTCTCGGGCTCGCGACGGTCGACCTGCTGGGCTTCTCGCTGGGCGGCATGGTCGCCCAGATCATCGCCCAGCAGCGGCCCGATCTGGTGCGCCGGATGATTCTGGCCGGCACCTCACCCGCTGGCGGCCCAGGCCCTGCTGGAGCCGGCTCGCTGCTCCAGGACGCCATCCAGCAGGCCACCAGCAAGGGCCGCCACCCCAAGCACTTCCTCTTCTTCTCACCCACGCCGACCAGCCAGGCGGCCGCCGACGCATTTCTCACCCGACTCGACGAACGCACGGAGGACCGGGACACACCGGCGTCGAACGAGACGATCGGCGCTCAGCTGACCGCGCTGGCGAAGTGGGAGACCGGCACCTCTCCCGTCGGCCTGGCGCACGTACAGCAGCCGACACTGGTGATCAACGGCGACGACGATGCCATGCTGCCGACGATCAACTCGTTCCACCTCGCGGAACTGCTGCCCAACGCGAAGCTGAGTGTCTACCCGGACTCGGGCCACGGCGCGCTCTTCCAACACCACGACCTCTTCGTGCAGCAGGTCGGCGCCTTCCTCCGCGACTGATCGGGACGCGCGCCCCGTCCCGGTAACGAGGTACGGCCGGGACGGGCCCCTGCCTGTGTCGATTACCCGTCTCGTCTCGACGGAGGTGCGCCAGTGTCGATTGATCCGTCAGATCGACGGCCGCCGGGACAACAGTCGTGACTCCTGACGACGACCGGGCGGCGGTCGGGTACCTCGGGGTGCTCGACCACCGCCGGGCCGCCGAGATACTGGGCGGTGAATCGTGCGGGCACGATGCGGGCAGTGCCTCTACCGCTCGGTTCTGCCAAATTGGTGGCCCGCGGCGGATACCGAGCTGGCGACGTGGCACCGGTGGTTGACCGAGGCGGGCACACAGGAGCGGGGGCGGGAGGCGATCGCTCAGACGAGCCCGGACCTGTGGGACGCAGTCACCCGGATCCTTGGAAGCGCGCCGGTGACGACGCGCCGAGCCCTCCGCACCGCAGAGGCTGTCGCCCGATATCTGCTGCGAGCGGGCGGGCCACCCCGTTCGGCCTCCGCCGGAGTGGCCGGCGTTCGTGTGGGACCGGTGACTCGAGTGTCGTGGGGCACGGCGCACGAGCACTGCATCACTCCTGCGCCGCACGAGATGGCCGCCCACGTCGCCGCTGCCGAGGATTACCCTGAGCGGCTGGACGAGCTCCGCGTTCAGCTCGACGCCTTGCCGACGAACTGGGCGTCGACCCGGGCGACGTCAGGGTCGACGCTGTCATGGCTCCATCCCGACGCAGGTGGTTTACATCGAGACGGAAGCCTGCGCTACGAGTATCGGCCGCGATCCGCGACCACCTCTGTGAGCGAACCGTTCCCGCCGCGTAGTGGTGGCCCGGAAGCGACCCCACCGCCGGAACAGACGCCACCAAGATGATCTAACCCTGCACCGGCCTGAAACCGTCGTCGATGTGCTCTCGCATCAGCCACTCGGCCATTGCCGGGCAGTCCGGCGATCAGTGCGAGCAATGGATCGCTCGCTGACCCCACCCACACGTAGTAGGCGAACCGCAAGCCCGACGCTCAAAGGATGTGCCGGTCCGGGTCGGCGAGGATCGCCGCCATCGTCACAGCACACTCGGCGCGCAGCGCCGCAAGCACGGTCTCGCCGATGAGCCGGTCGTGATGCGGCGCCGCACCGGAGAACGCCACGGTCAGCCCGCCCACCGGATCGACGCAGCTCCCCCCGTACTTGGTCATACCTGGCTCGAGCAGGTACGGAAACCGGGTCACGAGCTCGTCGGACGGCAGCCCGTGCCGGAACGAGGCGAAGGCCTTCGCCCGTGCGAAGACCGCGAAGTCGGACGACCAGGTCGTGGGATCGCCGAAAGCGTGCGTCCAGAGGATCACCTCTTCGCGGAAACCCGTTGATTCGGGACCACCAGCGTGCGCCGAGGTGTAGGAGACACAGGGATCCAGCACGATCAGCGACCCGTGCGACACGCCGAACAGTGCCCCCTCCCGGAGCTGGGCGTCGAGCAGTGGGCGGACGGCGTCCAGCGCACGCTCGCAGGTGTCGGTCGTGAGGACGGCGGATCGAGAGCCCACGGTCAGTCCCTTTCGTCGGAGATCATGAAGTCAGCGGTGGGGAAGCAGACGGCGGTGAGCGCTTGCGACGTCCCGACCAGGTCACCCGCGGCTTCCACACCGATTCCGTGCGGACCGTCCGGCAGCGTCATCGGGTGGATTCCGCGATCCGGGTAGCCGACCGTCTGCCAGAGGGACGGTCGCCCGGCAGCAGCGCGATCTTCTCCTCGATCGTCAACCCGTCGGGCGACGGGGATACTGAGCGCGCGATCGACTCCTGTGCAACGTCATGGTTCACGCACATCGTGGGTCGAGGTGGCCGGTCCAGTGCGCCAGATGAAACCACGTTCTATAGGCCGTCCGTCAAGGCAGCTCGAGCCGTGCCCGAAAGGGGAGGCCACCGGAATCATCCGCCGGTGGCAAAAAATTGAACTCCGTTTCATGGTAGTCCGTCGCGCCGACTCAATTCTTGAATGATCGGCCGAAGGACACCGACCCACTCGTGGTAGCCACGGCCGTTGAGGTGCAGCTTGTCGGGCGTGAGATCCGCGCGTAGTGACCCATCCTCTGCCGCGAGCATCGGCCAGAGGTCGAGATATCGCACGGGTCCGGTCGCTTCTCCTACCACCTCCTGGTATCCGCAGTTGAGTGCCCGCACTTCTTGGGCGTAAGGCGTGCTACGAGGCAAGACGCTCTGCACGACCACCGGAGTGCCAGGAGCAAGAGTCTCGATTCCGCTGAGGATCTTGCGTAGATTCATCAGCGTCTCGCTGCGTGGCAGCGCGGCCGAGATGTCAGTCGTGCCGATCAGGACCAGCACTCCGAGTGGGTCGTTGATAGCAGAATCAAGGCGATCAAGGACATTCGGGCGTAGCTGCATGACGTTCATTTACACGAGCCCCTGCAACCTTCGACGCCAGGAAGCTGCGGAGCTCGGGCCGACGGCGTGTCGCCATCGAGCGTGATCATGAAACTCTGGTTCCCGAATGTGGTGTCCAACCGCGTCAACCATGTACCCGTGCTGCCATGACATGCGTTCTCCTCCGCGACGATCGACGGACCGGCTGCACGTCGCGGAGCGCAGCGTGATTCTCGACCGGATGGCACGTGCGACATTCCCGTCAGCTGACTGCGAACGTCTCGACACGTCTCGCCGACGAAACATCCGCTTCAGTTCCCGGCCGGGAACTGAAGTCCACGGTAGGTTCCCGTGGGACGCACGTCAACCGACGACTCCCGGTCGACGAGAGAAGGTTGCCGTGGCCCGTCCCATCGTTCAGCGCGCCACGCGACGGCGACAGGGAGTCAAAGCCGGTCTCGACCTCTCCAAGATCCTCAGCGCCGCGTCGTCCATCCCGGTCGAAGACTTGACAATGCAAGCTGTCGCCGACCGGCTCGGCGTCGACCGCAAGGCGGTCAATCACCACGTATCGGACCGCGAGACCCTGATCCGCCTAGATGATTGATTCCAAGGTCATCAGTGGTCGTAGGCGACCAGCGAGCGTAGGACCGGTTGGCCGGTGTGATCGTTGTGCCAGATCACAGCGGTAAGGGCCAGGACTCGCTGCAGCACGCGAACCCAAACCCCTGCGGGGTGAACCAGGCGCTGCTCTTCCGCTACTTCGGGAACAAGGAAGGGCTGTTCTTCGAGGCCGTGCGTGGGCGGGCGATGGATCTGCTGACCGACGGTCCGCCGGCGGAGCTGCTCGACCGGCTACTGAGCACGGTGCTGCGGCCCGCCGAGACCCGGGAGATGTTCCTCGCCGTGCTGCGCGGCGCCGGAACCACGCAGGTCGCGGAACGGCTGCGCAACGAGCTGAACGAGGCGTACACCGCGGCGCTGGCCGATCTCGTCGACACCGCCGACCGGGCAGATGCCGAGGCGCGGGCCCGTCTGCTGCTGGCCTGGCTGCTGGGCATCACGATCGTGCGCTCCGCCCCCGGCATCAGTGTGGCGATGACGCCGGAGACGTCGCTCGCGCACCTGCGGCGGGCAGCGGATGCCCTGCTGCACGGCTGATCCCGCCTGCCGAACACGACCTTACGGACAAGATCGGCACCCGCATTGACACCTACTCGGACCGCTCGTACCGTCGAATGTAAGCAACCGCTTACCAGTGATCGGGGACGTCACATGACCGCGGCCGGTACAGTTCGCTCCTACCCCTTCGGCGAGCCACACGCGCTCGACCTCGAACCGATCTTCCACAAGTTGCGCAGCGAGGAGCCACTCGCCCGGGTGGTGCTCCCCTACGGCGGCGAGGCCTGGCTCGCGACCCGCTTCGCGGACGTTCGCACAGTGCTGGCCGATCCGCGGTTCAGCCGTGCCGTGACCGTCGGCGCCGACATACCCCGGGTACGTCCCGAGGTCAACAACGCCACCTCGATCCTCAACATGGACCCGCCGCACCACACCCGGCTGCGCCGCCTCGTCGCCACGGCGTTCACCGCCCGCCGGGTGGAGCAGCTGCGCCCGCGCGCCACCGAGCTCACGAACGGGATGCTCACCGGGATGCGGGCCGTCGGACCCGGCGCCGACCTCGTCGAGCACGTGTCGATGCCGCTGCCCGTCACGATCATCTGCGAGCTGCTCGGCGTGCCGGTCGAAGACCGGTCCATCTTCCGGGCCGGCGCGGACGCCGCCCTGTCCACCAGCTCACGCACGCCCGAACAGCGGGCGACGGCGCACAAGGAGATGCTCGCCTACATGGCGGAGCTGGTGGCGCAGCGCCGGGCCGAGCCGCAGGAGGACCTGCTCAGCGCGCTGGTCACGGCGCACGACCAGGGCGACCGGCTCACCACCGAGGAACTGGTCGGGCTCGGCGTCGACATCCTGATCGCCGGCCACGAGACCACCATGAACATGATCGGGAGCATGACGTTCCTGCTGCTCAGCCGGCCTGACCGGGGCGCGTCGCTGCGCGCCGGCGCCGACGCCAAGGAGACCATCACCCGCGGGATCGAGGAACTGCTGCGCTACATCCCGCTCCTCGCCTCGGCCGGGC
>Ga0307513_10003949_pt1 | contig 19925 bp, 21 predicted proteins | sample 15_EM_MG_FD_202174 | JGI IMG/M metagenome (GOLD analysis project Ga0307513, IMG submission 202174) | Populus trichocarpa ectomycorrhiza microbial communities from riparian zone in the Pacific Northwest, United States - 15_EM | ecosystem: Host-associated > Plants > Roots > Unclassified | place...
AAAGGCCACATACAACACCGGTATGCGACCTTCCGCCCGGCACGCCCGGACGCCGCCTGGACCTCGCCTCGCACCCACAAGATCCATCAGACACGCCCTAGTCGCCGTAGAGCTGCGACTCGGTGACCGGCTGAGCTGGGGTGGCGTCCGGGTCGGGCAGGTGCAGCCGGCGGCGGGCGGAGAAGAGCGAGCGGCGGGCCTCGACCACCGGGGCGAAGGCGGAGAAGCCTGACTCCTTCATGTCGAGGAAGACCGACTCCATGCCACCGGTGCGGAAGTATGTCTCGTGCCAGAAGCCGGTGCCGCCCATGTCCGACAGCAGGTCGCGCCACCACGCGGCGTGCGGGTCGGTGCGGGCCCAGCGCTCCAGCGAGTCGAAGTCGCGCCAGTACTGGCGCATCCCGGGATGCCGGATGTCCATGCCCCACAACACCATCTCGTGGCGGAGCAGGCCGTCGGGCTTGGCCTCGGCCGACGCGCGGATCTTCGGCCCGTAGCGGAAGAGGGTGCGCAGGCCACGGAGGTTGTGGGCGCGCATGCCCAGCGCGATGACCACGAGATCCGGGTATCCGCTCAGGTCGGCAGTCTGACGGAGCGGCGCGGGCATGGTCCTCCTCGGGGCGGCGTCCGGTGCTACGCCAACGCTACGACGATCAGAGCGATCCCGGTGGGGATGTCGATGACCGCGCAGTACTCCGACCATGTGCGGTGCACGACCTTGCCGACCTTGAAGTGGTACGCGTCCCAGAGTCCGTGGGCGAGAAATCCCAGGCCCGCGATGGCGGTGCCCAGGCGCGGCGCGACCGCCGCGACGATCAGCGTGATCGCGGCGAAGACCACCATGCCGGCCGTCTGCAGCGAGAACGTGTCCAAGTCGGTGAAGCGCCGGCGGACGACCGCGCCGAGCCACAGCAGCACCGCGACCGCCACGATCCCCAGGTACGGGTTGGCCCACGAGACGTCAAGCGCGTGCAGCACCTGCAGCACCGCCATCACCGTGCTCATCACCGCGAACGCCAGCCACGCCGTCCACGGGCGGCCCACCGCGTAAGCGAAAAGGTAGATCCCGGCCATCACCGTGACGCTCGGGCCGAAGAGCTCGGCCTCGTTGTCCACCAGCGCCATCAGCCCGATCGCGAACGCGACTGTCACCAGCGCCAGCGCGGTCGGCCAGCGGTCGGTCAGCCGGGCGGGTCGAGTGGGAGCGGCGTCCATCATGCCCCAGATCAAACCACCTTGGTACTTCAAATCGGCTTCAGCCGAACCTGAGAGGCCGCTTAGCGCGCGTGAACCTTTCCGCCCGCCGGGTGCTACCAACCGGTGATGGACGACGACGTGACCCTGCTCGCGCTGGTGGCGCGGGGTGACGGCGGCGCGCTGGCGCGGCTGTACCAGGCGTATGCCGGCCGCCTCTTCGGTTACCTGCTGCGGCTGGCTGGTGACCGGATGGTCGCTGAGGAGATCCTGCAGGACACGATGCTCGCGGTGTGGCGCGCGGCCGGTGGGTTCGCCGGTGCCTCGACCGTCTCCACCTGGCTCTTCGGCATCGCCCGGCGGCAGGCGTACTACCGGCTGCGCGGCCAGCCGCCGCCCGCCCCGTTCGAGCCCGTGGACCGTGCCGACCCGGCGCCCGGCCCGGAGGAGCTGGCCATCGCCGCGGCCGGGGGAAGCCCGGTGGCCGGCGCGGTCGGCGACCTGCCGGACCACCAGCGGGACGTGGTGGCGCTGGTCTTCGTCGCTGGGCTGCCGCTCGCCGAGGCCGCCGCGATCCTCGGTGTCCCGGTCGGCACGGTCAAGAGCCGCCTGCACCACGCCCGGGCCGCGCTGGCCCGCACGCTCGCCACCCAGGGGGTGCCGGAATGAACGAACACATCCTCGAGTACGCGACCGGCGCGCTCGACGACACCGCGCGGGCCGAGGTCGACGCCCACCTCGCCGGGTGCGCGCCGTGCCGGGCCGACGTGGCCGCCTGGCGGGCGCTCGGCGACGTGCGCGCAGACCCGGCGCCGCCCGGGCCGGAGCTGGTCCACCAGGTGCTGCTGCGCAGCGCGCTCGGCGGGCCGCCACTGGCCACGAGGCGGCCGGCGTGGTTCTCGCTAGCGCTGCTGCGGGCCGAGGCACGGCTCGTCCGCCCCGCGGTGCCGATCGCCTCCGCCCTGGTGATGGCGCTCGGGGTGGCGCTCGCCGCCGGCCAGGGCCAAGCCGGGCAGATCCTCGCATTCGTCGCGCCGGTCGTCGCCGCCCTCGGCATCGCCGGGCTGTACGGGCCGCGCCGCGACCCCGCCTTCGAGCTGGTCGCCGCCACCCCCACCGCGCCGGGGCTGATCCTGCTCACCCGGATAGCGCTCGTCTTCGGGTACGACCTGGTGCTCGCACTCGCCGCCTCGGGTGTGCTCGCCGTGCTCGGCGCCGACCCCGGCGGCCTCGTCGCGATCGTCGACGCGTGGCTCGGCCCGATGGCGCTGCTGTCCGCGCTGAGCCTGGTGCTCGCCGTGTGGTTCAGCGCCGACGTGGCGGCGGGTGTGGCGGTCGTGCTGTGGTCGCTGCGCGTGCTGGCCGGTGGGTTCCTCGACGACACCGGATGGCTGCTTGGCGCGGTGCGGGTGGTGTGGGCCACGAACGCGGGCACGGTGCTGGCGGCCGCCGCGCTCACCGCGCTCGCCGTGTTCCTCATCGGCCGGGGTGAACCGATCCGCCGCCACGGCGCTACCTACCCGTCGTGAAACCAATGGACCTCTGGCGGTACGAGGTGCGCCGCGCCGGCTGGGCAGCGCTGCTCACCCCGCCCGTCGCCACCGCCGCGCTCGTGCTCGTGGCGCTGCTCGACGGCGGCGCCGACACCGATCGGACCACCGCCCGCAACCTGATCGCCGCGCTGGAGATGGCGATGCCGCTCGCCGCCGGGGTGGGAGCCGCGTCGCTGGTCGGCCGTGACCCGGCCGTCGAGCTGCAGCTGACCGTGCCGACGTCGTACCGGTCGACGCTGCTGCGGCGGCTGGTGGTGACGCTCGGCTGGGCGGCGCTGCTGGCCGTACTCGTGGTGGCCGGCCTGGCGGCGACCGGATGGTGGGAGCGGTGGCCGGGTACCCACGGCGTGGTCGCCGGCCAGCTGGTGTGGCTGTCGCCGACGCTGTGCCTGGGTGGGCTGGGCTTCCTGGCCGGCGCGGCGTTCCGCGGACCGGCGGCGGCCGGCGGGCTGATCACGACACTGTGGCTCCTCGACCAGGTGCTCGCCTCGGCGCTCCAGGAGCAGTACTGGCAGCGGCTGCTGTACCTCTTCGCCACCACCCGCGGTGCCGTACCCGGCGACTGGGCGGCCAACCGCTTCACGCTGCTGGTCGCCGCGCTCGCCTTCGGTGCGGTCGCCTGGCTGCTGCTGGGGCGTGGCGAGCGGCTGCTGCGAGGGGAGGCGGAGTGAGCGCCGCGTTCCGGTACGAGTTTCTGATGCAGGTGCGCAAGCGGTCGATGTGGGTCGCGTACGGCGTCATCGTCCTGCTGCTCGGCCTGCTCAGCTTCCGCACGCTCGGCGACGTGCTGCACGACCCGGTGGCGAAGGAGACCGTGGCCTCGATCGCGTTCCTGGTCAACCTGATCCTGCCGGTCGGGTACGGCTGCTTCCTCGCCGACCGCCTGGTCCGCGACGACCGGCTCGGCGTGGCGGCGGTGCTCGACGCCACGCCCGCCTCGACCGCGGGTCGGCTGGCCGGCAAGTACCTGGGTGCCTGCGCCGCCGCGGCGATCCCGCTCGCGATCGTCCACTTCGGATTCGCCGGGCTGTACGCCGCGGTCGCCGGCCGTCCGGTCGCGCTCGGCTGGGCGGTCGCGCTCTTCGCCGTGGTGATCGTGCCGGCGCTGCTCTTCGTCGGGGCGTTCGCGCTGGTGGTGCCGCTGTTCGTCCCGGCGCCGCTCTTCCGGGTCCTGTTCGTCGGGTACTGGTTCTGGGGCAACGCGATCTACCCCGGCTCGATGCCGACGCTCTCCCAGAGCCTCGTCTCGCCGATCGGCGGCTACCCGTTGCAGGTCATGTTCGGCTATCCCGGCGGCGACGTGGAGATCGCCGGGCCGGTGCCGGGCGCGTTGCTCAACTTCCTGCGCCCCGAGGCCACCACCGCCACCGCGTGGCTGTCGATCGGCGTGCTGCTCGCGCTCGCCGCCCTCGTCCTGAGCGCCGCCCCCGCGCTGCGCGCCCGCACCACCCGTTAGGAGACCCCAGTGCGGATCGAGATCGCTCGGCTCACGAAGACGTACAAGGGAAAGGTGCCGGCCCTCGACGGCCTGGACCTGACCGTCCCGACCGGCATGTTCGGCCTTCTCGGTGCCAACGGCGCAGGCAAGACCACGCTGATGCGCATCCTCGCCGGCCTGCTCCGCCCCACCGGCGGCGAGGTCCGGATCGGCGGCCACGACGTGACGACGGGGTCCGGGCGGCAGGCGGTGCAGCGGGTGCTGGGTTACCTTCCGCAGGACCTCGGTGTGTACCCGGACCTGAGCGCCCGCGAGTTCCTCGACTACATCGGCCTGCTCAAGGGCATCGACGACCGGGCCACCCGCCGGCGCCGGGTCGGTGAGCTGCTGGAGGTCGTCGCGCTCACCGCCGACGCGGACCGCCGGCTGCGCGGCTACTCGGGCGGGATGCGCCGCCGGGTCGGCATCGCCCAGGCACTGCTCGCCGACCCGCGCCTGCTGATCGTCGACGAGCCGACCGCGGGCCTCGACCCCGAGGAGCGGATCCGCTTCCGCACGCTGCTGTCCCAGCTTGCCGGCGAGCGCACCGTGCTGCTCAGCACCCACATCGTCGACGACATCGCGCAGACCTGCCGGGAGCTCGCCGTGCTCGCCAAGGGGCGGCTCGTCTTCCGCGGCACGGTGGACGACCTCACCCGCCGCGCCGAAGGTCGGGTGTGGTCGGTCGTCACCGCCGGCCCGGCACCGGTCGGCGGCACCGTCGTCTCGGCGCTCCCGGCCGAGGGCGGTGGCCTGCGGTACCGCGTCGTCGCACAGAGCCCGCCCACCCCGGACGCCGAACCCCTCGCGCCCACCTTGGAGGACGGCTACCTCGCCCTCGCCCAGGGCCGTCCGGCACCAGCCGTGCCCGCCCGCTGACCTAGACTTTGGTTTCCGTGATCAAAGCTCCGCTCAAGTAGCTCTAGCGACTTGAGCGGAGCTTTGATCACTAGATCGTCTAGGGAGCGCAGGACCGATCCGACGCCGCCGCCCGGGTGGGCGGCGGCGCCGGCCCCCGTCACCGTCCGTCTCAGCCGTTGGCGAGGCGGAAGGCGAGTTCGGTCTCCCACTTGTTCGGGTCATGTCCCCTCTCTCAGACTCCCCGGGGCGCTGAAACTCATCGCTCGGCGCGAAATACGTAGCCGATCTCGGTAGTAGCACTGACGCCAGGTCGCGCCGACCCGTCGACGATGAGGGCATGAGCATCGACAAGGGCACCTCGACCACCCGGCCGGCGATCGCCGCCGGCACGTACGCCATCGACTCGGCTCGCTCCACCGCCCGCTTCGTGATCAAGGAGTGGTGGGGCCTGCGGACCGCGCGGGGGATGGTCGACGTCACCAGCGGCACGATCGTCGTCGCCGTGGAGCCGTCCGGCTCGGTGGTCCGGGCCACACTCGACGCGGCGAGCTTCACCACCGGAAACAAACGCCGCGACAAGGACGTCACCGGTCCAAACTTCCTGGACACCGCCGCGTACCCGCTGATGGAGTTCATCAGTGACGGCCTCACGGCCGCGGACGGCGCCTGGGACGTGCACGGACGGCTCACCGCGCACGGCCAGACCGCCGCCGTGACGCTGCGGCTGACCGGTGGGCGCCAGACCCCGGGCGGCTGCGCGTTTACCGCGACCGCGCGGATCGACCGTTCGGCGTTCGGCGTGCGCCGCGCGGTGGGCTTCATCGACCGCTACCTGGACGTGACGATCGAGGTCAACGCCACCGCCGTTGGGTAGCGTGGCTGCGTGATCACGACGCTGGCCGTGGAAAGCTACCGCTCGCTGCGTGACCTCGTCGTCGAGCTGGGCCGGCTCACGGTGGTCACCGGTGCGAACGGCACCGGCAAGTCCAGCCTGTACCGGGCCCTGCGGCTGCTCGCCGACTCCGCGCGGAATGGTGCGGTGGCCGCGCTGGCCCGCGAGGGCGGGCTCCCGTCCACGCTGTGGGCCGGCCCGGCGGTGATCGGCAAGGCGGTGCGGCGAGGTGAGTACCCCGTGGAGGGGACGGTGCGGAAGGGGCCGGTGAGCCTCAAGCTCGGCTTCGCCGGGGACGACCTCGGATACGCGATCGACTTCGGCCTGCCGAACGAGCCGGGGACGTCGGCGTTCCAGCTCGACCCGATGATCAAGCGCGAGGTGGCCTGGGCCGGTCCCATCCTGCGGCCGTCCACGCTGCTGGTCGAGCGGGCGCACACGGCGCTCCGGCTCCGGGAGGGGCGGGCGTGGGAGATGTTTCCGGACGCGGTGGGGTCGTTCGACAGCATGCTCAGCGAGTACACCGACCCGCAGCGCGCGCCGGAGCTGCTTACCCTCCGCGAGCGCGTCCGGTCGTGGCGCTTCTACGACCAGCTCCGCACCGACGCGCAGGCGCCCGCGCGGGAGGCGAGGGTGGGCACGCGCACGCCGGTACTCGCCCACGACGGTGGCGACCTGGCCGCGGCGCTGCAGACGATCCGGGAGATCGGCGAGGAGGCCGCGCTGGCGGCAGCGATCGACGCGGCGTTCCCGGGCAGCCGGCTGGAGATCGACATCGGGGCCGGCAGATTCGAGGTACGGCTGCGCCAGCCCGGCCTGCTCCGCGGGCTCGGCGCCGAGGAGCTCTCCGACGGCACCCTGCGGTATCTACTGTGGACAGCCGCGCTGCTCACCCCGCGCCCGCCGGCGCTGCTGGTGCTCAACGAGCCGGAGACGAGCCTGCACCCCGAGCTGATCCGCCCGCTCGCCGCCCTGATCGCTGGCGCCGCCGCGCGTACCCAGGTGGTGGTCGTCAGCCACAGCCGCCCGCTGATCGACGCGCTCGCCCACGACGAGCCCGACCTGACCCGCGTCGAGCTGATGAAGGACCTCGGCGAGACGCGCGTCGCCGGGAGAGGCCGCCTGGAACAGCCCGCCTGGCAATGGCCCAAGCGGTGATCAAAGCTCCCCTGAAGTCGCTAGAACTACTTGAGGGGACCTTTGATCACGCGAGGAGCTTGGTCATTACGTCGTTCTCGGCGCCCTGTTCGTTGACGATGTGCTTGGCGAGGTTGCGGACGTAGACGTTGCGGCCCACCTTCAGCACCCCCTTCGCCATCAGGATCGCGCCTTTGTGGTGCTCGATCATCTGCTCCAGGTAGAGCCTCGTCGCCTCCGGGCCGTCGGCGGCGGCGAGCGTGGCCAGCTGCTCGTCGGTCAGCATGCCGTGGCCGGCGCCGTGGCGGGCGGCGCTCGCGTCGTCCGGTTGTACCGCCGGCGAGCCCCAGGCGACCCGCCACGCGTTCATCTCCTTGATCTCGCGGTCCTGGTCGGTGCGGATGTAGTCGGCGACCGTGACCACCCGCTCCGGCACGCCGCTCTTGCCCAGCAGCGTCCGGCTCATCGACACCGCCTGCCCGTGGTGCGCGATCATCATGGCCGCGAAGAGCAGGTCCTGCCCGTTCGGTGGCGCGACCGAAGGCACCACAGTGGACGGTGGCGGAGGAGGGTCAACCTCGACAACCACCGCGTCCGCGCCGCAGCCGGCGAGCAGGAGACAGGCGGAGAGCAGCAATGTCGCGCGCACGGCAACCTCCGGGTGGGAGCCGCCCCGCGCGCGTCGGCGCGCACGCGGGGCGGAGTCGGGGATGAGGGTCAGGCGACGCCGTCGCCGTTGACGTCCAGCCGGTCGGCCGGCGCCAGCGGGTTCTGCCCGGTGAAGTCCCGGGGTACGAGGTCGAAGCCCTGCCAGTGCACCGGCATCGGGCTCTGGTCCTCGTCCCGTGGCACGTGGTGGAAGCCGACCCGTACCCACATCACCGGGTCACTGAGGCGCTCGCCGTTCGTGTACTCCAGGATCGACGTGCCGGCGCACTCCGGGTCCAGGTTGAAGGTGGCGAACTTCTCGCACGGCTTGTACTGCGTGAAGGTCACGTCCGGCTGGGTCTCCGGGTGTGCCTCGTACGCGTCGCTCGCGCCCAGCTCCAGCTCGTACGAGCGGAAGTGGCCGTCCGCGTTCTTACTGGTCGGGCTGACCAGCCGCCACCACCGGCGCAGGTCGGTGTTGAGCGTGCTCTCGTTCGCCACATCGGTCTTCGAGGTGCGGTAGATGGCGCCCCGCCGGCCCCGCTCACCGGTCGGCGCCGTGTCGTACTGCTCGACCTTCTCCGTGCCGTACCCGCCGATGTTGAAGTCGACCCGCCAGAACGCGCTGTGGTAGTGGTTCACGGCGTAGTCGGTCTGGCCCGGGCCGATCGGCCACCCCTGGTCGGGTGTGGTGTAGTCGCGCGGTGCGAGGTCGCCGGTGGCGCCGAGGCGCACCGAGATCTGCCCGTCGTCGGCGAGCCGGTACTCGGTGATGTACTCGTACCAGCCGACCTTCGAGATGGTCCGGAGCACGAGGTCGGAGCCCATCTTGGCGTACGGCTTCTCCGCCGTCTCACCCTCCAGCCGGTACGCGAGGCCGGTCTCCTCCTCGCTGATGCACAGCACCTTCTTGCTGTCCTGCCCGGCGCCGGTCCACACGCCGCGCCGCTGCCCCTTGCAGTCGGCGGCGGCGAGCGGCTGCATGAAGTCGCCGCCGAAGCCGTACGAGGTGATGTCGTTCCACTCGTTGTACCCCGAGTCGTACGGCACGTTGAGCTGGGCGATGGTCGACGAGTCGATGACCATGATGGGCAGCTTGTCGCGCTTGCCCTGGAAGGCGATCTTCTCCAGCACGAGGCCGGTCTTCTCGTCGACGTGCCAGCACATCTGCCACAGCGTGCCGTTCTTGAGCTCCTGCTTGACCAGGGCGTCGTTGCCGCAGTAATCCCACCGGTCGTTGGCCGCGGCCGGTGCGGGCACCGCGAGGCCGGCGGAGACGAGCAGCGCCGCCGCGGCGGCGCCCCAGAACCTTGTGCGCATCCGGCTCCTAACGTAGGCGCGCCACCGTGCGACCGGAGAGGTCGACGACGATGTCGGTGATGTCGATGAACGGTCCATTGGGGACCTGGGTGATGAACTGCACGCACCGGTTCTCGCCGCACTTGTCCGCGCCGGTGTCGGCGGGGCGGGCGACGTAGGTGGTACCCGTGATGTCGAGCTGGGCCGGCGCGGTGAAAGCCTTGCCGGTAGCCGTCTGGAAGCGGGTCTTGAAGTCGGCGCTCAGCCCGTCGGCGAGGAAGATCTCGAGCGCCTTGGCCACCTCGCGGTCGGCGGGCGGCGGCTGCCGCCTCGCGGCCGAGAAGGTGCCCTCCACCGCTCCGGTCTTGAGGTTGACGACCCGTTTGATGAGCTTGTTCGCGGTGTAGTCGTAGAAGTAGACGGCCGCCCGCCGGGGCGCGCCCGCCGCCTTGCTCTCGACGAGCTCGAACGAGAGGTACTCCGGCCCGGCCGCGCCGTTGACGTCGGTGGTGCCGGCGCGCAGTGACGCGTCGAGCGCGGCGGTCCGCGCCCGGTCCAGTTCGGACGGTGTGAGCGGGTCCCGGCCGACGCCCGCCGCCGGGGCGGGCCCGGTGGTGGGATCGGTCGCGGGAGCCGCCGCGGGCGCCTGTGCCGGCTCGGTCTCGGCGGCGGCCGCCGCCTCACCGCCGGGTGCCCGCTGCGGCGTCGACGCGGTGGCACCACCGATCCACGCGACGGCGAGCGCGACGACGGCCGTGGAGGAGGCGATACCCAACCCCCATCGCAGCCGCTGCGCCCGGGACTTCCAAGGATGTTCCATAGACCCTCCAGCGAAGGGGGTGATTGGACGGACCTCACCCTGTGGGCCGTCGATGTCACGACCGTCAACGCGCTGGAAGATCGTCGCGCCGGCAAACGAGAGCGGCGGGCGTCCCATTTCTCAGTCACCGCAACACCCCGGAAATGTTGATCACCTAACTTTCGGGGCGGTCGCGGGAGGGGGTGTCGAGTCATCAGCGCACTCGCCGACGCGATCGCGGACGCGCTCGCCCGTCCCGATGAGCCGCCCGCCGCCCCGCGTACCGGGCTGGTCCGGCGGCGCCTCTCCGCGCTCCCGGTGGCGGCCCAGGCCGTCTCGGTGGTGGCCCCCTCGCCGGGCATGATGTCGGCGACCGCGATGGTGACCGCGGTCGGCGCCGCGGCCGTGCCGGTGATCGGGCTGGCCACGCTCGCGATGATGCTGGTCGGCCTCGCGGTCTCCCAGTTCGCCCGGCGGATGGCCGCGGCCGGCTCGCTCTACACGTATGTCTCAAAAGGACTCGGCCCGGCCGCCGGCTTCGTGACCGGGTGCGCGCTGATCCTCGCGTACGGCTCGCTCGTCGTGATCTGCCTGCTCGGCTCCGGCCGCCGGGTGGTCGGCTTCCTCACCGAGGCGGGCGCGGTGCCGGCCGACCACGGGGGCGCCCCCGCGCTGCTCGTCACCGCCGTGCTCGGTGCGGTGATGACCGCCATCGTGGTACGCGGGATCCGGGTATCCGCCGCGCTCACCCTGCTGCTGGAGGCGGGTTCGGTGGTGGCGGTGCTGACCGGGCTCATCTTCGCCGCTTACCATGGCACGCCCGGCGGGCCACCACCCTCCACACTGGACACCGGCGTCTTCGCGGCCACGCTGCTGACCGGCATCAGGGCGCTCGTGGGCTTCGAGAGCGGTTGCGCGCTGAGTGTCGAGGCGCGCAAGCCGTTCGCGGTGGTACCCCGGGTGGTGCTCTGGACGCCCGTCGCCTGCGGTGCCCTTTTCGCGCTGGCCGCCGTGCTGCACCTGATCGGGATCGCCCGTGGCGACGCTGCCGCGCGCGTGCCGTCGCCGCCGTTCCTGCCCGAGCTGGTCCAGCTCGGGCTCGCCTCGTCGCTGTTCGCCTGCGCGATGGCCTCGATGAACGCGGTGGTCCGCGTCCTCTTCTCGATGGGCCGCGAGCGGGTCACGCCACCGGCGCTGGGGCGCACCCACGCCCGCTACCGCTCGCCCTACGTCGCCGCGTACGCGATGGTGCCGCTCGCCGTCGGCGTGCCGCTCGCGCTGCTGGTGCTCGGCGTGCCCAGCCGCCGCGTCACCGGTTGGCTGGGGCTGCTGACCGTGCTCGCGTTCCTCGTCGCGTACCTGCTGGTCTGCCTCGCCGTGACACCGTTCCTGCACCGCATCGGCGAGGCCACCGCGTCCGCCACCGGCGTCGCGGTCCTGGCGGCCGCGGTCATCGCCGGCTCCCTCGTCCTCATGGTCCGGGCCGGCCTGAACGACGGCCTGGGCTGGCTCGTCGCCGTCTTCGTCGCGCTGCTCGGGCTCGGCCTGCTGTGGCTCCAGCGGGTCCGCCGCCGCGCGCCGCACCGGGTGCGCGCGATGGGCTTCTTCGACGAGGCCACGCCGGAGGACATCCTCCCCGGCGCCGAGCCACCCCGGCCGCGGTAGGTCGCCCGTGGCCACGACCGACCATCCGCCCGCCGGCCGCCAACCCGCGGCCATCCGCAGCGCGCTGACCGTGCTCGAGCAGGTCGCCCGCGCCGGCCCCGGCGTGACCGCGCGCGAGCTCTCCACCGCGCTCGGCATGTCCCCCGCCACCACGTACCGCCTGGTCAACCTGCTTGTCGCCGAGGAGTACCTGGTCCGCCTCCCCGACCTGCGCGGCTTCGCGCTGGGGCGCAAGGTGGTCGAGCTGGCCGGTGCCGTCGCGCACACCGGCGTGCCGGCCGGTGCGGCCGACGCGGTGGCCGAGCTGCGTTCCCGGGTACGCCTCGCGGTGCACCTCGCCTCGCTGCGCCACGGCCGGCTGCGCATGGTCGACCCCGACCCGGACCACCCGCCCTCCCCGGACGCGGTGCTCGCCCGCCACCTGCACGCCTCCGCGCTGGGCAAGCTGATCCTCGCCGACCTCGGCACGCCCACCGACCTGCGGCAGCTCACCCCGCACACGGTGGATCGGCCGGATGTGCTGGAGCGGGAGCTGGACCGGATACGCGGCGATCGCGTGGCCCGCCAGTTCGGCGAGCTGCGCACCGACCGTGGCTGCGTCGCCGTGCCGGTACGCGACCAGGATGGCGCGCTGGTCGCCGGCCTGGCGGTCAGCGGCAGCCCGGACCGCATCGCCGCGCTGGCCCCGGCGGTCCTCCGCCTCGTCGAGCGCTGCGCCGACGACCTGGCCCGCCTCCTGCACCGCGCGCCCGCCTGACCATCCCTCGATCACTCCAGCACCGGCACGGGATCGCCGGCGTCGTCGGTCGCCTTCACGACGACCTTTCCGGGTGGCCGCCGGGCGAACGGGCCGGAGACGACCGGCGTGCCGCCCTGCCGGGTACCGGCCGTGGTCTGGACGCTGATCCGCCGCACAGCACGGCTGCCGGCCGCCACGTGGTACCACTGCCCGCGCGCGTCCCGGGTCCACCAGCCGACCACGACGTCCTGCGCGTACCGGCTGCACAGCCGGGTACCGCCGGCCGAGGCGACCACGGTCGGCGTGCCGGACACCACGACCGCGGCGACCCGGTTGGCGCTGCCCGGCTCGGCGGTACGCACGCACACGAGGCTCGCCACGCCCTGTGGCAGCCGCCCGCGCCACAGCTCCCAGGCGGTCACCGAGCCCGGGCTGCGGCCTCGGGTCTCGGCGAGGGCGCAACCCAGGCGGGCCCAGGCGGCCGGTCCGCCGGTGGCGTCCAGCTCGTGCGGGCGGGCGATCGGACCGGGTACGCGGGGCGGGACGTACATCAGGTGGGCGAGGGCGGTACTCCCGAAGTCGCCCAGCGTGTAAGGCAGTCCGTGACCGACCAATGTGGACTTGACGCGTAGTAGCGGGCCGTTCCAGCAGCGGCCGCCGGCCGGCGCGGGGACCGCCTCGGTGAGCCCGTCGCGCACGGCGAGCGCGCGCCACCCGGAGGCGGTCAGCGCACGGGTCTGCGGCGTCGCGGCCCACGGCGCCAGCAGGTAGCGCGCCTTGCCCTCGCCGGCCGGGATCCGCAGGGCGCTGGCCGCGTACTCGTCGTGCTCGGGCGCCGGCTGGACGCTGAGGGTGCGCTTCCCGGCCCGCTCCGCGTACGTCGCGACCCGCGTGGGATCGGCGAGCACGACGACCGTCGCGCCGTCGACCGGACCGGCGAAGAGCAGGGCCGGCGTGCCCACCGGCGGGTCCGCCACCGCGCCGCGCTCCACGGTGAGCGTCACGCCCCGGTCAGCCGCGGCACCGACCCGCCACGCCGCCGCGGCCGCCCGCACGAGCGCGTCGTCGCCGGCCCGCGCGCCCCGGCTCGGCCAGGTCGCGAGCGTGAACTCGCTGGTCCCGGCCCACACACCCGCCGGCACCCGGGCCACCGCAGGCTCGGCGGGCGCCGCCGCGTCGGGTACCACCGGATGATCTGAGGGCGACCCCGACGGCGGGCCGGCGATCACGGCGGCGACCAGCAGCAACGCCGCGATCACCACCCCGATCCGACCGACCCGCAGCAGCCGCACGCCGAGCGGGTCCGGCGCCCGCAGCCGCACCACCGTCGGGTCGGCCGGCGAGTCGGCCAGCAGCGCCCGTTGCTGGCCGCCGCTCAGCCCGTGCTCGTCCCGCAGCCGGACGACCAGCGCGGCCGCCGCCGCCATCTCCTCCTCGGCGGCGGACCAACCGAGGTCGCGCATGATCGCTAGGGCGCCGGCGCGGGTCAACCCCTCGACCATGACCAGCACGTACGCCGCGCGGGCCCGTGGTGCCAGCCGGGTCAGGGCGTCGGCCACGGTCCGGTAGGCCGCGCTCCCGCCCACCGGCGTGTGCCAGGCCCACGTGATCAGGACCGGCAGCCGCGCCAACCGCCGCCTCGCCGCCGACCGCAGCACACGATCACGCAGCTCCGGGTACGTGAGGTCGCGTCCCGAGCGCCACGGAAGGGCTCGGTGCACGTCCCGATGGGCGCGCACCAGCCTCGCCTGCGGTGCCCGGCCGGTCGGCCCGACCAGGAAGGCGATCCGGGTCAGCCGGTCGTAGTGGCGAAGGAAGACACTCCCGGCGGGCGCGGCGGATTCCACGGATACCCAAACGCGTGGGCGGCCGGTAGGACACGCCGACCGCGCGTGGTCAACCCAGGATCGGCGGAAGTGGCGGCAGCGGGAGTGACGGCAACGGCAGCAGCGGGGTCGGCAGCGGCAGGTCGGGGAGAATGCCGCCCGGCGCGGAGCGGGAGGGGCTGGGCTCGGGGTCGTCGCCATCCCCGCCGCCGGGCTCCGTTGACGGGTCGGATCCGGACGAACCGGACGGGGTCGACTCGCTCGCGCGGGGCGCGGGTGACGGCGTCGGGACGTTCGCCCGCGGCGCGCTGGTCGCCGGCGGCGGGGTCGCGGCGGCCAGCAGCGTGCGCCGCAGCTCGGCCACCTCCGCCCGCAGGCGCGCGGCCGTCGCGAGGTCGTCGATCCGGGCGATGTGCTCCTCGGCGGTGGTCAACAGCGCCAGCGCCTCCCCGGGCCGGCCGTCCGCCGCGGCCGCCCGGGCGTCCGCGATCGCCTTCTCCGCGGCCTTGACCTCGGCGCGCTGTGGATAGACCACTTTGGACACTGGCCACAGCACGCTGCCGGGCTGCGCCTGGTGTGCCGAGACGCCGAGCCCCACCGCGACCACCGCGGCCGCCGCGGCGCCGAGGATGGCCTGGACCAGCCGCCGCTTGCGCCGGGGGTCACCGGCGGGCAGCGGGAGCGGGGCGGTCTCCGGCTCGTCGTCCCAGGTGTCCATCCAGGCGCCGTCGCCGTCCAGGTCGGCCTGCCACGCGGCGAGCATCGCCGCCGCGGGGTCCGTCGCCAGGTCGACCTCGGGGGCCTCGCCGCGGCCGAGCGCGTCGAGGAGCCGGTCGTCCGCGGCGATCTGCGCCACCGACACCGGCTGCTCGCTCCTGCTATCACGCTCGGTCATGCCGCGCTCACCTCGTCCAGCGCCGTTCCGGCCAGCGTACGCAGCCTGGCCAGCCCCCGGGACTGCGCGACCCGGACGGCCGCCGCGGACATGCCCATCACCTCGCCGACCTCCTCGGCGGGGAGCCCGACCGCCACGCGCAGCAGGATGATCTCGCGCTGGGCCTGCGGCAGGCGGTCGAGCAGGGCGGACAGCCGGCGGGCGAGGTCGGTGGAGACGGCCTGCTGCTCGGGGCCGGGGGCGGCGTCGGGGCGGTCCAGCACCTCGTCGGAGGCGGAGACCGCGGACGAGTCCCGGATCGCCGCGCGCTGGGCGTCGGCGACCTTGTTGGCGGCGATCGCGTACACGAAAGCGGAGAACGGCCGACCCTCCTCCCGGTAACGGGGGAGCGCCCGGAGCACGCCGAGGCACACCTCCTGCGCCACGTCGTCGGCCGTCGTGTACGCGCCACCGATGCGGCCCAGCCGCGCTCGGCAGTACCGCACCAGACCGGGCCGCAGCTGCGTGAGCAGCGAAGACGTCGCCGCCGAGTCGCGCTTGGCGGCCCGGGCGACGAGGTCCGGATCGATCGTTGCCGTCATGACGTGAGGGGACGCACCTTCGTTACCGGGGATTAACCACGCACCGTACCGGTGAGCAGCCCGGATGGCCACCGGGAGGAATTCGTTGTTACGCCGGGCGCCCGGGCCACGATGCAACAGACGTGGGAGTCGAGGTGCGGGTCGAGGGCCTGACCAAGTCGTTCGGCCGCCAGCCGGTCTGGTCGGACGTGAGCCTCACCCTGCCCGAAGGCGAGATCTCGGTGCTGCTCGGCCCGTCCGGTACCGGCAAATCTGTCTTCTTGAAGACACTTGTCGGATTGCTCCGCCCGGACCGGGGCTCGATCTGGATCGCCGACGACGACCTGACCCGGCTCTCCGAGCGCAGGCTCTACGAGGTGCGCCGCCTCTTCGGCGTGCTCTTCCAGGACGGCGCGCTCTTCGGCTCGATGAGCATCTACGACAACGTCGCCTTCCCGCTGCGCGAGCACACCCGGCGCACCGAGTCGCAGGTCAGGGAGGTGGTGCGGGAAAAGCTCGAGATGGTCGGGCTCGTCGGCGCCGAGGAGAAGCTGCCCGGCGAGATCTCCGGCGGCATGCGCAAGCGGGCCGGGCTGGCGCGGGCGCTCGTCCTCGAGCCGGAGATCGTGCTCTTCGACGAGCCGGACTCCGGCCTCGACCCGGTCCGCACCGCCTACCTCAACCAGCTCATCATCGACCTCAACCAGCAGACCGGCGCGACGTTCCTGATCGTCACGCACGACATCAACACCGCGCGGACAGTGCCGGACAACATCGGCCTGATCTACCACGGGCGGCTGGCCATGTTCGGGCCGAGGGAGATGCTGCTCTCCAGCACCGAGCCGGTCGTGCGGCAGTTCCTCAACGCGCAGCGGGTCGGCCCGATCGGCATGGCCGAGGAGAAGGACGCCGACGAGCTGCGCGCCGAGGCTGAGGCCGGTGCGGAGCTGCCGCCGCTGCCGCCGATCCCGTTCCAGCTGCGCCCCTCCAACAGGGAGCCGCGTGCCGCCGAGCACCCGCCGGGTGAGTGGTGCCGCGCCAACGGTGTCTCGCTACCGGCCGGGTCGTTCGCATGATCACCGCTACTGGCAACTTCGTCGCCTTCAGCGTCGACGCGCTGCGCGGGCTGCTGCGCCGGCCGTTCCAGCTGCGCGAGTTCGTACAGCAGGCCTGGTTCATCAGCTCGGTGTCGATCCTGCCGGCCGCGCTGGTCTCGATCCCGTTCGGCGCGGTGATCGCGCTGCAGCTCGGTTCGCTGGTACGCCAGCTCGGCGCGCAGTCGTTCACCGGCGCCGCCTCGGTGCTCGCGGTCGTGCGCGAGGCCGGCCCGATCGTGACCGCGCTCATCATCGCCGGCGCGGGCGGCTCGGCCATCTGCGCCGACCTGGGCGCGCGGAAGATCCGCGAGGAGCTGGACGCGATGCGGGTGCTCGGCATCGACCCGATCCAGCGCCTGGTCGTGCCCCGCGTGCTCGCCACGATGCTCGTCGCGGTGCTGCTCAACGGCCTTGTCAACGTCGTCGGCGTGGGCGGCGGCTACTTCTTCAACATCGTGCTGCAGAACGGGACGCCGGGCGCTTACCTGGCCAGCTTCCAGGCCCTCGGGCAGCTCCCCGACCTCATCGTGGGGGAGATCAAGGCGCTGGTCTTCGGCGCGGTGGCGGCGCTCGTCGCCTCGTACAAGGGGATGAACGCGAAGGGCGGTCCGAAGGGCGTGGGAGAGGCCGTCAACCAGAGCGTGGTGATCACGTTCATGCTGCTCTTCGCGCTCAACTTCGTGATCACGGCGATCTACTTCCAGGTCGTCCCGCAGAAGGGGACGTGACGTGCTGGACACGATGGGCGCGCAGCTCGCCTTCTACCTCCGCGCGTTCGCCTGGACGCCGCGTACGGTCCGGCGGTACAAGCGCGAGATCGTGCGCCTGCTGGCGGAGGTGAGCTTCGGCAAGGGGGCGGTCGCCGTCGCCGGCGGCACCGTCGGGGTCATCGCCTTCATGACCTTCTTCACCGGTACCGAGGTGGGGCTCCAGGGGTACCAGTCGCTCAACCAGATCGGCAGCAGCGCCTTCACCGGCTTCATCTCGGCCTACTTCAACACCCGCGAGATCGCCCCGCTCGTCGCCGCGCTCGCGTTGAGCGCGACCGTCGGGTGCGGGTTCACCGCGCAACTGGGCGCGATGCGCATCTCCGAGGAGGTCGACGCGCTGGAGGTGATGGCGGTGCCGTCGCTGCCGTTCCTCGTCACGACCCGGATGATCGCCGCGTTCGTCGCGGTCGTCCCGCTGTACGTGATCGGCCTGCTCTCCAGCTACTTCGCCACCCGCACGATCGCGGTCCACTACTACGGGCAGTCGGCCGGCACGTACGACTACTACTTCGACCTCTTCCTGCCGCCCGGCGACGTGTTGTGGTCGTTCGTCAAGGTGCTCGTCTTCGCGGTCATCATCGTGCTGGTGCACTGCTACTACGGATACACCGCGAGTGGCGGTCCGGCCGGCGTGGGCGTGGCGGTCGGGCGCGCGGTGCGACTCTCCATCGTGGCCGTGAACATCGTCGACTTCTTCCTCTCGCTCGCCATCTGGGGCGCGACGACGACGGTACGGATCGCGGGGTGATGGGCGCCATGAGTCGCGGAGCGAAGCGGAGCGCGAATGTTGCGCCGCTTCTGGCAAGCGGAGCCTCCACATGAGACACCGCGTCCTCGGCATCGCGTTCGTGCTGATCCTCGTGGCCGCGCTCGCCGCGTCCGTGCTGCAGTACCGGAAGGCGTTCACGCCGGTCACCTGGGTGACGCTCGACGCCGAGCGGGCCGGCATGCAGCTCAGCCCCGGCGCCGACGTCAAGCTGCGCGGCGTCGTCGTCGGCGACGTGCGCTCCGTCGACAGCGACGGCGGGGGAGCGCGGCTGCGGCTCGCGCTCGACCCGGAGGTGGCGCGGCGGGTGCCGGCCGCCGTCACCGCGCGGCTGCTGCCCAAGACGCTCTTCGGCGAGCGGTACGTGGCGCTCGTGGCCCCACCCGGCCCCGCCGGCCCGCCGATCCGGGACGGCGCGGTCATCACCCAGGACCGCAGCCGCAACGGCGTCGAGCTGGAGCGGGTGCTCGACGAGGCGCTGCCGCTGCTCCAGTCGATCCGCCCGGACCGGCTCGCCGCGGTCCTCGGCGCGCTGGCCGCCGCGCTCGACGGGCGGGGCGAGCAGCTCGGGCGGACGCTCGTCCGGACCGGCGACTACCTCGGCGAGCTCAACCGCGAGATGCCGGTGATCGCCGAGGACGTGCGCAAGCTGACCACCGTGCTCGACGCGTACGACGCGGCGCTGCCGGACCTCATCGAGATCCTGCGGAACGTCACCGTCACCGCGAACACCGTCGTCGACCAGAAGGCGGAGCTCCGCGCGTTCTACGCCGGCGCCACCGGTGCCGCCGACTCCACCCGGCTCTTCCTGGACCGCCACGACGAGCAGCTGATCCGCCTCGGCGACGTGAGCCGCCCGGTGCTGGAGCTGCTGGCCGCCTACGCGCCGGAGTACCCCTGCCTGATGCGCGGCCTCGTCACCCTCCAGCCGCGGGTCGAGGAGTCGTTCGCGGGCGGCAAGTTCCACATCACGCTGGAGATCACCAAGGACGGCGGCAAGTACGAGCGCGGCCGGGACGAGCCCGTCTACGGCGCGAAGAACGGTCCACAGTGCTACGGCCTGCCCAACCCGAAGATGCCGGCACCCGGCCACGTCATCAACGACGGGTACGACTACGGCGCCGACCGCACCACGCCTCCGCTGCCCGTCGGCCTCCCTTCGACGACCCCGCCGGACGCGCCGCCGGAGATGGGCTCGGCCGGCACCGCCGAGGAGCGCGAGCTGGTCAAGCCGATCGTCGGCGCGGTGACCGGGCTGCTGCCGGTCGACGTGCCGGACATCGCGCTGCTGCTCTGGGGACCGCTGCTGCGCGGAGCGGTGGTGAACGTGCCATGAAGCCGCTTCTCAAGCTGACCGCGTTCGCGGTGGTGACGCTCCTGCTGACCGCGATGCTGGCGCAGACGCTCGGCTCGTTCACCGGTGGCGGCACGGAGTACCGGGCCAGGTTCACCGACGTCACCGGGCTGCTGGAGGGCGATGACGTCCGCATCGCCGGCGTCCGCGTGGGCCAGGTGAAGGGCATCCGGGTCGTCGACAACACCGTCGCCGAGGTGGAGTTCACAGTGGACGGCGACGTCCCGCTCGCCACCGGCGTACGCGCGAAGGTCCGCTACCGCAACCTCGTCGGCCAGCGGTACATCGCGCTCGCCGAGGGCCCGGGCGACGGCCGTACGCTCCCGGCCGGCGGCCTCATCCCGCTCGCCCAGACCACGCCCGCGCTCGACCTGACCGTGCTCTTCAACGGTT
>Ga0307513_10003950_pt1 | contig 19923 bp, 12 predicted proteins | sample 15_EM_MG_FD_202174 | JGI IMG/M metagenome (GOLD analysis project Ga0307513, IMG submission 202174) | Populus trichocarpa ectomycorrhiza microbial communities from riparian zone in the Pacific Northwest, United States - 15_EM | ecosystem: Host-associated > Plants > Roots > Unclassified | place...
GAATTTTTTTTTGGCGCGCGTATCCGTCTGTATTACCGTCGGTGTTTCCGTCGGTGGATGGTTTTTTTTATTTGCGACAGAATTAGCGACGGAAATGGGATTTACCGACGACTGGTTTACCGACGGAACGAGTCCGTCGGTATTGGTTTCACCGATGGATTTCATTGCTATCACCGACGGAATTAATCCGTCGGTAAAACTGGATAATGTTGTAGTGTGATAAGCAAAGCAGTCCATTACAAGAATTCATCAACTCAATATTTGTTGTGGCTGGTAAGTTGGTTTCAGGAACAAACTCCATTCTCTCAACCTTGAAAGTTTTACCAGTTTCCTCATGAATCTGGAATAAATGGAATATACTTGATATGCCTCCTTCAGGCAAGGCTTTGATCAAGATTCCAGGGGGAGATCTTGAAAGGTGGGGGTTGGCAAAGTCTTTATCTGAAATTAAGCGAAGCCAAGTCTTGCAAACGCACCTGAAGCTCAAGATGGTCTTCAAGGGAAATCTTGATAGTATGTCAATCATCACATCCGCTGAGAGCTTGGTGACTATGGTGTTTGGCACTTCTTCTTTCGTATCATCCATGGACACGTAAAGTTTTCTTGTATAAAGGGACAAGATAAGGTAAACTTTGTTTCAAGAAGAGGGTTTTTGGAGCTTAGGTTGTGTGCTTGTTTATCTAAAGTTGTGACTCACAAGTCTCTCACTGCATGCGCATATATATATATATAAGCAAGATTCAGAGAACGAAGATGCAAAGCAAGAGAAGCCTGAGGAAGTTGGTGGGGTTTTGGAGAGGGCTTAGAGAAATGAATGCAAGATGAGTGGCCATACTTAAAGGAAGAATGAAGCTGAAGAAGGAAAGAAAAGTCGCAATGAATGGGATGAGTCGTCAAGGCTTGTGCGTGAAAGAAAGAAGAAGAGAAGAGTTGGCAATCTTGGTTCAGTTTTGAAGTTTGTTAAAGCTATATAATTATCGCCTCAGAACAGAGAATTTGATTCAAGAAGGTGGATCAGATGGAGCATATTCAAGGTTTGAGAGGATTTCATAGTGCCAAACTCTTGGGCTTGAGATTTGGTTTATAGATTGAGTTATTATTATCTAGCAATGGCATAGGTAGGGCCTAACTGGGTCTTTTATTAGTATTTATTTTATTGAAAAATCATAATGAAGTTGAAATTAGAGGTGTAATCAGAGCAAGCTCTTGATTTATACAGACCACGCAAGCGGATCAACTTTCTGAAAAAGAAAAGAAAAGGAAAGATATAACGAGTATTTACCGACGAGTATCTTGTTAAATCAATGTACCAGTAAAAATATTATTATCAATTAAAATAATATGATATTTGATATATAAGTAATTGATTTTAGTACAAGTAAGAGATTATTAGTGTATATACCCCGTAGTTAATTAGTTGATTATATGTGACATTGATTATGTTCATGTAAATATATTTAATTTATTAATAAAGACATATTTATTTTTGATATTCATCAAATATTTGATTAATGAATCTAGAGTAAAGATACAATCATTGAAAAAAAAATTATGCAAATGAAATTATAAAGTTATAATTATGAGATTCTTATTACATCAAATCATTATTCATAAAATATTCATAGTCAATGCTCTATTTATAAGATTGGTTATTAATTAGAGATGTTAAGACTGATACATATTATGTTTTTTTTTCTTTATGAAAAGAAACAACTTTTCTTATAAGCTGAAGTATGAGAGATAATTAGAACTAATATGTAAGTGTTTGTCAAATGACATGTTTACTGAATTGACTCGCATCATAATTCAATATGAAGAGATCACTTGTGTCTATGAAAAAGCTCAAGTGACAGTTGTTTAAGTGATCCTTAGACTTGAGATCACTAATATCTTATATATGGAGTGTTATGTCTTGATCCTGCTACACGGCCTAATCAAGGGTAACAAACGAGCAGATATTGAGTATAACATGAATTATATGAAGATATTTAAGTAATCAAGAGAGAATTCAATATCACCCTAGATGAATTAAGAAAAATATTCCATCTATTCTCAAATAGTATTGATTGTAAATCCTTACGCAAGGTGAAATAAGATTTGTAAAGAGTTTCAAATCTTATTCAAATAATCAATGACTATGATGTTGAGAACACATATGATTTGACATAGTAGACACACTCTATGCTATAATGTTTAAATTGAAACATTGTTGATGAAGGGACAATAATTACACTGAGAAACTCATTACTGAAATGTTAAGACAAACTACTTATGACTTTTCTAATATTTAGAGGATCATAATAAGTTGCTAGACATTGCATTTGATCTTCAAATATAAATCAATCAATTATTGAATTGATAATAAATTAATTTGTTTAATTTATTAAATCCTATTTTATTTAGGATCGTGACTTACATTTGGATCAACTTATTAGGAAACCTAAAGAGTCACACACATAAGAACCATTAGTCAAAAATTAAAATAGGATGATTAATCAAGTATGACTTGATTGTAAATACGTTTAAGAAATAAAGGACTAAAGTGTAAATTATACATGAAATTATAATTCTAGACCTAGAAAATCAAGTAGGGACTTTGTTGAATAAATTTCTAAAATTAGCCTAAAATAATATATGTGATATTATTTAAGGAGAAAATTGATATTTTGCCATTTATAAGGTTTTTAGGTTTTTCTATAAATAGAATGCTATGTTTTTTATTTCCTGAGAGCTTTAAGGTAAGAAGAGTACAATAAGTAACACCTAAACACAAAAAAAGAAAAGAGCTAGCACTATAAGGTATAACAATCATTCTCTTCAAAAAAGGTTTATGATATTTCTCACCGGTGGTTTGTGTGGATTACCATTAGGGGTCGAACAATTGGACATCTTGTGGTTTGCGATAACCTAGCCTTGAAACATATATTTAATGCTAAAAAGAAGTTCAAATCTTTAGGTAATCTTCGTATAAACCCTAAACAACTCTAGACCTGTCTAACAGGATCCTTGAGACTCTAATGTTTTTTTAAATTCACCTTTTTCATTGTGTGTATATGTTTCGAGAAACCCAACAGCCAGTGAGTTGAAATATGGAGGTTGACAAAGAAAGGCTCTAAAACTAGGTGAAGTCAAGTTTTGCAAATGTGAATGCATAGGAAGAGGGTATTTATTAGCAACATTGATAGCATCAATATTGAACTGATCTTTAGGTTCACACAATAGGTCATCGGTGTCCAACAACAGATGCTCATCATTGTTGTTGTTTGTGGTACCAATGCAGACGAAAACAACACAAGAATAAAAAAATAAAAAACTCTAATTTAAAAATTTATTACTGAATATTTTTCTTTAAGTAGGCTACTGATATACAAATTAAACAACTCTATTTATGCTAATTCTTGGCTTAAATTGAATAATAATAAAAATTATTAAAATGAATAGGAAGAATAAAACAACATAAAGAAAATTATTTTTCTAAACTAAATAGGGATAAATATAACTGAGTAAATAAATAACTTCCCCTAAAAATCCTCATGCATCAGTCTTTCCAGATTGGAAGGAACTCGTTCTCGTGTTCAAATTATTTTTGTCTCGATCTTATGAATGTCCAATCAAGACTCTCTAACCTCTTTTCTTTCTTTGTTTAAAGTGTATAATAATTTTGTATATTAACTTCAATCATTTCACGTTAAATTTTGCATAAAAAATATCAATTGACAAATTATTTTTCTTTCAATTGCTTCTAAAGTAATGAATTGCAAACCTTAAACTTACTTCATCAATATAAGTTGTATCCATATAACTTTAGAATAAATTTACCATTGTGATAACAATAGACTTGTAATCAAAATGATCAACTTTTTATGGTACATGTTCCAAAGTGACGCAATCAAATGATGTCATCAGTTTCAGTGCATATTTGTGATTTGGCTTTTTGACTTCATAAAGTGAGAGGAGTTGCATGATGACTAATTGAAAATTTCCAAAAACTTTAAAGTAAGACATATTTATATTTACCACCATCTATAGCTCAAGAATCAAAGCTTGATATTCGGCCACCTTATTGGAGCAACATTCAGTAAGTGAGAAGGCAAATGACAATACCTATCCTTCAAATATGATAAACATTACTACAACTCTGGCTCTATTTTGTCGTGATACACCATCAAATAAAATTTTCCATGGTTCTGAAATTTCAATGAACAAGACATCCTCATTAGGCAGGTCTTTATAGAACTTCCATTCATTGGGAATAGGACGATCAACAAGAAAATCATTTAGTTCTTGCCCTTTTATCACCTTTTATGAGACGTAAACAATTTCAAATTCTTGAAGTAATAAAGCTCATTTTACCAATCTTCCCGATAGTACATGCCTTGAGATGATTTACTTTAGAGGGTTAGCTCAAGAGATTAGTTGTACTGAATGCGCTTGGAGATAATGCCTTAATTTCTTTATTATAAACATCAATGCTAGACATGACTTCTCTATTGGAGAATAATTCAATTCGGCCTTATTTAATGTCATGCTAAGGTAGTAGAGAGCATTTTTTGCCTTCATCATTTTGTTATACCAACAACACTCTCAAGGAATGTATTTGAGCTACAATATAGACGATAAACGAGTGTTCTAATACTGGTGCTTGTAGGATAGGTAGATTAAGCAAATACTTTTTAACCTTATTGAAGGTATTAATACAAGATTCATCCTAATAGAATGATGTATCATTCTTCATCAAATGAGTGAATGATTGACATCGACCTTTTAAGTTAGAAATGAACCTCCATATATAGGCCAACTTTCCCTAGAGACTCTTCAACTCATGGATGTTTCTTGGCTCTAGCATTTTTATGATGGCATCAATCTTAGACTGATCAATCTCAATTCCTCGATGTCGAACTATAAATCCTAGAAATTTGGCCGAGGACACACTAAATACACATTTTATGGGTTCATCTTAATCGGCGTAATCGTTCAAATACCAGACAAAGATCTTGCAAATAATTTTCTTTTTCCTTTGACTTCACCACAAGGTCATCAAAGTAGCATTCAATATTTTGGTGAAACATATCATCAAAAATCTTTTGCATCACTTTTTCATAAGTGGTGCCTATATTTTTCAAGCCAAAAGGCATGACTTTATATAGCAATATATCTTTCGGAGTCTGGAAGGCTGTCTTCTCCTCATATGTGGGTGCCATTCAAATCTGATTGTAGCCTAGTGAACCATCCATAAAGGTTAATCTTTCATGGCCTATGGTAGCATCAATAATGATCTTGATGATTGGAAGTGGAAAGTTATTTTTGAGACAAACATTTTTAAGGTCTTAAAAATCCACGTAAACACGGGTTTGTCCATTCTTTTTTTTTTTATTTATCGAGATGATATTTGACCTCGTGAATGAAGCCCACATGAATAATTTTATTGACTTCAACCTCAATATATGAGATGAGTTCAGGATGAAAGTGACACTTAACTTGTTTTATAGGTTTAACCCTATTTTTTACTGCTAACTGATGAATAACAACCCTCTGGTCTAAACCTGACATTTCATCATAGAACCATGAAAAGATATCTCGATACACCATCAAAAGTTCCATGTAATTCCTTTCTTCTTCAGGTGATAAGTTTGTGTTGATGAAGGTTGGGCGTAAGTGTTTAACAATGCCTAAGTTAACCTCTTTAAGTTCATCCACTGAAAGCTTATTTTCTGATTTAAAGGCGAGTGAAGCCTCCTTAACATCTTCTTCGATGGGAAGCTCATCATATGATCCTTTTTAATAGTGATGTGATTTGAAGTGAATACATTATTTCCTCTTCTTTCTCTTTATTAGAGGGCTTTATGATCATTATCGTTTATTTTCCCCCTTTCAATATCACCTTAGCACTCACCACTTATTCATATTATCTCTTACAAGGATAAGCTATCTTCATTAAATGTTTGTACCTCATTTGGTTCGATGAGCTTAAAAACTTCTTGTCCCTAGTCAGAGCCACACATGCATTGACATATTTAAGCTGATTGACGGTCAACCTTCCAATCAATGAATGTAGAGTTCTGGACCTCTAAATTAAGTGTGGTTTATTCCTAATGATAGATCTACATACCATTTACAAGATTTAGGTCTATCAATGATATGTCACAATCTCCACAATGATCTTGACAAAGTACCCAACCTAATCATCTATGACTGAAGAATAAACTCACCATGGCAGAAAAGACTCCAAGGTTGTTTTCTCATGCTTGATTACAATTTACATGAAGAAAAAAAGGAAACCAAACACCATCAATTTTGGGGAGGAAGGTTTTGGAAAAGAAAGAATAAGAATCTTCCATAAAATCTCTTGGCAAAACAACCATGGTTTTGCAACTTATTTTTTTGGTTTGCTTATAAAAAAGCTGATGCTCTTGACCAGAAAGAGAGGAGGTCTATTTAGAGAAGAAAATATAGAGAAAACATAGAAGAATTCTTGAGTAAATAGAGAGAAAACGTTAAGAGAATCATGCAAAAATTTGAAGGAAGAAAGGAGAAAAAAAAGAGTTCATACAAGCTAAGGATTACAAGCTGAGAACAAAGGGAAAGAAGCAACAAAACCCAGGAAAAGAAAGTTGTATTATTAAAAAAGGTATACCTAAAACTTTGGTGGGATGATGCAGCCCAATCGACACACCTCTCCTTTAATGTCTTCCATGTTTGTATTTTTTTTATTTATTATTGATTCTGTTGATTTCATTTCAGTTTAGAAGCTATGTTTAGTATATTATTGTTCTTATATTTAATATGCTTTTGTTAAGAAAAGCAAGTTCAAAACAGTTTTGAGTATATAACTTGATGTATTTTGATTGTTAAAGATATGTAATTAGCATATTGGTGTTGCTACCCAATTTTTGACCCATGTTTTGATAAATTTAAAAAAAAATAAAAAAAATAAGGCTTTACATGTGGCGATAACATAGAGTATCAGGGCTAATATTAAAGAAGCAATATGTCAAGGAGATAACAACCAAATCATATATAATCACTGCAATATAAAATACCATAGATACGAGATTTGATTCGTGTTGGTTATGGAAAATAATCAATGCAATATAAAATACCATATATATAGGATTTGTGGGTGCTGGTTATAGAAGACAATCTCTATAATAATTATTGCAATATTTTCTTAAATAGCACGTGTAGAGATTTTCTATATAAGTGAACCTCCAGCCATATGCACTAAGGGGGGAGCAAATTTACAAGGATACAATTTTAAAAATAAGGAAACCCAAGAAAACCTAAATCATCTCTACAGAGGCCGCGACACACTACCCCTCGGCAAAAGAAAAAAACCAAACCTTTTCTTCTCCCTCACCCAAGCCGCTGCTCACAGTCCCCAACCTTGGCCAAAAAACAAACAAACAAACCGGTCCCCCTCTCCTTTTGATTTTCTTCTTCCTGAGCCGCCGGACACAAGCTCCCTCCCCTCACCAGAACCTCCCTCTCTCGGCCACACCCTCATCTTCCTTCTCCCCTCAGCCACGACCTGACCTCATCCTCCCTGCACACAACCTCTCGGCCACAATACCCACCTTCTTGCTCCTATTCTCCCAGCTAAGAGAAGTCGCTCCCCCTCACCTGACTTTTCCCTCTCTCAGCTATCCCTCCCCACAGACAGCCGGCTCATCTCTCTTCTTCCCACGTTTCCCACTCACAACCCCGTGTCTTGACCTCATTAGAATCTCCCTCTCTCGGCCAAGACCTCTCTTCCCATCACCATTTCACTTTATTTCTCCTATCTCAGCCGCTCCTTTTCAGTCCCTATCTTGGGCCAGCTCGTCAAGGCTGAAAGAACACGGGGAGAGTGGTCCCTATTTCCCCCTCAACAGCAGACCTCTGCTTGCCTCATCGCCGACCAAAGAAGAAAAAAGGGTCGGCGATCTGTCCGTTCCAGCGGGTTTCTGAGGGTAGTCACACTCCCCGCTTTTCCAGCAATGATGCCCCTCTCTCGTCCGTCCCTCCTCCTTGTCGCCAGCCATCTGAAGCAGAGAAGAAGAAGGTGAAACCAAAAAACGATCTGCAGTGAAACAGATCTAAAAAGAAAAAAGACCGAGAACAGATTTGCTTGCTGCGTTCTTTTTGTTTTGCAAGTCACCATCGACAAGAAAGAGAAGAAGGGAGGAAGCCAAGGAAGATCCCCCCGTCCCCTGTTATTTCTTGCGGCAGCGCGTGGGTTCTGTCAGTGGCGTCCGCGCGTGGAGAAGACGTGCCGCCACTGTTCCTGCAACTCCAGAATGCCTTCCTTGCAATTCCAGGATTGTTTTGGGTTGATTTGTAAATTTTAAATTGTTTAGTGTTTTGTTTGGTTTATTTTGAATTCATATATTTTGTAAACATGTAATTATGGGTGTGAGTAAACATAGTAAAAAGTGAGGGACGTGTGTGTTTGTATTTTTTTTAATATGTTATTGAATTATAAAATCAAAAAGAAAAAAATGAATGTAATGTTTTAATTTGTATATGGTCAAGTATCTGAAGCACAAATAAACTCATGTTGTATTTCCCGTGAAAATGTAAGAACATGTTTCTACATACTTTTTTGGGATTTAATAACTGATTTATTAAAGCCTTAAGAATTGGACTAATATGTGGTTTTGTTTACTTTAATTGCGATTAATTATGATGTTTGTGTTTTTGACAAAGAAAATATAAAAAATATTTTTGTGTGTAGCATACCACCAATACCCTAAAATGTTTTGAATGTTCTTTTTATATAAAAAATATTGGAAGTTTCGAAAATGTGTTTTCGCATGGATTTCTTAAACACACCAAAATTATTTTCTTGCATTTCTGGATTTTACAACATGTTTGTAAAACTCCAAAGGGTTTGGCCAATATTCCAAAAAATACAAAAATCTTATTTTGGGGGCAATTTATCTATTATTCACCATTAATGTTTGGATAAAGAAATCTCAAAGGGATGAATATCCAAAATATTATTGGGAATTACTTGTTATTATTCACTGTTAATATTTGGATAAAGAAACCCTAAGTGGTAAATATCCAAAATAATTTTCTAGGAATAACAAGTCATCACACATCCTTGAAAGAAGCCTTGATTATAATTGAGGACATTTCAATTTTTGACTCCACGGTTTACGAGCCGTGAGAGTATGAAATACTAAGGGAAAAATGAGCTTTTAAAGCACATGGAATCTCCTTGGATTTTTATCTTAATAAATTTAATTTGAATCAAACACAGATTTCAAGAGATTTGAATTGGTTCTCCTTGGCACTTTGTAGACATATCTAAAGGTATGATCAATATTGGCCAAGGATTCTTGCTTTTAGACGTTGAACCCAAATCCATTCATCATAGCAAATCTATCCTAGGAAAACTAATTAAGAGAACACCAACACCATAGCAATTATAAGGCAAACCAAACACCAAGCATCTTACTTTAGGTAGGCCGTACTAGGGGTGCTAATACCTTCTCTTTACACAACCAATCCCTTGCCTTAGAATCTCTGAAAGACCAATCAGGGTTTCTAGTGACCATAATACTAGGTGGCGACTCCTTTATTCACAAAACAAAAACCCCGAAAGCAATCGAGGGTCGCCGCGCTCCGCCACGAGGGTGCGACAATTGGAATGACAATTTTGAAGTTTAGGTTGATCACCTCATTTTGTTTTGATTTAATGCATTGATGTTTGATTTGTTTAGATTATATTTTTCTCTTCGACATGATGTTAGGTTTAGTCCAGCTTTGTACATGTTAAGGATGATGAAAAACAATGTTAAAATTGATGTAACGATGTTTATGATAAAGGAAATGCATTGTTGAAATTATGGGGTTTGATTTGGTCTAACTACTATTTTATCCTCTTTTCTTGTTTCCTTGAATTCTTTATGGTTTTAAAAGGTCAAGTTAGGATAGGTTCATGTTTTGTTTACGAGGTTTACGCCAAATTATGGGTTTAAGGCACATTTTGGGTTTTCTTTTGAACATTCATAGTTGCAAATTTCGATTTCCCACCAATTGATGCTTCAACTTGTTTTATGTACTTCGATCAAAGCAAGGACCTATATATAATTTATTTATTCCATTTACTTTCCCATTAATTGCCTATCTTAGATCAATCGACCCTTTTTAGTTTTTGAATGCCTATGTTAGGGTTAAAGGTTGTCAGGTATGATTCATGCAATTTATGGCTTGTTTATTTTTATTTTATGCATCATTTTGCTTTAATGTTCCATATCTTATCTCTTTGTGCCCTTTATTTACTGTTATTTAGTTTTTATCATCTATTCAATTTCTGGGTTGGTTTGAATGTTCTTTATGTTATTGAAAAAATTCAAATGAAAATCCCTTTTGATCTTATTTCTTTATTTTCTCATTGTAGGTCATGTTAAGGGTGTGTTTAGTATGCCAACCATTTTCAAAAGGAAAAATTGTATTTTTTTTTCCTTAAGGCATGTTTGCCAAATGTGACCTTAAGATAATTTTTAAGCCTTTGACTTTTAGCGAAGGGTGTGTTTGACAAACGTACCCTACTAATTTCCCAGCAGTGCGTTCCTTTTTATTAGTGTTTGCTAAACACAACCCTTGTTTTTTAATTAATTCAATTTTATGCTTTCAATGGACCTTTTTGCAATAATTCTTTTTATACCTCTCTTATTTTGCTCTTTCATTATTTAGTACTTGAAGTTGTGACCTACATGCAAGGTGCTTTTTTTATATTAAATAAATCAGTTTCTTTCACAAAACAATAAAATCTTCCTTTATTTAAAATATTTTAAATTTGCATATGATCAGGCATCTCAAATAAAAATCATATTTGAATAAAAAAAAATACATGGCAAGATTTAGCATTTCTAAAATTCCAAAATTCAAGAAAAGTAGTTTTTATACATCTTTGAATGTATTTTTGGATTTAATAACAAGTTTATTAAATCCATGAGAACTTGACATACTTTAAAAAAAACAAAAAAAAATCAATTTGTTTATTTTAATACCAAGGAGTATGTATATGTAACGTGAATTCCTAAATATTAAAAGAAACAAAAACATAAAAAAAAACGTTTGAGCTTTAGAATGGCTAGGCATGACCTATAAAGCCATGATCCACTTTACTTGAGTAGACCTACTTTGATCAATAGACAAGTCAACGGTTAGAAAAACATAATAGTGTCTTAGTAATCAGACAAATAAACAATTCAACTTATTTTAGGTAGGGTATATTAGAGGTTATATTGTTCTCTCTCTATATATAATTAGTCTCCTTATCCAGACTCTGAAAACCAGTTAAGGTTTCTATTGACAAGAATACTAGGTGACGACTCCAAACCTATTTTACTGATAAAGGACAATAATTTCTTGTTCTTTTCACCTACACTTGAAGATCTTAATCCCAGAGGATGATCAATATGATACTGCACACATATGAAAATTTAAAAGTATTTAAAGAAGTATGTACCATCTATTTAGGAAGCAAACAATGGAATATTAAAAATTCATTAACTCTTACCCATTCTCCTTACACATACAAGAAGTTCTAACAAAACTCAATAACAATTTCATCAACATCTATAATTTCTCTTTTGTATGTTCATGTTCATACATGCATTATATCACACAAACAATATCGTATTTGCATTAATTTTTTATTTTTTTATTCTTTCTTTGGTCGACACCAAGATTATCAAAATCACGAGTTGGCTCGTAAAATCATATGATTTTACGAGTCAACATATATATAATGTGTAAAAGCAGGTTAAAAACTCAAAAACCAACAAATTTGGTCAAACTCGGTAAACTCGGACCGAGTTTATAAGTCTGAGAAAAGCAAAAAACTTAATTGACTCCCTTTATGAAATAAGGATCTGTGTTCTCAAGTAATAATGTAATATTTATTCCTCTTCCTCGTGTACGAGTTTTTGCTTCTTTTTCTCTATAATGATCGATCAACATCATTCTTGCCAATTGCTTTCTCCGGCAAGTTTACTCTGCTCTTAAATTTCCTTGTTCATATAATTGCTTTGATTTTAGGACTAGTTATTCTACTAGATCTGCTGCTAAACTGACTTTTTAATCTCACCATTCCTTCATCTCTATTTTTTGGGTTGATTTTAGTTTTCAATTCATTTGAATTTCTGGGTTTAACTCATTTGACCTTTCTTGGTTTGATTAGTCAAAATAGTCTGACCATTCTGAAAATGGTTTAGTTGATTTATGTAAACAAGTCTAGTTGTTTCTCAAAATGGCTAAACTGTTTTTGCTACTGGAAAAATTTATATTTTCAGCCAAAAACTCTTTTTTTTTTATCTTCTTATCGTTTTTTTCTTTTCATTTAATATTTTATTTCATTACACCATAGTTTCTATTATATTATTATTTATTTATTTTTCCTGGGGTTTACATTCCAAGTGTAGCAAGGATTCATTAATGTTTTGAAATCCTTTTATTACAAGAATTCCTTATTCATCCAAGCTACACAAGGAAAAAAGAGCTAGTGATATTTAATAATAGATTGGTTTCTGGGATAATTGAGTTATAACTGAAATAATAAAAATAAAACTCATAAGTTAATTCCTTATGCTGTTGTGAGAAGAGAAGAAGAAAACAAAACAAGTCTGATATGAGGAATATTTAAGCCTAAGTTTTTTGGGCTCACGAATTTGCATTGTTACTCGTGAACTCATAATCATAGTTTTGTTTTGTTTGTTTTCAGTATATTTATTGATTCTTAAGTCTATATTTATAATTGGATTGCGTTGCAAAGCCATTGACTTTGGTTCATTAATTTTCAGTTTCGAAAGAATTGCAAAAATGTGAGCTAAAAGATAAAAGGCGTAGTGAGAAAAATTTAGTGAAAAACCTTGAATTGTGTGAAATATGATAGTAAGGATATATTTTTCTTGGCATTAATAATTTTTTACAGATTCAAAGATGTCTGAAAATAACGACTCCACGACACTGAAAATGGATTACACCTTTCAAATGCAAGCTTTCACCAAACAACTTGAGCTGCTAGCTAGGGTGATAAAGGAGCTGAAAGATGATATGGATTCGATGAAGCAATAAAATAGTGGGGCTGATCAGAGGAGATTCAATATGAGTAAGGAAGAGAAATGGAGGTTACAAGTTTCAAATATTTATGATCATAATGCTTCTGTGAGGTTAGATAAAGTGCACAAGGTTGAACGACTTGCAAAGATTTATAAAGAAACTAATAAAGAACGTGAAAAATGAAGAGCATCAGTTCAGCGCTAAAAAGATAAAAAAAAAAAAAAAGAAGAAGGAGGAAAACAGTGGTTATCATTCAAAAACAATATACGCAAGTTGATGGTAAGACATGCTTGTTTGAAATTATTATCAGCTATTATTTTTATATAATGTTGTTGGAGGCAAGTGTGTGCATGAAGAGAACTCCAAAGGCTTCAACAAGAGGCTAAGGAATTGTCCATTAAACCTATTGGTGATTTAAGGACGAATTATCTTTAAGAGATAAGGAATGATACGATCCAAGCAAGGTTAGATTTGGATTTTGACATAAAATTTCCTATTGTTCTGTTTTACACTATTGAACATAACTCTAAATTAGACCGTTGTATCAACTGAAACTTTACCAGAAGATTCCAAAGATATGTTTCTATGTTAGGGTGAAATGTCAGGTAAATTATATTTTCAAGTGTGACAAGGATTCATTAATGTTCCGAAATCCTTTTCTTACAAGGTTTCCTTATTCATCCTAACTACACAAGGAAAGAAGGGCTAGTGGTATTTAATGACAGATTGATTTATAGGATAATTGGGCAGCATTGTAGGCTATAAATAAACCTTATGTCAGACTTGTATTATTTTCTTTTCTTCTTCTCTTCTCACAGCAGCATAGAGAATTTACTTAAGAGTTTTATTTTTATTATTTCAACTATTAACCAAGGCTTGTTTAGGTCTAATTAAAACTTTATTTTTAACTAGGATCCAAGGCTTGTTTGGATCAAGGTTTGAGCTTATTAGTATAAGTTTTGGGTCAGTTTTGTAAGGGGGTCAAATTCAGCCCACAGGGGTATATCCATTAAAGTTAATGTTTCAGAAGTACTTAAATCTCGTAAGCCTAAGTTTCATAAAACTTTTGATCAATAACACTTCTGAACTTTTCAGTTTAACATGCGAGAGAGATTCTTGTATTTTTTGGTTCTTTAACAAACTAAATTTGACTTATCAAAAATCAATTCGCTTCGTAGCATCATTCGAATAATGTTGATGTCTTGGGATAGGTTTCTATTATGTCACACTCATTTCAGACCTCTTTCGGCTTTTCAGGATTGGATTTCAATCTTAATTGTGGGTTACGTGATTACGAGGTTTGCGTCACAAGCCCAAGCCCAAAATAGGTTAGAAAAAAAATAATTGTTTATAATTCAAAAAATTATTTTACAGCAAACCTAAGCCTAAGTCCAAACCCAAGCTAGGATTAAAGGTCATGCTTGTGCTAACAACATGGGTATGACTTAAACTCAAAGCCCATTTTATTTAGGCTTATTTATCACTCTTCAACTTTTCACCATATAAACTATAAGAAAGTCTTGTACTTTTTGTTAAAGGTTTTTATGTTTTACAAAAGTTTCCAACAAATGATTTTTTATATTAATTTCTCATTTATCTACAATTTGATTTAATTATGTTCATGTTCCATTTTAAAAGAATTTTGTTGAAGAATATTTTTTAATAAAGTTTTAACTCTAAAAGTAAACGGACCCTACTTTTAATTCAACAACAAACACTATACTTCACAGGCCCAATGTTGAAGAAGATGATCAACAACAAATCATGGGTTGTAATAGGGTATTACAAGGTGTTTTTTAAGTGGAAAACCAGCAATAACACTTGAAGCTTGAACCAATACTCTTTGATAATGGGTTGCAATATGATAATTTAGAGTCTTTTTTATTGTGAATCACCAAATTTGCAAAACTTCAAAAATGATTTGATGGTTGTTGAATCATATATTTCATCCATTATCAATGTTGCAACACCAATTGTTCCAATGTTAAATTCTACAAAGAACTTGCAGCCAATTAACAATGATATGGATGTTGCTATTATTGGGATTGGTTTTATAAAACATGTAATGAGCCCTTTTAAGACTAAATTATATGTGAGGTCCACTCATATTTGAGGTTAAAACCATGTTGAATTTTGTGATCTAACATGAGTGCTTTAACATGGAATATTAACATATTTTAAAAATCAATTAAAGGTGAATGAAAGATTATTCTCAACGAACCTTTGGATAACAAAAATTTCAAACCCAAAATAATTTTATGGATTAAGCTATGATCTTGTGGGCTTATAAGTTTGGGTTTGGGTTTGATTAATGAAAAATACCTTTTCTATTAAGTCATGTTTGATCATTAATTTATTTTTAGTCCCTAAAATATTTTAATACATGAACCAATACATTAATTATATGATAAGAATAAATGTTATTAAGAGTAATTCATAAACTATGAATATTCTTGAATTATGAGTAATCCATGAACTATGAACATTTATCATAATTAATAAAACATCCATGAATTACAAAGATTCATGAATTATGAGTATTAATGTTTTGGTTTTCAAGTCCTATAAATAGGTGTATTGGATGAGTGGAAAGGGATTAAAAATTTTCTTGAGTTCTTACCCCTCTTTGTTGTTAGTTTTTCTAAGGACTTGTTCTTCCATTCTTTCTTTCTACTCTAAAGCTTAGGTTCAGTCTTTGTGCAAAGATATTGAGTATTGTTCCTTTGAGTTCATTGTACCTTATTTAGGAGTGCACCTAAATAAGAAGTTATTGGAAATTTGTTTAATCAATATGATTTAAAAAAATTATGGGTGAATGAGAAATTAATCTCAAAGAACTCTTAGTTTTTCTAGATTCGATTCTTAATTTATGGTGGCTAATCAAAGGTTGATAATGGTGGGAATTGATTCTTATCAATTCTTCAACCTTTTAGCTTCCAAAACTCACTAAAAAAAGGGTGAAGAAAGAGTTTCTAACTTGAATTTTTTAGATTTTTTCACACTCTGCCTCACCTTATTTTTAGTGTTTTCATTCTCTTTATGCTTTGGTTTTTTCTCTCAAATCTAGAGCTTAGGTTCATACTTTATTGAGAGATATTTGAATTCTTTTATTTTGGTTAAAAGACCTTATTTAGAAGTGCATCTAAACTAAGGTGATATTATTGGAATCTTGGAAGGTTTATTATAAAAATTCTAGTTGTACCGTTGTTTCTTTTGATTTAAGTCTTAAGAACAAAGGATTCCTCTTTGACAATAACAAAAGTTTCATGCATTTAAAGTACTTCAACAAGTAAGTACCGTTGTTTGTTTTGATTTAAGCATAGCTATTTTTATTATTAGTATGCATGCTAGAACTTTGATCTTATATATATTGCAAATTTGAATATATGCTTAGATGTATGCTAGTATTCTTTTTATTATATTTATATTGAAAGCATATTTCTCTTAAATTTTATTTTGCATATTTATAAATTTAAAATTGTATGCACTCTAAACTTACATTGAACAATCTTTTGTGCTTTGAATGCTCTTATTATAATAAACTAAATATTGTTGCTCAATAGTCTAATGTAATACAACATATTCTAACAACAATATTAAGACTTTATTTTTTATATTTGACTTTGTTTAGTTTATCTTGTGGGAATAATAATAATAATAATAATAATATAGATTAATTTTGAAAAAGGGTTTTAACATATTTAAAACCTAAGTTATAATTTAACTTTCTTGAATTTGCTATATTCTCACATATAGATTTGATTTTAATTCTATATGCTTTAATCTATAACTTTTCGGTTTGTTATAATTTCCCCCATTATTTTTTGTTAAGTTTTATAAGGTTGTTATATATCTTTTTTTTAGTTATAATTTATGTTCTAAAATTGTTTTTCACACTTCAAAAATTCTATGATCGTTACTATTCTCATATATGTTATTGTTCACATATACGAAAAATTAATGCAGTGAATAGATACAATCTAGGAATTTTTATCTAAAAAAATTGGGTTTTAAGCAGGATTATTTGTGACCCCTCTAATCTTTCCTGAAAACTTACTTAGTGAAAATATTATTTAAATGATACTATTTTTTACAATATAGTTTGCATGTGAAATAGTGATAATTGAACAAATCATGGTGAACAAAATAGGGCTCAACTTAGTAACTCAAGAAAGAGAATAACTATTGATTTTATCTTGCATAATTTAAATATTTTTATTAATTAAGTTGCTTTATTACAAGTTTTTTTATTACTTGCTTGTTATGGAGCTGGAATATTTATTTATAAATATTATCGGTTATATATATATATATATATATATATATATATATCATGTCTCTACTCAAGATTTAATTGTGTCAATTAATGTTGCTTCAGCAAGTATTACTTCAGTAGTGAGGATTCCATCGTCACCTTCTATGGTGTATGGTGAAAAACGTTGGAAATCTGTTTAAATAATAAAATTTAAATAAATTATAGGTGAATGAAAAATTAATCTCAAAGAACCCTTGGTTTTCCTAGATTTAATTCTTGATTTATTGTGGCTAATCAAAGATTGAAAATAATGGGAATTAATTCTTATTAATTCTTCAACATTTTAGTTTCTAAAATTCACTATAAAAAGGGGGTGAAGGAAGAGTTTCTAACTTGAATAATTTTTATTTTTTTCACTCTTTCTCACCTTATTTTTTGTGTTTTCATTCTCTTTTATACTTTGATTTTTTCTCTTAAATCTAGAGTTTAAGTTCATATTTTGGTGAGAGATTTTTAAGTTTTTTTTTTTTTTTGTTCAAACACCATGTTTAGAAGTGTATATAAACTAAGGTGGTGGTATTAGAATCTTGGGAGGCATATTGTAAACTTCCTAGATGAACAAATAAGGAGCAATAAAGTTTTAAGAACAAATGATTTATCTTTGACAATAACAAAATTTTCATACTTTTAAAGTGTTTCAACAAGTAAGTACATTTCTTTATTTTAATTTAAGCATTGTTATTTTTATTATTAGTACGCATACTAGGAATTTGATCTTATATATATTACAAGTTTGAATATATGCCTAGTATTCTTTTTATTATATTTACGTTGAAAGCTTGTTTGTCTTGAATTTTATTTTGCATGTTTATATATTTAAAATTGTATGCATTTTAGGCTTACCTTGAACAATTTTTTATGCTTTGTATATTATTTTTATGATAAAATATATATATATATATATATATATATATATATATATATATAGTAAACAGTACGTGGCGTTGTTATACCTGAGAATGATCTTAAAAGATCGGGTCACAGGTTTCCAGCCTATATACTGATTGTATAAAAGAACAAGAACAGAGAAAAGAACAATATAAACAGATTTCTGATGCGAATGATCAAGGCAAGACCAACAATGTCAGGATCCTTGATCAAACACAGAGCATACTTAAAAGTAACAAAAAGAACAACAACAGATATAACAAAAAACGTAGATAAAAATAAGATTATCTTACTTAAATTTGTAACAAAATTAAGACAGAAGATATTGGTTACAGAGGAGAATGGGTTACAAATTTTTAGGGGAGAGTAAAATTTTCTAGGGGAAAGATTAGTCCGCCCTCTAAGGGTTTTGAGGTGGCCTTTTATAGGCGAGTTGGCATGGAAGAGGCCAAATTGTCCTGTTGGAGAAGCTCTTCAGGACCCATGTGGCATTTGGCAGAACCTATAAAAGCCCATGTGGTGCTGTCTGCCTTGATTGGATGGCGACAGAATGGAAATTGTCCACGTTTTTGGTTGAGCTTCGTTTGTTGTCGTCTTGCCACCGACACTTGATTTGTGGGTTTGTAGTAACTGGTAACTTTTGTAGAAAAAGGCCTTAAAACATATAGGCCGAAAAATAAAAGGACTCAAAACATCTGAGTCTAAAAGAAATGGGCTCTAAACAGATGAGCCTTAAAAAGACCTGAAATACTCTCTTTTTTTTTTTAACGTCGCGTGATAGATGGCAGGATACCAAACCAATCATCTTCATTATCATTGCCGAGGGAAATGGCAGGAGATGTTGAGCCAGATGAGCTGGATTGGGACAAGACCGTTTCTGGGTCTTGGCTTTGTATAATTCCTTGTACTATTTGTAGGTATTCTTCCTCAGTTCTAGCAGAGGCAAGAAGAGCTGCCGTTTGGGTCTTTCTGGCTAAGAACTTTGATTGAGGATGAGGATCGATGATGGGAGTTGTTTGATGTTTTTGTAACCATTCCGTAACAGCTAATTTTAAACTTTTGGACTCAGCTGCAAAGGAATCCCACCACTTGATTTTGAATTTGTGAATAAGTACTGGATGTCTGTTTTGTAAATTATAATCAAAGAACCATGAACATACCTACGGAACAAAAAATTTTGCACAGAAGATAAGGAGGGAAGAAAACTTTCTTTCAGAGGGAGCTGGTTGGAAATTGTTTTTGAAATGGAGATAACCATTTTCAACTAAAGGATGTTCTTTAAGGTAATCAACATGACAACCATAAAAGTCCCACCATTGAAGGAACCAGAGGAGGAGATTTGTAGTATTCATGGTATTGTGGAAGTAGAAGAGCCAAGAATGACTATGATTTTGATTTTGTATGAGGAAGGCATTAAACCATGCCTGTTGGTAATCCCAATATGTGTAGGTGGTATTGAAGTCTTGGGGGCTTATGCGGTATTGTATGGGGAAGGAGAGAGGATGATGCAGGGGTTGTCCCTAATCTTTAGGGTGGATGACTTTGTGAATAATGCATGTAGAGTATGTTGGTTCAGTGTGATCAGAATGTAATTTGAAGTGTTTGAATTTGACAGAATCGGTAATTTCAAGGATAGTTGCATAATAGGATTGTGGTTGAGCTAGATT
>Ga0307513_10003951_pt1 | contig 19922 bp, 8 predicted proteins | sample 15_EM_MG_FD_202174 | JGI IMG/M metagenome (GOLD analysis project Ga0307513, IMG submission 202174) | Populus trichocarpa ectomycorrhiza microbial communities from riparian zone in the Pacific Northwest, United States - 15_EM | ecosystem: Host-associated > Plants > Roots > Unclassified | place...
GATATAATGAATATTAGACAACATCACCTTCGACGGGCTCACTAGCAGTGATAGTTTAATTTTTTATCACGTATTTGTTTAGTGTTTTCATCAAAAGCTTCAAAGTAAACTCTAATATTTCACAATGAAAGATGTTAGCATCAAATGACAATTTATGTACATGAACAAAAACTGGAAGTCCAGGGACAACAATGATCAAACTGAAACTATAAAGGTGAATATGACCAAAAACTCAAACACAAGGACTAAGTGAATGTATTTCACCCAACTGCAATGTGTAAAGACAAGGAGTAGGAGGTGATGTTATAAACACATGTATGAATGTCTGTAACGCGAACTTTACTTATGTTTTGGATTTGGGTTTGCTGGTTGTGATAAGAAAACGACGTGCTCTCTCATTTGATTTATTCTAAAATTATAAATCCCTCTTCTTTAGGAATCTAAGCTTGTCCTCTTCTGCCTTTGTCTCTGTTTCAAGAATTCAATACCACTCGCTTGATTCCATTTCTTTGATATAAGTCCGCTTTCCATCTTTTGGGGTGAGTTTCTTTTCTTATAGGGTGAGTTTCTTTTCTTATATATGATTGTGAATCGAGGGGTCCTTATTTGATTCATGAGTTTTTGGGGGGGTTTTTTTTTAAGTTGAAAACTTTGCAACTCACAATCAAAATCCTAATTGGGAATATTGTATATAATTCGAAATTTTTCATCTTTTTGGCGTTTGACAGCACAGGAACCAAATGGGTTCTAGTGATTTTGAAAAGTTATTTGCTTTACTTTGATACTGTCATCTTCTTGTCCCTTGGATTTATTGTTGACTTGAGAGATCAAATTGTTGACTAGAGAGGATCAAGAGAGCACATTTAGATTTATATAATTTCAATTGTTTTACCAAGTTTGAATTCTTTGCTATTGATGCTTTTTTAGGGATTTTCTGTTGAAAGGGTTTAGAAGGCCACCTCAATTGCCTTTTCTTTTCTTTTCTTTTCTTTTTAATCTGAATTTCTAGTGTAATTTGTAGCAGTAAATATCTGTGATTCACATTATGGCGTTGGCTTATACAATTTTCTTTAACTTTCGGCAGCAACAAGCACAGTTCCTGGCACAGCTCGGACAGTATTGTTGTGTATTGTTAAGCCAATCTGGGAACTTAATTGATTGTATTCAGAAATCTCTGGAATGAAACTCTTAAGAGTGTAATTGCCAAGTTGGTATAGGAGTTAGGTGTACAGGGTAAGGAGGTGAGTTTTCTTAGGGTTGCATGCAAAGTACCATGAGGTTCATATTAAAACAAGCTCCCCTGTTTTTTCTGCTCTCTGTAGTTCTCTTTGCATGCATTTTGGCAGAATCTGATAGTGATAATTCTGAAAGGTTAAGGTCGGCTCCTCATAAAAATGTGAGAAGTAGTGTTATAGATGGAAGTGGTACAGAAAATGCAGTTGATTTTGAGGGTACAAGTGATGGGTTGGAGGAGAGAAAGGGTGGTTATAACAGAGTCTCGATATGTACAGTTGCATTATTTACGTTGGCCATGGCTGCTGCCACTGGTTTAGGTGCTGTCCCGTTCTTTTTTCTGGAGCTAGATCCTCATTGGGAAGGATTGTGCGGTGGGACGGCTGCTGGTGTTATGCTGGCTGCTAGCTTTGACCTCATACGGGAAGGGCAAGGCCATGGTGCTGGCAGTTGGGTTGTGATTGGGATTTTATCTGGTGGAATTTTCATTTTGCTGTGCAAGAAGGTAATGAATCTGCTCTTTCAGATTTAAATATGAAGTTTTCTTCTTCCATCTAAAACTGATTTTCTGTTTCTGGGCTTTTAGCTCTTTCTTTAGTATGGGTTGGGATACATCATACTTCCGTTCCCTTTTCCAATGTTTCATAGAAGGCATACATCTTTGGTTCTTATTCCTGTTTGTCTAGTGATGAGAACATACATTCAGTAGGTGTTGATACGGTTCCTATTCCTTTCTCATATATGACACTTTATTTGGGACTTTGACACAGAGTCCAGCTAGGGAACCCTCAGAGAAGTTTATACGTACATTTTTTGAAAATTAGCAAACAATGTTGTTCGTGTATGTTTATTGCTTCTATGCTGTGGCTTCAGTTTAAATGTTTGTTTGGATTGTCATATTTGCATATATAATTAACATGTGTACGTGTTCGCATGTTCTTTGTTGTTGATATCTTGTTATGATGCACATGACTTCTTGTTTCAGTTTCTTGAACAATACGGGGAAGTAAGCATGTTAGACATTACAGGTGCTGATGCAACTAAAGTTGTTCTTGTTATCGGAATCATGACTCTCCATTCATTTGGGGAGGGTTCTGGTGTTGGTGTCTCTTTTGCTGGCTCAAAAGGCTTTTCTCAAGGGCTTTTGGTAACTTTGGCCATAGCTGTGCACAACATACCAGAGGGGCTAGCTGTGAGCATGATGCTTGCATCGAAGGGTTTTTCCCCGCAAAATGCAATGTTGTGGAGTGTAATCACATCCTTGCCTCAGGTAGTGCATCAGACTTGATAAAGTACACATGTATAACTCACCTCAAGAGAGCTAATCTATGCTGAGATCACTTTATGAACCTTATGAATCATTACTATGAAAACAAGAAAAAAGAAAATCATAGAAGCAACATTTTTAAAAGTAACATGCATTTATCATTAGGATAAGCCTCAGAGAACTTCCTCATCTCTTTTAGATTTGTATGCTTCCTAACAATGCTTCTGCTAGATTGGTAAGGGCTTGGAGGACCCACCATTATCAAAATCAGTTTTGTATTTGAGGTTTGTTGTTGGCCATAATGTTACCTTTGTTGGACGAATCTTGATTGTATTAACTGCTTGTGGTTCAGAAGTGTACGAATTGGTTTGTTCACATCCAACCTCATTGATTGATTTGTTCTACTTTGGTCCTTCCTTCACTTTTGGAAAATGAGGATCAAGATATGGGTTGGACAAGAACACCAACCCAACCTAAGGACAGTGTCAAGAAAGAGATATGGCAAATCTTAGAAGGTTCCTGGTTGAGGGTGAGGAATTCACACTAACAAGTAATTGGAACCTTTTATCCAACAACTTTGCGTGTGCGAGGGGAGCAAGACTCTACATTTTTACAAGGTCATTTATTTTCCTTCCAGAGTACCCCTTTGTGATGCAAAATTGATCTTTTGCATATAGGGAAAGAGAATTGAGAGCCCTTTTTGAGGTTTATTTATTTAAATCTCGATCGTGTAAGACTTGAGATCTTGATACCCAGCAAGCTTATATTCAGATCATGAAAATGGGAAAATATACAACAAGAATTTGGTCCATCTGGAAAAAATTCTCTTTGAAGTAACAAAAGATATGCAAATAATGATTGGTTATGGGGTTAACAGTATTTTAATATGAACGTTGTCAGCATTCTTGATTATTGGTCGTTTACTTTATGACAGCCCATCGTAGCTGTTCCTGCATTCATGTGTGCTGATGCATTTAGCAAGTTCCTTCCTTTCTGCACGGGCTTTGCTGCTGGATGTATGATCTGGATGGTTGTTGCGGAAGTGCTTCCTGACGCTTTCAAGGTAATTTGTTGTATCTCTGAATATATGAATACTTGGCTCAATACATTTTGGATTAGATTAGGTCTTTGCATTGAGCATTCAAAATCCTTGACTTAAGCCTCTATGTATATACATTGACTAACCCATCACAAACCTGCACCCCTTCTATTCTTACCAAAGACGTGGTACATGCATGGGAGTCGATACATGATAAATGCACGTGCACGTCTAGAAAGAGGCAAGAACTGTGTTGGAAGATAGCAAGAATATTTATGTTTTACTAGTTCGTTCTCTTTGGTTTTTTCCTGGTCCTTCACATATATTACCATTGTTCATTGATTAATTAGATAGCTTCCAATAATCTTTTGTTTGAAACATGTCTACCATTTCTAGGCCTACCTTTTAGACTTAAGTGGAACTTTTGGACAATTTATGAACAAAAATAAGATTGCTCTTTATCCATTCCATTTAAAAAATGACCCCACCCATTCCCCTCGAAGAGATAGGGAACCTTGAGTCCTAAATGTCAAAAGGCTTCAAATAAGTTTAAACTGAATTTTGTTCACCATTTTAAGTTGTTTACTTTTGTTTTATCAGAGTATGTTAAATTTTTCTGGATTTTTGTATTACAGGAAGCCTCTCATCCTCAAGTGGCGTCAGCAGCTACAATTTCTGTAGCATTTATGGAAGCTCTCAGCAAAGCTTTCGAGAATTTCAGCCATGACTACAGGTGAGTTGCTAGGCACTTTACTTCGGGTGTGGCCAGAGGTAGTAAAATTGCATTATGTTTCAATTTTCCTTGTTGTGTCACGTTGACATGTGCACTTTACTGGTATTGGATTGCAGTCATTGTATGGCATAATTGCTATCCCCTTTTGAAGCCCATTATATCTTTCGCTGATCAGGTTGTGATGCCTTCTTTGGTGCAATTTATATTATACTGCAGTTCAGGACATGTTAACGACATTCAGCTTCAGCACCTCATTTTTAATAAGGAAAATCATCTCTCCCCTGGGAATTTCATGTAAACAAATCCATAATGATCCAAATAACTGCTTTTGGCCACGTATGGTCATCTAACCCAACCAGGTCATCTTGATTGCATGGAACATTTTGGCCATCTGAAACCTTTCGCAAGCATGCTTTAAAAATTTCATTGTACATATAATTGCTTTATAAGCTTAGGGTAGTCAACGCCTTTAGTTATGAGATGCAGTTTTGCATTTAGTTTCTTGTAACACAGCCTTGATCTGCATGATTGGAGGGGTTTTTTTTATAAAAAATGGCCCGTCTCACAAGTAGAATGTACATTCCCTCCATGCCATCAAAGAAATACTCTTGCCAAGAAGTTTGTCAGATTATGAGATGTGTCAATCCCAAATGCAACCTCGCCATTGTGGTTTCTGTGCTGATTTTGCTCATTTTGTAGCCTATTTTTGCTTGTTTTGCTCATTATGTATTTACTTGTATTATTAGTTTCTGTCATTTCTGTATATTGCAGTTCAGAAGATGCTTCAGGCTTCTTTGTTTCATTGCTTTTTGGTCTTGGGCCATTGCTTGGTGGCTTCATTCTTGTTGTATTTGCTCTTGCATTCCATCTTCAGCATGCCCTACTCATGGGTGCTGCATCTGGCATTGCCTTTGTCCTTACTGCGTGGCGACCTCTGCAGCTACTTGTGCCTTCAAAGATGGGGTTTTCCCCCCTCATATCTTTGCTTGCACTGGGAGCAGCATTTGTCCATGTTTCAAGATCCAGCATTTTGAAAATTGCAGGTCGCAAAAAGGCATCAGTGAACAATTTACCAACAGTAACGGGCTTTCCGGTGAGTGTTCACATACTTCAGTCTTTCTTGTCCTGTGGAGCGGTTGCCTTTCATGTATTGGCTGAGGGGCTTGCATTAGGAGTGGCTGCACCAAAAGCTTATGGACTTGGTCGGCACATGGTCCTTCCTGTCTCGCTACATGGACTCCCTCGCGGTGCAGCTGTTGCTAGCTGCATCTTCGGTGCTACTGATAGCTGGCATAGTGCCCTAGCAGCGGCAACTTTAATTGGGTTTGTGGGTCCAATATCTGCTATAGGAGCAATACTTGCAAGAATTGACTACAGTGGTCTGGATCATGTGATGGTCTTCGCTTGTGGTGGATTGCTCCCTAGCTTTGGAAGCATAATTAGAAGAGGAGTAAGGTTGGATACGCGGAGAGGGGGTTTCGGGTTGGCAGTTGGAGTGGGGTTTGCTAGTTTATGTTTAATGTGCACTAAGCTGGTTTGCTTGCACACTCCTTATTGCAATTCTGCTCCTGAAGCTGTCAGATGAGATGATCTCCTGTTATATTCAGTGGCAGAGGTGGCATGCATATGCTGCAGCTAGCATTTTGACACAAATGATAGACACAAGCATGCATAGATAACTTGTAGAGTAGAGTATGTGGATAATAGGAGATATAAAGGAAAGATATGGTGGAGGATGTGTCCTCTCACGTTGTACAATAATTTTTTTCATCAATTTTAAATTTTTCTATTCAAATTTTCCTCGGAGAAGAAAGAAATGTTTGTGGAGTTGGCTGATTACAGTGGTCTGATTCACTGTTTGAGAGACTATTTATTACAGAGACAAGAGCTCCTATGAGAAAGAATCTATGGTTGGATGCGTGCATGTATCAGGCGTGTTCTGTACTTCTGCTTGTAGATGGGCACATTTATAACTTGATGATGAAGTTTCACTGCATCTAGAATGAATATATAGATGCTGTAATTCTTTTGCCTTGACCCATCACTTCACCCTTGTGTTGAAGAGAGTGAGAAATCTATGTTTTCAATGCAGATCGAAAAACAGTGTTGTGAAAGAGACACAAAAGGGAAAGAAAGACTCTTTTCCATCATGGACGCACTGAGGGCATTTAGTTTCTTTTCTCTCACCAACACCACCATCAAAGGTCCATGACTTCTTGCTTGCCCCACCAACTTAGCAATTGCCAAAGAATCTCTTTGAATGATAACGATCAATGCTCAGGGAAGATTAGCAGAAAACGAATACTATCTAGGTCAGTTCATGTTCTTAGTTCCCCTCTCCGTCAAACATGTTCTCCTTGCTTTGTTCAAGGCTTGAAGCAACTTCCTTTCCCTGATGGTGGACACACAGATCATACACGCAAATATGAAAAAGATGAGCCTCTTGTTTAAACAGAATAAAAAATAAAAGAATTCGACAACATATATGATTCAATCACTCTCAACCTCTATAATTGAAGTGATACTTCGATATTTAGACCTAAAACTCCTGCAAAACAACATATTTCAAGGGGAATACAAGCAGCAGGTTCACATTCAGTTTGGCCAGCATCAGATCATAAAATCCCCCAAATGCACCTAACATCTAAGATTTCCACTAACCCTAGATAGACTCTATTGGAAAACTTATTCACGTGAACAACGTGGATCAAAGACAACAAAAGTAAGCATTCCTAAGCAAAAGTAACCGTGAAAATTGAAAAAGTTGATCACTTGAAAGTCGACTGTTTGCTCTGCAACTCCTCACCTCCATCAAGCAGTTTCTCCTTCTCCGGAGCAGCCGATCTAACACCATCAGCAAACGGTTTCGATTCTTCAACACTCTGAGACCCCGTCATCCTTGCCAATATGACAAAGGTCATCCCACCAAGAACATTATTCAAGCACCTAAGAACCACAACCGATGACTTAAACGCAAACGGAGGAAGTCCGTTGGCCAACAAAAACTCCACCCCATTCAGTGACTGGTACCTGAGATTGCTACTAACCCCCATATGAATCGCCCACGTCAAGGCATTCAAAACAGTCGGAGGTGGTTTATTCGGCGTCTCAAAGCTCGGATCCATCTTTTTCCTCATCTTAATCAACCCATTTGAAAGCTCAGTCCCTACCAAACCAGCAGCAAAACCAACAGCAGCAAAAATAATTCCTTTATAAACAAGTGTACCAAGTCTACTCATCAAACTATAAGCACCTGGCTCAAACATATGACTGGTTGGACAATTTGCGAAGATCGCAGGCAATGTCTGACTAGTAGCCGCCGCGGTCGGCGCAAGCAAATACATCAAAGTAAAATTGAGTATAGCACCAACAACCAAAGTCGAAAAAACAAAATCCAACTCATTAAGACCAAAATTCGGCCGCGAAGCCATATCCCCAAGAATACAAGAAGACACTCCAACAACCTCCTCCATCAACACCTTAAAAGGGAACTGCGGATCCGCCGCCACCCGTGATCTCCACCCATTTAAAAAAAGACCCAGAACCCCAAACCCCGCCGACGACGACGATGAATTGTCAGAGCTCGAATCACCACCACCACTCCAGTTTCCACCATCTCCACCGTTTCCACCGAAGGTTCCACCGCCTCCGGCATTGGAGGGGGTGGGTGGTTTGGAAGGGAGGAGGCGGAGAGAGGGGTTAAGAGGGGTGGCAAAGGGGAAAGAGAGAGAAGGAGAATTAGGGTTTGGGAATCTGGGGGTGGTGTAATTAGTAATGTATTGCCTTGAAAATGCAGAGATTCGGAGCTGGGCTGCTGCCGTTTCCATTTTTTTCTGATTTTCAATCAGAGCTAAGCTTAATAAAAATAAAAATAAAAAGGAAAGGTCGACAGATTAAAGGAGGATGAAAATGATAATTTACAGATCTAGAGTGACTGATCTTGAATATTTTAATAAAAAATAAATTAAAAATTGTACCTGACACAGGGAAGGAGATTAGCTGATAAAATCAGCGGGGGTTTAATTTATTTATAAGAAAAAATAAGGAGAGAGAGATGGCGCGGAGAAAAGGGGCTGCCGCTGCTGCTGCCTGTTGGAAGGGAGGGAGGGAGGGAGGAGGGAGGGAAGGAGAGCAGGTGGAATGAGGTAGTTAGGATTTTATTTATTTATTTATTAAAAAAATAAATCGTGTAGATGTTACCATATAGCTTTATTCATAATAAAATGTCTTGATTATAGTGAAATTATCATTTTATCTTTTATATTTATAAGATTTTACTTGAGTAAAACGATCTTTATATATGATTAATTTATCATTTTTTATTTATTTGAAGTTAATAATATTTTTTAAAACTTTATAATAATATAATTATTATATTACTTTTAAAAAATTAACAATAAAAACCTTTGATTCAGGGTCTTCTAGTAATTTTAATTTTTTAATGAATGGTTGAATTACTTCATTTCTTTAATTATTATTAAAATTTATTAGTCTTGGCTTTAAAAATTTAATTGTAATTTTATATTTTTTTTTATTATTGTTATTTAGTCCTAGAAATATTCTGGTTTTTTTTACAAATTAATTAATAGTGTGATCACTCCATTATCCTTGCCATTCAATTTTTTTATCATTGATTTTAGGGGTTTGGTTGTAATTTCATAACGGTTTTTTTGTTATTATTGTTTAGTATGGGGGCTTTTTCATTTTTGTACAAATAAAAAAAAAAGGATGTTGGTGTGTGCCTCGCACGGGTTAGCCGCTCTACCATCTTCGGGCGACGCGTGCGACTAACTTTGGTGGTTTGAATTGTGATTCCGCCGCATCATTAAATTTCTTTTGGCATTCTCTTTCTTCTTGGGTAGCACGTGTATGGTGATTGGTTCTAGTTTAACACTAATGTTCTTATCTTTTTTTTTTCTTTCTTTTCATTCTATTTCTTCCTTAGATTCCATGCTAGCCATGCAAAAAATTGTATCAACTCTTCAATTTCTTTTTTCTTTTGATTCAGTTATTCTTCTTTTAATTATAATTGTTTTATTTACATTGATTATATCTAATTAGATTTTATTTTTTATTTCATCTCTGGTGGTTTGATTTTGTTAATTTTTTATCAAATTTGATCTTCATTCTTTTAATTGCTATTTTTTTATTTTGAATCATTTTTTGAATTGATTTTTTTTTCAATTTCATCCTTGAGCATTTATTTTTTTTTAATTTTTATGTCAAATCTGGTCCTAATTCTTTCAATTGCTATTTTTTTAATTGGTTTTTTTTTAATTTCATCCCTAAACATTTAATTTTATTTAATTTTTATGTTAAATTTAGTCTCAATTCTTTTAATTTTTATTTGTTTTGTTTTGCATTGTTTTTTATTGATTTTTTTTTCAATTTTATCCTTCAATATTTGTTTAATTAAAAATCTTGCTTCTTGGTTTTTTCAGGTTTACCTTTAATGGAGTCATCTCAGTCTCATGACCTGAGTCATAAATCTGAAAAATTAGCTCAAGTCAACTTTGGTCTTTTTTTAAAGCATTTTTTCAAATATTTTTTGCCGGTATTTTTTCTGGTATCCTATTAATAGGGTCATCTCAATTTAATGTTCTAGATCATGTATTTGATTTGTTGACCTAGGTTGGCTGTCGAGTACACTCAAGACTTTTTTATATCTTTTCATCATATCGCAAGGTGTTCAATTCTTACATTTTGTTGATGTCTTTGACCTTATGTAATATTTGTTATGGTTTGAGTTTATTTAGTCAGTTTCATTTGTATTTATTGTTTATGTAATGATTTTTTTAGGGTGGATTTATGTTTTATTTATTTAAATAAATGTAAACACAATCAGGTAAATATCTCATTTTTGCAGTTTGTTTCTTGGTTATTGCTAGCGACTTTTTTTATTTACATAAATATAGTTATCGATTTTATTTAGTTACATGATTGCATAGGCTTTTCAATTTACACTTTGAATTTTTCATGTAAAAAAAAAAACATTTTGAAGCATTCTGTATACCTGGTCTTTTTTTGAAAAAAAATTATAACCCTCAACGACGCACGGGTTAAATAGCTAGTATCATATTATTTAACTAGATAGGACAACAGTGGACAAATCCAATTTTTTTCTAATTTAAAAAAAATATATCAACACGATACAAGTATTTAAAAAAAAAGAAAAATAAGACTCGTTGATTTGATTTAATTTAATAAACATGATTAATTTAAAAAATACAAATAAAAAGCTAAATTGATATAAAAAAAATGACAACTTAAAAAGTTTTTTTAAAAAACAAAACTTTACTCGAGCCCATTCGGATTAGCAAGTCAAATCTGTGACCTAGTTATGATATCGAGATTACCCTGTCAAAAGCAAATGGAATAAAACTATAAAGTTTAGTTATCAAACAACTTAATATTTAAAGGGAAAATTGAAAAAAAAATAAGAAAGAAAAAAGATACAAGTCAACCAAGGTTAAACCGTTAACCTTGTGACCATGAGCATATGATTGGAATGACCTAATAAAAATAAAAATAATAAAAAAGAAAAGGCAATAAAAAAAAAGCTCCAAAACATGATAGTAATAAAAACAATAGGGACTAAATTTGATATAAAATAATTTGAAATTAAATATTGAGGGATGAAATTGAAAATAATTTTTTGTTAGGAAAATAATTAAAAGAATGAAGATCAAATTTGATATAAAAATTAAATGAAACTAAATGAAGGATGAAATTGAAAAAAATTCAATCAAAAAAGATTAAAAAAATAATGATCAAATTGGATAAAAGTAAATAAATAAAAGGATATCTTTATATTTTGGCAAAAAAAAAATAAAAAAAAAATTACATTTAAGGTTAACAACGTTGTCATATACACATGTCACACCATCAAGAAGACCATCAAGAAGATTACAGTAAGGTGCTTGGGAGCATTGCTCACTCGCTAGCATGTGTGTCACACATGGCAGCCACTTTTCTTTTTAAATTAATATCTTAATCTAGGAAAAGACCAAACTGCCCCTATGTGAACTTGTTAATTACTAACAAATCAATTTAAAAATATAAAAATGCCCTTTATTTGTAAGTTTAGAAATTTTTATTTTCAAGGGTATAATAATCTTTACATTGTGCTTTCAAAATATAAAAAGACTGAATTGTTCCCGATCAACTTTCTAACAAAATTTGCTTTTTAGGATAATATAATTTTTGCTTTTGAAAGATCAAAAGACCAAATCATCCCCAATTAATTTAAAAATGATTAATCATCCGCAGTAACAAGTTCATTGATTTTTCATTGAAAGGGCAAAATAATAATTATATTATTATAGTGAATAATGATGTATCTAGTGACACTATGAATTCACCTTGGCCTTCAGTTTTTTAAAAAAAATGTACGAAGATAATGGCTTAAATTTTGAAAACTAAAATCTAGAACCCTAAATGCCAAGATGCAATCTCTCTTTTGCCTCAATTATATATTTAAAAGTTTTTAATTAATCAACAGAGACTATAATATATATAATTTCAACCGAATACTCCCTCTTAAAACCAAACACACACTAAATAGGTAGAAATGAGGAGATATGTCTCTCTTGTCTTAACTATATTCATCAAATTAAAAAACCATTTAAAAATAGATTAAAAGAAGACCCTTCACTCCAAATGCTTTCTTTCTTTCTTTATTTGGACTCCAAATTAGAGATTTTATTTCACAATTTTAATACTTGATATAAACAAAAACAAGAAGAAAAGGTTGGAAATAAGTTAAAAGTCTGATTCAAATAATCCAACAGATCATGCTGCAGGCACAACAATAGCCCCCCCATCATCCCTGATACTGGTGCGGTGTGCATTTTGCCGGCGACCGCCAAACAGACACTTACATGACAAAATCCTACTACCAAGACAGGCGAGCAAGGATTCGATGCAAAGCCATCTTATTTAAAGACAGGGGAGGTGGCACATGGAAGAGCAAGTACTGGTAGAGCGAGTTGTATCAGCAATTAATCTTTGCAATGGTCGTCAAGCTCACCATCTCTTTAAATGACATCATGCATATCTACCCTGAGCTTTATATATATATATTGTCAAATGGTTGGACTATGGCATTAGCTTTGCTAGTTTTGTTCCACATCATTCCAAATATAGTGGAGCCTCTGGCAAAAGAATGGAATACTCTAGACAAAGAAAAGACAAAGAAGGGGGACCATAAATACTCAAAAGTCAATAATTTATCACACTAGTAAAAAATGACACCTACAAAACTCAGATCCATCTAACACTTACAACATTGATATATATTCCACACTCCTCAAGGTTACAACCACAAGAATAAATGCAATGAATATATTAAGTTTTACACAAAAAAGATGACCTTAGCAAACCTAACTCAAGAAACAACTATATAATTCTTTTTTTTTTTTCCTTTTTTCATTTAATGTTATCCATTTTGGTCCCTTTTGTCTAGGGGAAAAGAAGAAGAAGAAGAAACAAAAAATAAGAGAAACCCCCCCACCAGAACGAGCACCAGCAAGACTGTTAGCCTAATATCTTTGTAAAACTGTGCTGAATTGAGATGTGTTGGATGGCATACTCTGGGCAGGAGTTTCTGATATAAACCAGTTCAGACAGGAGTAGGAGTGCACATGAGCTCTCATCAGCGTCCTGTTTTCGCGCGTTTCATTCCACTTGTATTGAAAGGAGAGACACTGCCACTTGGCCCTGGACTCTCTTCTCTGAAATTTGAATTTAGCATCGCTAGCTCGCGCAACTGCTGCCTCTTAATAAAATCTTGTGACTCGTCCTGCAGAGAAAAATAATTATTTTACAGAACCAAGGGTAAAGGAAATGCTCTTCAGGTTTAAGTCCCCCACTAAAAGGGGCAGGGGGGATGAAATGCATAAGAAGAACACGAAAAAGGGAGACAGCCTATCACTACTACTTGTGTCACAGGAGCTAAAAGATGTCATGAGCCAGAACACCGATGGTGGACACTCATGTTTCACTTATTTCCAACCTGATATCTTCAAAGGCATCAAGGGAAACAACTTCTAGAAAGGATAAATTCTTATGGTTACTGAAAAAACAGAATATATTTGCAATAAGAATACAGTTTCTAAAGCAGAAGAGGGTGATATCTTCAACTAAAAGCTTCATATCTCAACCTTCAAGAAAGCTCCTCTTCACTTTTTAACGGCAAATGCAAGAACCTAGTTCCTCCAGATTTGAGAGCAATAATATTAATTCGGTCCACAAACCTTGAATATGAACTGAAAACCTACATTGGCATGAAACACAGAACTCTCAACTTGTTTGCCATCACATTTGTTCCCAGACAGACTAAAGCCTTGAAAGGACTACCATTTACCAAAGAGGATGAACAGGCTCCAATTATTAGATTTGCAGCTAAACACTAAATTGTAGCACAAAGCATACAAAAGATCGCCAGCACACCATAGTGATAAAAAAATTAGAATTTCATGAAACTTTTAAACAAAAGTGTGAAGAAAGGAGGCAGATACCACGGGTTTGAGCAGTTCTTCTATAATTTCTTGTGCCTGTCTGAGTCTTATGTCAACAATGTTGGCAGGTAAGTCGGCCTCGATTAAGATGTGAAGTGGATCATTCAAGTGCTCATAGCCAGGTCTACCCTTTAGCTTCTCTTCCTTCAGGATGGAACCGGATGAAAATAATTAGGAGCAAACTCAAAAGGCATTAAAAAGGATAAGATTCTACTGGTAAGATCAATCAGTTTTGGCTGTATCATCATTCATTACAAGGAAAAAAAAAAAGATTTCAGTAGCACTAAAGTGAGAAGGAGTGTGTAGGTTAGCACTACCTTGTCTGGATCCTTGATTGATCCTTTCCCTCTAATGTACACCCGGCAACCTGTGGTAGCTTCTACCCGTTTCAGTGAATTGCCTCTAGGGCCCAGAAGTCGCCCAACAAAATTGAACTAAAATAAAGAAGAAGCCAGCAAATGTTACCACTTAACAATTCTATTTCATTAAAGGAAATTGTGAAGATATGCTCAACCAGTAAAATTTAACAGGACAGCACCAGAACTTGGTGCAACTTGCAATACATACATTTGGATAAGTATCTACTGGAATTTCCAAACGCAAAATTCTCTTCACGGTAAATGAACTAGGGCTTGCAGGTGCACCTTGCCAGTCCATAGTCATTCCAGGAGGTCCACTTAATCTCTGCATGAAGAATTTAACAATATCAGCGCGCCACAGAAGTGGAAGCACAAAGGATTGTTATCAAAATTGTTAACAGAAATAATAAATTGAACTAGACAAAATATCCTCTTCAATCTAAAGCTTCTCCAAGTCATCAAATTAGTAGTGAACCTATAACACTAGCTATCATACCACTGATAAAAAAAAAATTAAAGTGGGAAAGAAAAGACAGCAGCTCTGTTATTAACCACAGCATGTTAAACTAATGACACTTGTTATCAACCTATTACAGACCTTAGGTTATATAACCAAATAGTAAGATGACCCCTTGCCAAAATTATGATAGACTTATTTGCTATCCTCACTTTTTATAATTATACTACAAACTTATGAAAGTTTGGATTTAGAGAATGAATCCTCATTTGGATCAAGAATATTAAGATGAAAGCTAATTTGTGAAAACAGATGTGAAAAGGAGTGTTAAGCATGCAAGTGATCACAATAAAACAGTTATTCAACAGAATATTTGACATTTTAAGCATGTTGGATTTTCCTTCCTCGAACAACCACAATTTTCATAGGCAGCACGATCTTTTGATTACAATAGCATAGCAGCTGGGAGATGCTTTCTGTCTTAATTTGAACTTATTTCCAGGCGACTGCTTTCACAGTGGAATTTGACTTTGATAGTATGAAAGCTAAGATCAGTTTTCAGTTATCTCAAATTGAACAGTAATATACCGTAACCACTTTCACATATTTCTACCAACATTAAAAGTGAAATAGTTGGGACACACAATTCTGACATTCGGGTCATCAACTTGTTGAGGAAAATTTTAAATGTGGATTTCACAGGTGCTAGTAAACTTGGTGCAACATGAAAAGTTATTGGCCCAGGTCTAATCATTAAGAAGAATCATGCCTATCATGCTGTCTCTGAGCTTCTCAGCATTTGAAGTATGCATAAACCTGGAACATACAATGTCAAAGTCCATGTAAGATGAGCTCTTATGGGCTTTTTGGCATGACATGGTGCAAACTATCAGCTGGGTCCCTTTTCATATGTGAAAAGCTTGAGTCCAATTTCAACCTCATGCCATGGAAATAAATGGTTTGCACTCCAATTTTAAATGCATGGCAAAATACTCAAGATGCAGTTGGTACAACACCTGAAGAAATGGTTCAGATTGAGGAACTTAAAACTAGATAAGGTACACAAAAGTAATTTAGGTTCTCCCGATAAGATTATTGAACTAAGAGTTTTGCTAAAGATGACACAAGAACACTTGTTCCATACAGTTTAGGGAAAAAGTTTCTTTAGCTTATGGGAAAAACATAATAATAATAATAAATTAAGGCATTGAAACAGCCAGTAAGTCCATGTCTCTCTACTACTGATTTCTCAAGAAAAAAAGTCATCAAATTAGTCACTAATGCACTAAAATATCCTCTTCTTGGTAGCATATCAAATGTTCAAAACAATAGCAACAAAAAGCTATAGAAAAATACGCATGGAAAAGGGAAATCTCAAAATCCAGCAAGAATGCTTCTTTACATTCTTCGGAAGTGTTTGTTTTTGTGATTGGAATTGCTTTTTAAACTGCTTTTTACCTAAAAAGGCATTAAATTAATGCTTTTTTAGGTGCTTTTCAATGGTTTTGATGAGATGATATCAAAAATGAAAAAATAATTGAAAAAACATCATTTTGATGCATTTTCAATTGAAAAGCATTATGCACCGCATTACCAAACACATGAAATTTATGAAGAAGAAAAAAGCAGAAAATGAAGTTAAATCATTAATCCTACACAAAAAAACTACTTCTTGGTGACATTCTAGCATCTTGCAATGCTATTAAAATCCAGAAAACATTTTTCACGAGAAGTTTTAGTAACATCCATTGAAAAATGAAAATTCAAACCTTTTCACTAGTCACCTCATCTACCCGAAATACAGGCAGGAATGACACCCGAATACCAAGTTAAAGTGGGATCCAAATAGATAACTAAAATGTTAAAGGAAAATAAGGGTAGAAAAATGGGATCCAAATTTGATAACAAAAGAAGCAATTACCTCCTGAGGAAGACCATTCCAGCCACCTAAACCCGTCCCACCAACATTGGAGATAAGGTTCGAAGAAGCCATTGGGCTGGGACTTCTATGCCGTAGTCTGTCAAAGTCTCCAAATCCTTGGTTGGACATCATTCCTGATACCCGGAAAATTTCTACACATAAAAAGAGTATTTATTTAAGAGAGAGATCCAGGGTGATCTTAAAACGAAACATCACTAAATGAAGAATTGAGGCCGTAAGAAAAAGGAAAGAAGGTAACCAAAAAAATAGCTGGAACACAAAGCAAAAGTGAAGAAGAAGAAGAAGAAGAAGAAGAAGAGCAAAATGAATGCATCACATAAGTTGTATCTCTGATACAATGATAATACCATGAAAACTTTTGGTCGAAAAGTTAAAAAAAATTAAACTTCAAATCAGAAAGGGGGCCAACAGAAGACAGCTATTCACACATTTCATGTGCCTGTAACAATTTCCTCTACAGAATCACTGCAAACCAGTTACAAATTCCTGCGCAAGAACTTAAAAGCTCTCAAATTTGCCAAACACAGATCGTGCACACAATTTAATGTCTGACACAAACTAGTATAAACATTTTATGCTGACAGAAACTGCAGACATGAAATATTGAACAACAACGGTCTTTATTGTTTTTCTTCCTTCTCATAACCGTACATGTTTAGTGATTCAGAGAAACAACCTATAATTAGTTAAGACTAACTCTTTTATATAAGTATATGCCTATTTTCATGCACTCAAGATTAATCCAGCCCCTTCGCTAGCTATAAGGCTTTTAGATGGTGTCCAAGTTCATGCTGCAATGCTGCCTGAACCAGACTGGAGATGTTAAATTGCTATTACCAAATGAACTGAAAACAACTACTTCCTAGCCATCCAGCCAACAAGATTACTAACACAATCTCACAATCAGAGTGAGATGATAAAAAAATGCACATTCGATACACTAACCAAAGTAGATAACAGTGAAAATCAGATGGTGAGAACAGTCAAACACATCTAAACACACAAAGAAGCATATTGAAAAACCAGAGTGATGAAATCAAAGAACATGTTAGCTTAAAAGGAGAAAATAAACCAACAAAAAATCCAGAAAAAAACTAGATCCAAAAATGAAAGACTAAGAAGTGAACCTTGATTTAACAGGCGGCTACATATTGGAAGAATTTGCATGAAAGGTCCAAGCTTTTGATGTTCTGCTAATAACTCTGACAAGTACTGACTGCAAAAGGAGAGTAACAATCAAAACAGATCAAAACAACACAAGTCTCTACACAGACAATACAAAATTGAACAAAAAAAAGTAAAAAGACTGAGTCTTTTCCCTTCTTTTGTGAGAAAGAAATGATGGGGTTTACAGAGAGAAGTAGCTAAGCTTGCTTACCTGTCAACATCTGGGGTGCTTCTAATCTGAGGAGAAGCAGCTCTTGCAGGTGAAAAGCTGGGATTATACAAGCCTGACATGGATTTTTTGGTTTGCTTTTGTGAGATTTTTTTGTTTTTTTGTTTTTTGTTTCTTTTTTGAACAAACAAAAGAATATTAAGACTGGAAAAAGAAAAGGCAAGGAAAGAAAGGTAAGGGTTTTGTTGCAGAAGAAAAGGGAGAAACACAATACCATCAATAAAGGAGGAGTGAGTTTTGTAATAATAATCTCCCCCAACAAAAACAAAAACAATTATTTATTAATACTCCTAATAATATTTATCAAAAAATAATATTAATAAAAAAATAAAAGGGTTTGCAACTCACTAGTCCTCTCTCTCTCTCTCTCTGGACAACAGAACTATCTTATGAAATCTTGCAGGATGTAAAGACAAAAGTGCTCTTAATTTTTATTTGCCATGTTATTTTCTCTTTCCTTGCATATTTCTTGCTAGTGGCTAGTTGCTATTATAGCTATATTATTTTTAAAGTATTTTTTATTTAAAAATATATTAAAATAATAATATTTTTTATTTTTTAAAATTTATTTGTGTCATTAAAAATATTTTAAAAAAATTAATTTAAACTAGAAAGTTCAAAAATTTATAAAAATACCAAATATAACTTAACAAGAACAAAATAATTGTCAGGTTGTCTGAGGCTTTTAATTTTAACTTCCTCTCTTCCCATTCAAATTCAATTATCAAGTTATATAAATAAAAGAAAATATTAAAAATTATTTAATTTATTAAAAAAAATGATTTTTTTTTGTGAAAAATAAGGTAGTGGTCGTGCACAGAAAGAGGTGAGAAATTTTCACCGTGGACAGGAAAGGGATATACAGAGAGAGTAAAAGACTCAGGTGTGTCTTACTTGGCTGTTTATATGGTAACTTTTTTTAGCTCCTTGGGTGTACTGTAGAGAGAGAGGAAGGATCTTGTGGTGGACATGTGTAAACCATGCAGGAAATCAATCAATGTCTGCATTTTGTATTAAAAGGGTCCCACAACAAGTAGAGCGGCCAATGCCACTTGATAATGATATTGCCAACCCAGTCTGAGCTGGACTGGACTCGCTCTTCACTTTATTATATAAACTGCGTCGTTTGATTAAGTCTTGGTTGTGTTCTTCCATATATTCTAATGAAATGTAGTTGAGAGCGATTTTTTTATTCTAATTTCTTAATGTTAGAATTATTAAGAAAATAAAAATATAGACATTAATTTTATTTGATGCTTTTAAAAGTCACTACAGGCGCAGTACAATGTCAGTGTTTGGGAGTGTGTTGATTTTTGTTTTTTTATATAATTTTAAAAGTGTATTTTATTTTAAAAAATATTAAATTAATGAATTTTTTATATTTATTTATAGTTTTGATATAATGATTTAAAAAATAAAAAATATATATGAAAAAAATTATTATAATACATTTTTAAGAGAAAAATCATTTTTAAAAAGCATTATATACTACAATATCAAACACATAAGTTCCTGTTTATTTTTGCAGCCATGCCATGCTTTTTTCAAAAAAATTAAGATTTTTTTTGCTTTAAATTAATTTTTTTATGTTTTTTTTATCATTTTGATGTACGAATGTTAAAAATCATAATAAAAATATTATTTTGATATATTTTCAAGCAAAAAGTACTTTGAAAAATAATTATTGACACAATGTCAAGCACTATATGTGTTTGTGATTGAGGTGTGGTTAGGTTTTCTCAGTGGAATCCACACAAAAAAATAACAAAAAACATGTATTTTTAGCTTTTAGATCATGGTTGTTTACGCGGCCACGCCGCACTTTTCAAAAAAACTAAAATTTTTTAAAATATATATTTTTTTTATTTTTTTAATTGCTTTGATGTGTTGATGTTAAAATTAAATTTTTTAAAAAATATTATTTTAATATATTTTTAAACAAAAAATATTTTAAAAAACAATCGTTATCACGATACCA
>Ga0307513_10003952_pt1 | contig 19922 bp, 16 predicted proteins | sample 15_EM_MG_FD_202174 | JGI IMG/M metagenome (GOLD analysis project Ga0307513, IMG submission 202174) | Populus trichocarpa ectomycorrhiza microbial communities from riparian zone in the Pacific Northwest, United States - 15_EM | ecosystem: Host-associated > Plants > Roots > Unclassified | place...
AAAAATCACAGGCGATAAACTCGGAAGAGGGGTGGGGGGTGGGGGGGTTGAATACCCTTAACGCAATCTGTTCTCAACGCTAATCTCCGAGCCTATAGGCGCCTATCAGGCCTGATAGGCTTTCGTAGGCCGATCGAATTCGGCCTATATGGGCCTAGGCTGTCTTCCGGAGCGGCCTGCCTTAGCCCGGCCTACGGCCTATAGGCCGGCCTACCATCGGCCTGGCCCGTTGGGAACACTGACGATGTCAATCCCGACAGACCGGATTCTTTCCGTCGAACACCACTCACGTGGGCTTCCGGGAGTGGGCGTGAGGACGTGGTAAGGATGCTGCTGGAACGGAACGACGTCAATCCCAACAAACCAGATTTATTCCGTCGAACACCACTCACTTGGGCTTCTGGGAGTGGGTGTGAGGACGTGGTAAGGATGCTGCTGGAACGGAGAGGCGTCAATCCCGATAAAGCGGATTTGTTCCGTCGAACACCACTATGGTGGGCTTCCTGGAATGGACAGGAGCGGGTGGTAGGGATGCTGCTGGAACGGAACGACGTCGATCCCGATAAAGCGGATTTGTTCCGTCGAACACCACTATGGTGGGCTTCCTGGAATGGGCAGGAGCGAGTGGTAAGGATGCTGCTGGAACAGAACGACATCAACCCTGACAACCGGATTTGTTCCTTCGAACACCACTCATGCGGGCTTCTTGGAGTGGGCACGAGGGGATTATAAGCATGCTGCTAGAACGGAATGACGTCAATCCCGACAAACCAGATTGTTCCGTCGAACACCACTATCGCGCGCTTCTGAGAATGCGCATGAGGGGGTGGTAAGGATGCTGCAAGAGCGGAACAATGCCAATCCCTACAAACCGGATAGGTAGCATGGAACACTGCGCTCGTGGACATCGCGGGGTCCTGTCGACACCCAACAACCTCAATCGCAATGATGCGGATAAGCGGAACCGACTAGTTTAACTCCCAAATATGCAGCAAGCCTACAATCAACCCAGCTACTCTCCTCCGAGCTCCCCCTCCTATCTAAATCTCCTTCCAGAATCGCCCCAGTTTAACATCCAACCATAAACCCGACACTCCCCTCTCTATCCCCTAGATATACCTCTCCGCAGGGCAACAAACATAACAAAATGCTGCACCCACAACAGCCTGTTCATTTCATGTAGACTGCCAAATTACTACAGGTGCCAGCCCACTGTATTATTTGCCTAAAATCCCTCGCTATCTCCTTTGTTCCCCCAAACCACCCAACCCCCTTCCATCCTTGTTACCTTATTCCTCAGGTATTTAACCAATTTCCTTCTTATCTGCCCTCCGTTGGTGTCTTTCTACACTCGCCTTTCCCTTATATGTACCCTTTTGTTTTGCCTTTTGTTTCTCACCCTCATTGCGTTGAGATATCTAAGGTCTGTCTGCGACTGACCCCATATTCATTCGTATTATTCTATAACTTGGATGGCAATCAGATTGGGTTATAAGAAGGACTAATGGAAGCCCCATAGATATAGATAGAAAGGAGAAATAAACGAAGAAAATGCCGCTAATTACGTATTATGAATCCTACTCTGTTGGTTGCTACCACCCGCCCGGTCGTGCGTATTGTCTAACTGCCTAATCTCATTTTCCCCACATTTTTCTCCTCCCCCCCGCCCCCCGCCACTTGCCCCTCCCCACTCATCCGGTCACCCCATTGCGAGATATACCTCCCTTCCGGGGAACATCAACATCCCCTCATCAGCCCAACATCATCCTTCCTTCTCGCTCCCCTCTCCCTTTTATCACAGTCAATCTGTTTCCCCCTCCCGCGTCCTCTCTGTCCCCGTTCCCAGCAGGTTTTTCTCGGTCCCCGCTACCCAGAAACCTCTTCCTGAATTCCCCCATAGGTACTAGAAGCCCACTCGAAGGGGCTCCTAGAGGATGTCACGCTAGGCTAAGAGCCCCGTTTCAAAGGGTAACTCACAATACCTGGGGGAGCGGTCGAATACTATGCTCAAAATCAGCCAGGCCCTAAAACTAAAGATTGAGCAAGTGTACTAATATTAGATTGTAGTGCTGTGAGTCACACAAGGTGTGCATTTACAACTCCGGACCAACTCCGTATGCAGCTCGAACGAGGGGGGCGGAATTTACCACAACATTGTATACTACTAACACCGGAACTATGGTACAATCTCCAAGGAGGTAACCCCAATAAAACTTGATGTCATGGGATTTAATCCTTCGTCATAGAGGCCCAGGTCACGGAAAGTGCTGAATTTGTAAGCTTCCCAACTTTAAGTGGGTTTGGGATAGCAAATCGGTAGTTGTTCGGGGGTGGTTCCGCGAAGGGACTGTCTACGAGGGTTTGGTAACCTGTGAGGATGGCAGTATGCAGGAGGATGCTACTGGGAAGCTTAAGTGGCACCCATGTTCGCTTATCCAACCTGGTTTGGTTAACCAGGTTCCCGAAAATTCAAACAGCCCCCGCTTTGCTTCCTCCAGGCAGTTTGGAACCCCCCCGCATTTCCACCCAGAGCTAAGATGCCTCTTCCATTCTCATCCGAATTGCGGTGTCTGACATTCTTATGCTAGATTGTTGTACAATATGATATTATGTCACATCGTACACAGCGCAAATTTACTGTGCATAGTCCGAGTCCGCTGAGGGCGAGTGATGGGTAATGATGAAACCCCAAATCTCTGAGTTGGGGGCAATGAGATGTTTGGCTATTCATGTGCTTCGAGGTCTATTAAAATAGAGTTGTGCGAGAAAACCGGAGTTCCTATTTACCTATTTGACTACACATCACTCTGGCAGCCAGTCCCCGGAAAGCAAGTGGTGGATTCATGCAACCCCGAAAAATCAGGGTAGAATACAAAAGCAGTGCTAGGTATAGTTTTACAATATATTTGGTTTTACTCTGCATATATATAATGCTGAGCTAGGGCAGAGTCAATTTTCCAAAGTCGAACAAGTGTATTAAGTGTAACTAAGTGTGATAAGAAAGGAAAACCCCCAGGAAAGCCAAAATAGGACAACGCCAGAAGATAATGTTTTACCAGGTCTATATCCAGCCCACCAACTGCCTACTTCCATGCCGGAGGCATTGCTGAGGTTGTCGCTGCCCTCGCCAGGGGAGATCGTTACAGCCGATGTGTCCTGGTGTGGAAATGAGGGCGCAGGGGAGGTTTGCTCGGGGGGGGGCCGGGGGGGCCGATAAAGAACACGAGAAATAAAGAACGCGAGATTTAGGACAGATGGTGATCTCGGGGTCCGGGGGAGCAGGAAGGGACTATTGTAATGAGGGTGCGTGGACCGTGCGTCCTGAAGCTATGACCCCGCACTGCCCCAGCAACCGGCTACCGTAGAAACTTGAATAATTGAACCGTGTGCTATGTCGTTGGACTTTCCTCTCTCAGTAAGGTCAAGAAATTTTTGTTTTTTTTTCTGTCTCGGAAGGGGGAAAGGGGCTGTGTTTTTGCCGTGTTTTTTCCCCCCGTTCCAGAGAAGGAAATTCTGGACTTCATAGCACACGGTTCAATTATTCAAGTTTTTACGGTATACCCTTTTCCGCCAGCCTCCGAGACACTTCTCTTTTTTCCCCCGGCTGAGCTCACCGCGTTTTGCCCAATTGGCGATGGGTTGCACCAACCCGCCTTTTGTCTATTTCCTATTTTAGGCTAGATTATGATATTTGTCCACAGATCCTGCCTGGGAGCTCTGATAGTTTTAGATTTTTGACCTGAGTCCGAAATTCTCAAGTAATCAATATTGCGGTCTTTCAGCATGGAAAGTCGGTCAGCATAGTCGTAGCGAATTGAACTGCCTATTCGCCGAATGGGATACAGGATGAGGGGCAGAGGCCATGGGGATCGGAAAGGAAGTCAACTAGTTGAAAAGAATTCGTCTCTCGGAAGGGGTGGTCTGAGCCCCCGCAAAAATGTTCCCCATGACGGCAGGCTGCATTTCCTATCCTACCCGTCGAATCGTAAAGTCCTAGATGCTCTTCCACCCTAAATCTCTTGAATCTTTAAACAACTTACTATTATACCTAAACCCCCGTGAGTGACCATACCCCCAGCCCAAAATATATTATGACGCGCTACCGGCCCAAGCGGGCAACCCAGATCTCCGACCGGGGAAAAAAAGATTTTAAATTTCAACACAGCGCTCCATAACCATTTAGAATAGCTGCAGACTTCCCAAGCCCCGACCCCAGTTGCGCCACCTTCCTCTCCTTTCTTTCTTTATTTCTTTGCAATAGCTCATGTCACTGTTGGCACCTTACTCCTCCACAAATTTACTACTTCCCCCAACTTCGACAGGCTCATGCTCATACGCGGGTACTGGTGCCCACAATAAAACTCTGGCTGTACTAGTACTAGAGTGGATGAGCAGGGATCAATTACGGGTTGTTCCGGTAACCCTAACCTTGGAAATTTGCTTTTTTTCCCTCCAAACCCCCCCCTGCTTGCCTTCTCGCATGCTGTGCCGGCATCCCCCGCTTAAATTTTTGATTGGTTAAACCTTTTTTCAAACAGGGATCCAACTGCACTTGGGACAAAATTGATGCACTTGAAAACTGGTGTCCGCTCGAAGTATTATCTAAGCTACCGACAATGATTGGACTAGCGCATACTTGTTCAAGAGCCTCACAATCACCGACTCCTCTTTTTGAAGCCTTACAGATCCTCGCTAGTTCCGAGGGAAGACGGGCTCTCGAACACGATCTCTCTCTAATTCCCACAAAGATGCAATTCAGACAATAGGCTATTGTCCGGATATCGTCAAAATACCAGTATGTTGCTGGTAATACCAACTCGTTCAACAATATTGTCAAATTCTTCATAGATATGGACGTTGCGGGGGGTATCGCAGCCTGCACTGGTTATCCACAGCAACGGCACCAAGATATGCGGACCAACCAACGCAATGGCATGGGAAACTGGGCACAGTACGTACTAGAAACCAGCGAGTTCAGAAATGGAGTTGTGGGGAGGATGGTTGCTTTGAGCAAGTGTTCGGTTGCGGGACTTCAGGGGTGGATGGGGAAAACATACATGCCTAATATACTTACGCATTGTAAAGTTCCCGGATAGTCTATGGGCCCTAGCTTGGTGCTAACTTATGCGCGGTGTGGCCTAATCTCGCAATATTCGAGTGAATTAAAAAGCGACAAATACTCGAGTACCGGTACTCGAGTACAGACGAAGGGACAAGGGGGAAGGGTAATCTTCTGATTGGTCCGTGGGCATTCTCAACCACTCAGAGAACACTATCTCCTCCAGCCACTGCGGCTCAAGTTGAATAGATTATTTTCCTTCACCAAAAATTAGCGCCTACGGCCAGCTCAGCTGCATTATACACACGTAATTTCGACTAACGAGGCCAGGGCTGGACAAACCTTTTTCTATACCAAATACTAATTTCAGCTAGTATGAGTACCGGTACTGTGCGCGCTTTAGAACAATAAGGATTCAGGGCCGTCGCTTGATAAAATGCGCCGGTATCCACCACTGTGTTAAGCTAGAAGAATGCGGCGAGTATGTGAATGTATATTATGATTGCAAAAAGATACTCAACCCAATAGAAATACGGAGGCACAGGGCGTAAGTTTTGTAGGTTCCACAAGCGATGTTTGTTGCACTCACCCCCACTGTGTAACCTAAAAACTTATGCCCTGTTCCTCCGTAGATGAGGAGTGCCAGGTGTGGTACCGGTAAACGAAATTTTCACGAAAATACTCGAGTATTTGTTTCTTTTTAAGCGATTGTTTTACGCACAGATCAAATGGTCGAGGCAATGTTAGTTGGTGAAGTCGATTGCGAACTTTGCGACCACAGCTAATAAGGATTGGACCCGTGCATACTTGTGCAACCCCAGCGCCTTATGACTACCACCCCCTATTTGTTCTGGTATTCGAGATCTTCTCTAGTTTTGAGGGAAGTAATATTGTCGCTGCACACGATACCTCTCTAACTCTCACAAAAAGGTGGATTCAGATCACCGTTATTCTGCCGATGTCGTCCCAGCACCAGCAGATCATCGGTAATACCAACTCGTTCAACTCATTCAACTTAATCAGCACCTCCAACTTCGTTTCGGAGGGCGACGACGAGGGGCGGCAAATTCTACAGTGGCTATCACCACTTGAACCACAGCAACGGCATCAAGGTGTGCGAAGCGACCGACTCAACAGCGTGGGAAACTGGGTACTAGAAACTAGCGAGTTCAGGAAATGGCGCGAGGCGGAAGATGGTCCCGTAGGAGAGCGGGTGTTGTTCTGTTATGGGAACCCAGGTGTGGGGAAAACTTATGTCAGGTAGGGGGGGCTCTGGAGCAGGACAACGCAAATGTCGCTGACAATCAGTAAATAACAGCTCCCTAGTTATTGATAGCCTGTGTGATCAGGGTGTTGGGAATGACGTTGCAGTCGTGGGAATATACTGTGATTTCCTTGCCCAGCAGGAACAGTCCACCACAAATATTTTGGGCGCCATGCTCAAGCAACTTGCCAGTAGAGGGGGAATCTCCAAGCATACACGGGAGGCTTTTAAGAAGGCCAAAAAAGAGTTTGGTGGTCGGGGCCTGCAACTTCCAGACATGTTAAATATACTAAAAAAGACCGTTGCATCACTACGGCGGCTGTTTATATGCATTGACGCATTAGACGAATGCACGCCGAAGCACCGACGGGATCTGATTGAATCACTGCGAGAAATTGTTCGAGTGTTACCGGATGCGCGAGTATTCCTTACAGGGAGGCCCCATATCGACGGCGAGATCGTGGCATGTTTTAGCAAGACCCTCAGGATACCTCTTAGTCCCACTCATAGAGATATTATGAACTATCTGGAGAGGAGGTTAGACAGTGACACAGATCCTAAAGCGATGGACGACGAATTACGGGCGGATATTATGAGAATTCTCCCCGAGAAGATCTCAGAAATGTAAGCAAGAATATCAAATACATTCCCAAGACAAGTCTAAGGTGTAATTCGCTAACGGTGTGTTCTCTAGTTTCCTCCTCGTTTCCCTCTATATGGATGCAATCCTGGGCGAGATTACTCTCACTCGGAGAAGGAAGAAGCTTGTCGAGATGACCAAGGGGGAGGGCCTGGGAGATGCATACACGGGAACATTATCACGGATACAGGCGCAGCCCGGAAGTAGATCAAAACTTGGGATGGAAGTTCTAATGTGGGTATCACATGCGGAGCGACCATTACATGTCGATGAGTTATGCCACGCCCTGGGGGTAGAAGGGTCTACCGACCTGGATATTGGGAATATTCCAGCGATAGAAACACTCTTAGCATGTTCTCTAGGACTCGCCACGGTGGAGAAGTCCTCGTCCACTGTCCGGCTTGTCCACTACACTCTGCAAGAGTACCTCGCCAATAACACCAAATTGTTCCCCAACCCCCACTCGATAATTGCGGAGGCTTGTTTAACTTACCTCAATTTTCCGCACGTGAGGAGCTTTTCGCCTACCCTGCGTTCTCTCCCACCGACCGCCCCTTTTGTCCAATATGCTTCTTGTTACTGGGGTACACATGCTAGATCGGACACCACCGAGAGTGTGAAAATTCTGGCATTGAAGCTACTCGATGGGTACGGCAAGCACATATCCTCAAAGGTGCTCTTATTGCATTGTGTAAGAGCTGAGGAGCAGCCATTCGGTGGAGATGGCGCTCCTAGAGGGTTTACCGGGCTTCATGGTGCTGCATACTTCGGGTGCCTTGAGCTAGCAGTTGCTTTATTAGAAGCGAATAAAGGAGATGTGCAGGCAACTGATTTCAATGGAAACACAGCAATTGCTTGGGCTTCGAGGAGGGGCAATGAAGAGGTAGTGAGGGCACTGCTGGAATGGAGCGAGGTCCATTCCTACGCACCTGGCACCGAATATAGCTCGGCGCCGCTCTTGTGGGCTGCTGAGAATGGGCAGGAAGGGGTAGTGAGGATACTCCTAGAAAGGAAGGACATCAGTCCCGACAAAATGGATAGGTGGGGTAGAACACCGCTCTGGTGGGCTTCCTATAATGGACATGAGGGGGTCGTAAGGATACTTCTAGAACGGAACGACCTCATTCCCGACAAACGGGATTTGTTCGGATCAACGCCACTACGGTGGGCTGCTAGGTTTGGGCATGAGGGTGTGGTAAGGATGCTGCTGGAGCGGAACGACGTCAATCCCGACAAACCGAATTTGTTCGGAATAACGCCACTATCGGCGGCTGCTAGGTTTGGGCATGAGGGTGCGGTAATGATGCTGCTGGAACGGAACGACGTCAATCCCGACAAACAGAGTTTCTTCCGTCGAACACCATTATCGCGCGCTTCTGAGAATGCGCATGAAGGGGTGGTAAGGATGCTGCTGGAACGGAACGAGGTCAATCCCGACAAACCGAGTTTGTTTAGATCAACCCCACTACGGTGGGCTGCTATGTTTGGGCATGAGGGTGTGGTAAGGATGCTGCTGGAGCGGAACGACGTCAATCCCGACAAACCGAATTTGTTCGGAATAACACCACTATCAGCGGCTGCTAGGTTTGGGCATGAGGGTGTGGCAAGGATGCTGCTAGAGCGGAACGACGTCAATCCCGGCAAACAGAGTTTGTTCCGTCGAACACCATTATCGCGCGCTTCTGAGAATGCGCATGAGGGGGTGGTAAGGATGCTGCTGGAGCGGAACGACGTCAATCCCGACAAACCGGATTTGTTCCGTCGAACACCGCTATGGTGGGCTTCTCGGAGAGGGCATGAGCGGGTGGTAAGCATGCTGCTAGAACGGCACGATGCCAATCCCTACAAACCGGATAGGTGGTATCGAACACTGCGCTGGTGGACATCGCGGGGCCCTGCCGATGCCCAACAACCTCAATCCCGATGAGGTGGATAAGCGGAACCGACGAGTTTAACTCCCAAATATGCAGCAAGCCTACAATCAACAGAGCCACTCTCCTCCGAGCTCCCCCAGCTATCTGAACCTCCTTCCAAAATCACCCGCCTGTTTAATATCCAAGCATAAACCACCCGACACTTCCCCCTCCATCCACCAGACGTACCTCCCCGTAGGGCAACAAACACAGCAAAACAATATCTTGCACCTACAACAGTCTGTTCATTTCGTGCAGACTGCCGAATTGCTTCAGGCGCCAAACCATTGCATTATTTGCCTGGAATCTCTCGCCACCTCCTTTCTTTCCCTAAACCACACTAGGCCCTTCCATGCTTGTTACCTTATCCCTCAGCTATTCAACCAATTTTCCCTATATCCGTACCCCGCCGATGCCCTTCTCTACTTGCTTTTATTTTGCCCCCGGTTTCTCATTCTCATCTCATTGTCTACGGCTGACCTCGTATTAATTTGTATTGCACTATAACTTAGCCAGCAACAGGATTGTGTTATCAGAAAGATGGATGGAAGCCCCATAGAAATAGATAAAAGGAGAAATAAAGGAAGAAAAACCGCCAAATCAAGTGTCATTAACTTTAACTGTGGTCTGTTGGTTGCTGCCATGCGCCCGGCCTCATGCGTATAGCCTAAGTGTCTAATCTCAGACATCTGACATTTTTCTCTTCCCCTCCGCCCCCCCTCCCGCCATTTGCCCGGGCCCAGTCATCTGTTCACCCCATTGCGAGATATTCCACCCTTCCTATTAATACCCCCTTATTGGCCCAACGCTACCCTACCTTCCCACTCCCCCCTCTCCTTTTTGATGGAGTAACACCATCGTGGTATGTTAGGTTAGGGCACACTTGTAGGTTTGAACAGGCCTATGACCAGACCGCGCGGTGGTGACTAGTGTTGTGTGGTAGGAGCCCACTGTGCGGGCCACCACAAACTGTATCTAGTCTGAGCTGCGTTCTTTTCCCTGTAACATTGCATCACCTTACACTCCTTTGTGAACACACTTGTCATATACATCGAATATCGAACACATCTCAGTTTTCCTATCAGCAACTGACCGGGTCTTCTCGTGACAACAGTCCGGCTCATAGCTGTGTCCTTGCGGTGCTTGCATCACGGCATATTTCCCTGCGCATAAACCAGACCTCCATCACTTTTGGTCACACTTAATCCGCACCCTCCTCACCGGGGAATTTGCACCCCCTCCCGCGCCCTCCCGCTCCCGGGCCCCTGAGGGCTTTCTCAGTCCCCGCTACTCAGAAACCTCCCCAGGAAATTTCCTACATGTACCGGAAGCCCACTCGAAGGGGAACCTAGAGGATGTCGCACTTAGCTGAAGGCCTCTTTTCGGTGGTTGGCGGGGGAGCGGTCGAATACTATGCACAACATCAGCTCTGTCCTAAAAACTGAAGGTTGACAAACTGTACCAATATTATATTATAGTATCATCAGATACAAGGTCCACATTTACAGCTACTGATTAATTGCTCATGGGGCTCAAACGAAGGGGGGAGAAGTTATCGTATCACTAGGGTTCAAAAGTGGAACTCAGTATGGACACGATTGTTATTATTTATCGATAATACTACACAAGTGCGAGAGGGGGATTGCATTGTACGCTAAGCGAGGAGGAATGTGGAGTATGGAGCAGATTGGTAGGTATTTTGATTCCCAAATTGTTCTAAGTTAGGCGGGCAGTAACCCCAATATTTATATATGGAGCACGTTCCTATATATGGTGCAAAGCGTTGACAGAGTGTACCAAGGTGGGTGCACCCATGACATGCCTTATATAATCAGGGCCAGGGGTATTGATCATGGACTTGAATTGTAAAATAATAAAAAATACTAATTCAGGAACATGAGTTGAACATCAAACCTCTCAAATTCTAGTCGGTGGTGGAATACCCCTGACCCTGATTACCAAAGGCATGTCATAGGTGCGCCCACCTTGGTACACGCTGTAGACGCTTTGCACCATACCAAAGAAACATAAGGGAAAACATGGTAAAAATATAAGTGCAAACCATGTTTGACCCTGAAAACCAGGCAAGAAAACCCCAACGTAACATGCCAGTGCATAAATCTGAGGTAGTAGTGTCAAGAAATGATCGAAAGACTCAGATAATTAGAAACCAAAAGACCCGAAGGTATGCATGAATGATGCATAAGATATCCTAAAATGCCCAAACACCAGATAAGAAACCAATATGAAGTCCTTGATTGTTATCACAAAATATTAATGAAATAATATAATATGCCTCTAGCTGTAGTAATATAAGCAGTGTACAGGTGATAACTGAAACACCAACTAAGTATGAGAATATATTATATCTTCCTAGTTGCAACTGAATCTAAGGTAAACAGAGGAGTTGTGACAAGAAGGATGAGGTACATTCTACCTTATCTTTTTAGGATGCAACTAGCTCTGTTGGTCTCTAGATGATGGTAAATGCAAAGAAATATATATATGAAATGAATGAATAGGAAAAATTCAACAACTAATACCGGAACTCACAGTATAGCTCAATCTCCAAACCGGTAACCCCTATAAGCCTTAGGCTTGATGTCGGGGGATTTAGTCCTCTGCCATAAAGGGCCAGGCCGTAGAAAGGGCTAATGTAAGCTTCCTGATTCGAAGTTGTTTCAGGATAGCAAATTTAGAGAGATTATGGGCTGGTTTCGTGAACGAATTAACTGCGTGGGTTTGATAATATGTGAGGGCGGCGGTGTGCAGAAGCGTGCTTCTGAGGAGGGCGTAAGTGGGATCCGTGTTCCCTCGTCCAACATGGCAGTTGTTATGAGATCTGGATTGAAGGTCGGGCTGGACAAATGAAGAAGGACAATGAAGTGAAGGAGAGGATATCTGTCTATTTTGTGGATTCGTATCTGGCTTACTTTTCTATCTACGGAGAAGTACTGGGTTTATATAGAAAATATAAGAGCTTTCCCGCGCACTCAACTCTTGTCCCCAGGACACAGAGAAGGTCTTAACAATTTCCTAGGCCGGCCAGATGTCCCTTCGGTGATGGTACCGCATTAGCGGAACTCCGGTGCTTTGTTTCCACTCTTCGCATATCTTTCTTGTCTTGCTTTCCAATCATCTTCGACCATGAGTGCGTACCCTCCGCTCTACTATACAACCAGGTAGAGTAATTCCCCTTCACCCTTGATAATAAATGACCAAGGAAACTAGTAACAATGTGTTAAGATAGGAAAAGATACAAGAAAAATGTTGAGAAATGTGTTGAGAAATGATCCTCCGGGCGGAGGTACGTGGGATTTGCTCAGGGCTTCCTACTCACTATTGCGTATGAGGGAGCGTACGCGGATGTGTGTATTCTACATCATGGGTTGCGTCATCACGATAGGGTATGCTTATACCGTTCATGTTCTACTTAGCTAGCTAGAGAACTTAATCAACGATCTTCCGCTGCACAACAAAACGGTCCACTTCTTGACACAAAAGATGCGTGAGATCGGAGTGATCGCCGGTGATTTCCAACAATGGCGAAGTTAATTGGGTTCCCAAAATTTTAAATCGCGGTTTTACTTCCTTTCCTGTTGGCCATTTCTAAGCCCCCCCCCAGCATTTCCACGGAGGGTTAAGACGCTGGTTTCACCCCAATCCGAAATACGGTGTTTAATGTACCTACACTAAGTTGCCCTACCATACGATATTATATTCAATATCGCACACCACGCGAATTCGCTTTTCGAAATTAGTAGAGGGCGAGTGATAGGGGGTGAAGAGGCACGACATCCAGGTATTTGGGGGAATCAGATATTTTGCCTTTCATATGATTTGGTACCTATCAAAATAAATTTGTGCACGAGAACCGAAGTTCTTATTCAGATCTTTGACCGCACATCCCTCTCGAATCGATCCCCCCGGCTGAAAGTGGTGGATTTAAGCAACCTCAAAAACTTGAGCTTGAGTAACAAAAGCAGCGTTAAAGTATATAGTTATTCTCTGCAGTGGTGATAGTGGCGAATTTCCCTAGGCCGTGCTAAAGCGAGACTGGTTAAATTATAGTATATCTTTGATCAGCAGATTCAACTTCCTAGAGATATAGAGGACAGAAGAAAACAGATGGCAACAGAATTACTTATACGATTGACTGATTGAACAATGAAAGAAAATCTAAACGGGATAAGTTGGACTCTAACAGCAATGAAGTGGGAGGAAGGCATACTGATGTATATTTTCATACGAGAATACTTAGAAAGTGCATATCCGAAAGTATAATTTCAACAGGGAGGGACAGGGATGACATGAGTGATGAGTGATGTTTCATGATGTTCTCATGATTCGTTTGGAGGTGCATGATTTCAATTAGAGCTAGTGCAGAGGTCCAAGCTATAGGACTGTAGTCCCCTGCAGTCCGTCAGGTGCCTGGGCGTGGTTCGGCCTGGCGCCCCCCAAAAAGATGAACCATGAACCGTAGTCCGTCCCTTTTCTACCCACATGACTGACGGACTAGATGACCGGGAACACCGAATTTAACAGCTTTTTTATCAAATGGGATAGAAGATCAGAATTGAAGGGGATAGGGGACTGGAAAGGAATTTAACTAATTGGAAGGATATGTGCTCCGGGTCGGGGCGCACAGAGTCACAGCCTCGAATTTTCACAGTAGTGGAAGGCTGCATCCTCCACCCTACTTGCCGAATCACAAAGTCTCGGGCCACTTCTACCCCAAACCATGTTAACCCTGTAACAATCTACGATATATCTGAAATCACCCTCAGCAACTATAGGTCAACAAGTAAAGACTAGCCTAATGAGCTTTAAAAGGAAATTGAACAGAAATGCATTTTAGAAATAAATTAGCCTTGTTAATTATTATTATCTTGGAAAATTAATCCTTTAGATATGATGTGAGGAAGTTGGGGTACGGATAAGAGTATGATAGTAGCAATTTAATCCCGGTGAGAATAACTGAAATCACTATTCTGGCTATCATGATGCCAGAATTTTGCGGGGGATCGCGGTTTCACCCTTTGTCTCAGGACTTATATATACCGGGTGCTAACGGTACGGGAGGCGAACTAGTCCTCATTGGCTCCTACGCCACTTAGTCAATGAGCGAGCAGAATTTCATGAAGTTCCTGACATCTGGATTTGTTTTTTTCGTCTGCCGGTACAGTCGCCGAGGTGGCCTTGACGAATATTAGCAGGTAACGAATAGAGGTATCCGGCAAGCAAAAAATCGAATTCATCACACTAGGGTAACAAAAGAATACCTGCTACGGATCCCTGTTCATCACCCGCTGATATTCCTCAAAACCCTATCAGTGACTGTATAGTACCCGTGGTGAAAGGGTGACCTTCGGTCAAGTGTAAAGAATTCCCCGAGCCGGGAAGAAAGAGGGGAACAGGTCAACGAAAGCTTAGTCAAAAATTCCCAAAGGGTAGGAAAACAAATCCAGTAGCCGGAGACGGGCAATCACCGCACACACCGCTCGTACCAGTAAGGTATCGTCGTAAATCGAGGTCAGAGAAATCATGGATAATAAAAGAAACCAATGGTTGAAAAATACAAAAGAAACCGCTCTATCCACATTGTTCAGCGCACCCCTTGCCGTCGTTATTCCTCCTTTTGCCTCTCCCCGGGTTGCTCTCTTCGACCAGCTTATAAACCCACCTTTCCCCCTAGTTATTACGAATCCATCCCATGGCGTAGCAACCAACCTGACTTAATTCTCCGCCTATCCTTGATGCCGTGTAAAAGAAATAAAACAAACGCCAGTGATAAGGCCTATAGTCCAAATTGAAACCTCACGGTGCCCAGGTTGGGGCCGGCGGGGCCACTCTAGAGAGTGCCGGATAGCACAATGTTACCGGACAGCTCAATGTCAACTTTTTCAATGCCATGTTCTCAGCGGGAGAAACCCTTCCGGATACCATTGACCGGGAAACACACCATCCAAAGGGTGAAAATTATTCAAAGAACTACCTTGCCACCGGCCCACAATAAACAACCTCCCACTCTCACGCAGTTTATGTTGGGGAATCTCGGGAAAAATTCAGAAAAACACCAGCAGGCCTCAAGTAATTCTTGATTTTTTTATCTGATTTTTTACATTACTTTTGCATCACTTGATGTGTGCGTGGGCAAATATTTTGTGGTTCCTCATAACATGAAACCTTGTGATGGTGAGTTTTCGCCAAAACTGGTATTCTAAAGGTACCCTCCCTGTTTTCCACGGTATTTGAAAGGCTTTCTCCTACCCTACCACCACTAAACCCGGCCTTGAGGTAAAAGCAAATTATAAATAAATTCCACCACACCTCCAACCTCTCCATCACTGCAGCTTCCTCAAACTCCAATCTGGCACTACGCTCCCCACCCCAGTTATGCCTCTGGCAACGTGTTCTGGGGAGATATGAATACTAGGGATACCAACTTTTTTTAAAAAAAGGCTTCTATTACAATCGGGGTGAACGAATGCTGTGAGGATCTCACGGTATGGGAATCAAGACTATCCTATCCATCTTACCAGCACCCAGCCGTTGACGAACATGGAGTAATTATGGTAGCCCTAACCTTGGCGATTTGCTTTTTTTGCCCACCAAATCCCCCTGCTTGCCTTACGCGTTCTACGTGGGTGTGATGAAGACTTCACGGGATGGCTGGATGCGGTGCAGGAGGCCGGTATTCTTCGCTTAGATGATCGATGTTGGTTAAAGCTTTTTTCACACTGGGATCAAATTGCTCTGGGGACAAATTGATGCACTTGAAAACTGGTGTCTACTCGAGTATGATACTCGGGTGGGAAGTGTTATCTAAGCTACCGACCATGATTGGACTAGCGCATATCGTATCTGTACGATACAAGAGCCTCACAAGCACCGCCTCCTCTTCTTCAAACCTTACAGATCCTCGCTAGTTCCGAGGGAAGTCGGACTCTCGAACACGATCCCTCTCTAATTCCCACAAAGACGGAATTCAGACAATAGGCTATTGTCCGGATTTAGTCAAAATACCAGTATTTTGCTGGTAATACAACTCGTTCAATAATATTGTCAAATTCTTCATATATATGGACGTTGCGGGGGGCATCGCAGCCTGCAGTGGTTATCCCTGCTTGAACCACAGCAATGGCACCAAGATATGCCGACCAACCAATGCAATGGCATGGGAGACTGGGTACAGCACTAGGAACCAGCCAGTTCAGATGGAGTTGTGGGGAGGATGGTTGCGTTGAGCTATTGTTCGGTTGCCGGACTTCAGGGGTGGATGGAGAAAACATACACGCCTACTCGAGTACTTGCGCATTACAAAAGTTCCCTGATATGTAGGCTCCAGCTTGGTGCTATTAACTTGGATGTGGCCTAATCTCGCAATATTCGAGTGAGCTAAAAAAGGACAAATACTCGAGTACAGACGAAGGGACAAGGGGGGGGGGTAATCCTCTGATTGGTCCGTGGGGATTCTCAAACACTCAGAGAAAACTATCTTCTCCAGCCACTGTGGCTCAGGTTGAATAGACTTTTTTCCGTCACCAAAAATTAGCGCCTACGGCCAGCTCAGCTGCATAATCTGACCACAGAAGCCAGTGCTCGACAAACTTTTTTCCATACCAAATACTAATTTCAGCTGGTATGAGTACCCGTACTGCGCGCACTTTAGAATAATAAGAAGTCAGGGCCGTCGCTTGATAAAATGCTGGCATCCACCGCTGTGTTAAGTTAGAAGAATGCGGCGAGTAGGTGTGAAGGTATACAAGTACCGGTATGATTGTAAAAAGATACGCAACCCAATAGAACTGTAGATTATGAGTGCCGGATGTGGTACTTGTACCGGTGTGCCCTGTGGTGTTTGATAGGGTAGTGAGAGCAGTCATGTCGCTCGATCGGGCCCACGGAAAAAAACTCTGTTTAGTAGTTAGCTTGGCGCACACACTTTGGCACATAAGCCGCCTCTCATGTAGACTAGACTAACAACGAACAACCACACTGAGGAAAGCAAGCCAATCAACATCCTTTTCTCTCCTTCTCAATTCGTTCAAGCGCATAGCTCCCTACTTCACCCTTGTCAAGGCCTTTAGGCACTTCATCGTCTGGTCAACTTTCCACCTGTTTGTCTTCCGGTATATCAATAGGTCACACATACGCACGGGAGGGTGATTTCGGCACGCGCGACACACCATCCAAACTAAACGGGTCCTGCGAAATCAGCCCAACACCGGTAAATGGAATTTTCTACGCCAAGATTTGTCTTCCTTTACTCGCGAGTGTTTTTAAAAAATATTTCTCTCGCATAAGTATGCAATAACAGTATTTTAAAAAAAACGCTTCGACACCGCGAGTAAGCGATCTTTTTACGCGGAGATCAAATGGTAGAGTCAATGTTAGTTGGTGGAGCCGTGCCTATCGCGAACCTTGTGTGCACTGCTAATAATGACCGGACCAGCGGATGCTTGTGCAACCCCAGAGCCTCATAGTCAACATCCCCACTTTCTTCAACTCCTTGAGATCCCTCTCTAGTTTCGAGAGAAGTCATATTTGTCGCTGCACACGATACCTCTCTAACTCTCACAAAAAAAGGGATTCAGATCACCGTTATACCGCCGATGTCGTCCCAGCACCAGATCACCGGTAATGCCAACTCGTTCAACTCGTGCAACTTAATCAGCCCCGCCAACTTCATTTCGGAGGGCGACGACGAGGGGCGACAAATTCTACAGTGGTTATCCCCACTTGAACCACAGCAACGGCACCAAGGTGTGCGAAGCGACCGACTCAATAGCATGGGAAACTGGGTACTAGAAGCTAGCGAGTTCAAAGAATGGCGTGACGCGGAAGACGGTAGCGTTGAGCCGGTGTTTTTCTGTTCCGGGAATCCAGGGGTGGGGAAAACGTTTGTCAGGTAGGGAATATTGTGGGGCAAGACAACGCAAATGTGGCTGACAATCAGCAAATAACAGTTCCCTAGTCATCAATAACCTGTGCGATCAGGCTGTTGGGGGAGACGTTGCGGTTGTAGGACTATACTGCGATTTCCTTGCCCAGCAGGAACAGTCCACCACAAATATGTTGGGCGCTATGCTCAAGCAACTTGCCAGCAGACGGGGGATTTCCAAGACGACAAGGGAGGCTTTTAGGAAGGCCAAAAAAGAATTCGGTGGTCGGGGCCTGCAACTTCCGGACATGTTAAATATACTAAAGAGGGCCGTTGCGTCAAGAAGTGAATATTGCTCAGGGCCGCTCTTGTGGGCTGCTGAGAATGGGCACGAGGGGGTAGTGAGGATACTGCTTGAAGGGAAGGACATCAATCCCGACAAAACGGATAGGTGGGGTCGAACGCCGCTCTCGTGGGCTTCCGGTAGAGGGCATGAGGGGGTAGTGAGGATACTGCTGGAACGGAAGGACATCAATCCCGACAAAACGGATAGGTGGGGTCGAACACCGCTCTTGTGGGCTTCCAGTAGAGGGCATGAGGGGGTTGTAAAGATGCTGCTAGAACGGAACGACGTCAATCCCGAAAAACCGGATAAGAAGCGTCGAACACCACTATTGTGGGCTTCCGGTACAAGGTATGAGGGGGTCGTAAGGATGCTGCTGGAACGGAGCGACGTCAATCCCAATAAACCGGATAAGTGGGGTCGGACACCGCTTTCGTGGTCTTCCAGAGGTGGGCATGAGGCAGTCGTGAGGATGTTGCTGGAACGGAACGACGTCAATCCCAACCAACGGGATTTGTTCACTCTACTACCACTAATGTATGCTTCTTGGCGTGGGCATGAGGGGGTCGTAAGGATACTGCTAGAACGGACCGACGTCAATCCCAACCACCGGGAGTTTTTCGGTCTAACACCACTATCCCAGGCTTCTTGGTTTGGACGCGAGGGGGTCGCAAGGGTTCTATTGGAACGGAAGGACGTCAATCCCAACCACCGGGATTTTTACAGTCTAACACCACTATCCCGGGCTTCTTGGAAAGGCCATGAAGAGGTCGTGAAGGTACTACTGGAACGGAGCGAAGTCAATCCCAACAGACGGGAATTTTTCGGTCTAACGCCACTATGCTGCGCTTCTTTGTCTGGACGTGAGAGGGTCGTAAGGACCCTGCTGGAACAGAGCGACGCCGACCCCAACCGGCGGGATTTTTGGGGCATAACACCACTAACCTGGGCTTCTTGGAGAGGCCATGAAGGGATCGTAAGGATGCTGTCGGAACGGAACGACGCCAATCTCCTCAAACCGGATAGGCGGCGTCAAACACTGCTCTCATGGACATCGCGGGGTTTGCCAATCCTCAACAGCCTCACTTCCGACGAGGCGGATAAGCGCAATCGACGGATTTGATTCCCAAATATGCAGCGAGCATCAATCAACAAAGCCCTTCTCCCCCGAGCTGTCCGAGCTGTCCGAGCCATCTGAATCTCTTCCCAAAATCACCCCCAGTTCGATACCCAAGCATAGCCCCCACACTTCCCTCTCCCTTCCCAAGACGTTCCCTCTCAGAAGGGCAACAAACCTACCAAAACAAATCCTCTACAAATCTCATCTAGTTCTTTTCACGTAGACTGTCAAGTTACTGCAAACGTCAAGCCTTCGTATCATCTGCCCAGAATCTCTTGTCAGCTCCTTTGTTCCCCTAGGCCCTTCCCCACTTCTCGTTGCCTTATTCCTTGGCCTTTTTAACCAATTTCCTCCATATTCCTCCATATCCGTGCCCCACTGGTGCCTTTCTATACTTTATTTTCCCTCTATATACACCCCCTTAACTCGCCTTTTGTTCATCATTTCCGTTGTCTCAAGTTATCTAAGGTCTGTTTATGATTCGCTTTGTATTCATTTGTATTACGATGCAACTTATATAGAAACGGGACTAGAATAGAAGCAGGACGGATGGAAGCCCCACAGATATAGACATGAATGAGACTAGACACTTATACCATACGCACGAGGCCGAACGTATGGCAGCAACCAACAGCGCAGAGTTCACGATGCGTGATTAGCAGCAATTTCTTTTATTTCTCCTTTCTCTCACATTTTTCT
>Ga0307513_10003953_pt1 | contig 19919 bp, 14 predicted proteins | sample 15_EM_MG_FD_202174 | JGI IMG/M metagenome (GOLD analysis project Ga0307513, IMG submission 202174) | Populus trichocarpa ectomycorrhiza microbial communities from riparian zone in the Pacific Northwest, United States - 15_EM | ecosystem: Host-associated > Plants > Roots > Unclassified | place...
AACACCAGGATGATCGCGACGAGGGGGATCGTGACGATCACCGACGCCGCCATGAGATTCCCCCACGGCAACTCGTGCTGGCTGCCGCCGCTCAGCAGCGCGATCGCGACCGGGACCGTGCGGTGGTCGTTGGTGAGCGTGAACGTGAGCGCGAACAGGAACTCGTTCCACGCCGCGATGAACGTCAGCAGGGCCGTGGTCACGACACCGGGCCACGTGATCGGGAGAAAGATCCGCCACAACATCGTCCCGAGCCCGATGCCGTCGACCAGCGCGGCGTCCTCGAGCTCGCGCGGCACGCCGCGGATGAATGTCGTCAGCATCCAGACCGTGAAGGGCAGTGTCAGCGTCAGGTACGAGACCGCCAGAGACCAGATGCTGTTGTAGAGGCCGAGGTAGCGGACGAGCTCGAACATGCCCGCGAGCACCGCGACCTGGGGGAACATCGACACCACGAGGAACGTGCCGAGCACCAGGCGGCGACCGCGGAACCGGATCCGCGCCAGCGCGAACGCGGCGGTGAACCCGATCGCCAGCGACGCCACCACGACCACGGTCGCCACCACGACCGAGTTGACGATGCTGCTCGCGAACGACGGCTCGCCGAGCACGGCGCGATAGCTCGCGAGCCCCATCTCGAACGTGAACGGAAAGTAGTCGACGTCGAGCAGCGCCGTGCCGCGCTTGAGCGACGTCAACACCGCGTAGTACAGCGGGAAGGTCGAGTACACGCAGATCAGCAGCGCGGCGACCGCGAGGCCAACCGAGCGTCGGCGCGACCGGCTCATCGCGCGTTCGCTCCATCGCGATCGGAGCGGACCACGCGCAAGTAGACGGCGGTGAACAGCCCGACGATCACGAACAGCAGCGTCGACGCCGCCGAGCCATATCCGATCTCCTGGAAGTCGACCAACTGCTGGCGCGCGAAGATCGACATCGTCATGGTATCGGTCGTGTTGCCGGTCAGCACGTACACCACGTCGAACACCCGCATCGCATCGAGCAGCCGAAACACGATCGCGACGGTGAGCGCCGGGCGGATCAGCGGCAGCGTGATCCGGAACAGCACGGTCGTGGCGGCGATGCCATCGAGTCGCGCTGCCTCGTAGCAGCTCCGCGGCACCGTCTGCAGCGCCGCGAGGACGAGGATCGCCACGAACGGCGTCGTCTTCCAGACATCGACGATGATGATCGAGACCATCACCAGGTCCGGATCGGAGGTCCAGCCGATCGGCGCGTGGATCAGCCCCACGGTCGCGAGCAGATCGTTGACGGCGCCGAGCTCACCGCTGAGCAGGAGGGTCCACAGCTTCGCCGAGACCACGGTCGGGATTGCCCACGGGATCAGGACGGCGGCTCGGACCCAGCCACGCAGGCGGAACGAGCAATCGAGCACCAGCGCGATGGCGATCCCGAGGCACACCTCGAGCGCAACAGAGATGATCGCGAACCGGAACGTGTTCCACACCGCGCGCCACCACTCGTGGTCCGCGAGCAAGCCGACCCACGTGCCATCGCGGTCGCGCGCCAGGTAGTTGTCGAACCCGACCGAGCGAGCCTGGTCGAGCGTCGACAAGTTGGCGTCGGTCCAGCCGTACGCGATCGTCCGGAACAACGGCCACGCCGCGGTCACCGCGAGGACCACGACCGCCGGTGCGAGCAGCAGCCACGCCTGGCGCGTGCGGGCGCGTGACAGCGGCCTGCGCAGCTCGCGACGCTTCCCGGCGGTCATCGCCGCACCTCCGTCGCGGCGTGCCGTTGCGAGATCAGCCGTCGGAGCTGGCGCGCGAGGCGTTCGAGGGTCTCCGCCGCGGTGCTTCGTCCCGACAACGTGTCGTGCACGGCGGTCCAGAAGCGGTAGCTGGCCTGGTTGTAGTGAGCGCCGGACACGCGCGACGGCCGCAGCTCGGCGTCGGCGAGCGCGCTCGCGACCACCTCGCCCATGAACGGATTGCTCGCGAGCACATCCGGATCCTGGTACAGGGTCATGATGGATGGGTTGTAGGAGCCGACCATCGCGCGACGCTTCTGCTGCGCTCGCGACGTGAGGTGGCGGACGAGCGAGATCGCCAGCGCGGGATGACGCGAGTAGCGCGACACCGCCAGCTGCCAGCCGCCCAGCGTGGAGGCGTGGCTGCCGTCGTCGCCGCGCGGCATCCTGGCGACGGCGACCCGGCCCTTGATCGGGCTGTCGGGCTGCTGGGCCAGCGACCAGGCGTAGGCCCAGTTGCGCATGAACACCGCGTGCCCGGATTGAAACACCGCGCGGGCTTCTTCTTCCGCGCCGCTCAGCACGTCCGGCGGGGAGATCGAGCCGATCCACGACGCCGCCAGGGCGATCGCGGCGACCGCGCGCGGATTGTCGACGGTGACAACGCCGTCCGGGCTCACGATCGTGCCGGCGCCCTGGCTGGCGAGCCACTCGAGCCCGTTGCAGGTCAGCCCCTCGTAGGCGCGGCCCTGCCACACGTAGCCCCACATCTTGGCCCGCCCGGCTGCCCGCTCCGCGTCCTGGATGCGATGCGCGGTCGCGGTGAGCTGCGCCCAGGTCTCGGGGACCGCCTCGCCGTATGCGGCGAGCAAGTCGGCGCGGTAGAACAGCATGCCGATGTCGACGAACCACGGGATGGCGACCAGGCGGCCTGCGATCGTGCTGTTGACGACCGCCGCGGGCAGATGCTCGGGCGCGACATCGCCCAGCGCGCTGCGCAGGTCGATCAGATGACTGGCGAGGATGCCGGGCCAGATCGTATCGATCTGATAGACGTCGATGTCGGAGGCGCCTGCGGCGTTGATCTGCTGGTAGAGCGCGAGGCGCTCCGACGCGTCGTTGGGCGTCGACACGACGCGAACCGGGTGGCCCGTCTCGGCCGCCCAGGACGCGACGCCCTCGCGACACAGCGCGAGCTCGTCGCCCACCGCGCCACACGAGATCGTGATCGTGTCGTCGCTGTCCGCGCGACCGCGATCGCAGGCGATGACGCCGACCGCGGTGGCCAGGACCGTCAAGGCCGCCACGCGATGGCTGGCGGCGCGGCGGCGATGCAGCGGGCGGCTCACAGGGTGTAGCGCAGGGTTGCGATCGCCGAGCGACCCGGGATGGGCCGCCCGAAGAACAGGTTGCCGACCGGCGTGAGCTGAGCCGCGCGGGGGTTGCCTTCATCCAGGCCGATGGTGTTGAGCAAGTTGCTCGCCGAGATCGTCAGATCGAGCTTGCGAGTCAGGTGAACACTCGCCGACGCGTCGATCTGCACATAACCAGGCAGGGGTTGTCTGTTGGCGTTGTCCTGCCACTTCCTGGTGTTGCCGTGGGCCGTCACGCTGATCTCGCCCCAGCGCCCGACTCGGTACTCGGGGCGGACCTGGTAGTACAGCGCGGGCGAGCCAGGCACCGTGTTGCCGGTGTAGTCGACGTTCTGCAGCGTGCCGTCCGGATCGACCACCGACGTGGTGAAGCGCGCGAACCGCGTGCGCTGCAACGTGCCGATGCACTGGATCGATAGCTCGCGGTACTGGAACGCCGACTCGAGCTCGAGCCCCAGCGTCGCCACCCTGGCGAATCGCGTCACTGACTCGACGGCACCGCTGACGGGATTGGTCTCGAAGTCGGTGAACGAGAAGTCCGGGAAGGCGCTGTAGAACGCGGTGGCGAACAGGCCGAGCTGATCCGTGCGGAGCTTGTAACCGAGCTCGCTCTGGAACACGCGTTCGATCTTGGTCCCGGGCGGGAGTCCGCTGCGGGTGTCCTCGGTGGCGCTCCCGCCATACGTGCGATCGGCGGGCGCACGGCGCCCCATGTTGGTCCCCGCGAACACCGCCTGATCCTTGGTGAGCAGGTAGTTCGCGCTGATCGCGTAGGACAGCCCATGATACGCATAGTTGAATGGGATATCCTGACCGGTGCCGTACTGGACGCCGCGCTCCGCGGACGCGATCACGCCGTCGCGGTTGACGTCGTAGTCGTAGCTCGCGACCTTCTCGGCGGCGCCGCGCGTGCGCCCCCAGTCGTAGCGGACCCCGCCGGTCAGCACGAGGGGCTTCACCGGCGAGACGTCGAACGTGAGGTAGGGCGCATCGATCGTGGTATCCGCCCAGTAGTTGCGATAGAGCGACCCGTACTGCAGCACGCCGTCGCTCGTGATCGGTGTGCCGGTCGCGGTGTCGACCAGGTTGAGCCGCCGCGTGTTGTCGGAGACATCCGTGAGCACGGTGTGCCACCACCACACCGAGCTCAGCGTGTGATGGTTATGATCGTATCCCAGCGCGGTCCGGATCGTGATGCCGTCGCGCACGGTGAGCTGCTTGACGAGCTCCAGCTTGTTCGTGAAGCCCTGGATCGGGAGACTCACCGCCCACCAGCCGTAGGGAGTCACCAGGCCATTGCCGTTGAGCCCGGCGAGCTCGTCCGCGCTCAGCTCGGTCCCCGCGCCTCGTCCGCTCGCGTAGCTGTAGGCGTACGAGGACAGGTTCCTGGACCTGGCGAGCTCGTCCGGACCGACCGGGTTACCGGCGAACGGAAAGATGCCGTTGAACTGGTTCTTGATGTCGCTGTAACGGAACCGCTCCGACAGCGTCCAGCCATCACCGATGTCGTACTCGGACTCGGCGCCGAGCGCGGTGACGTTGGGATTCATGCCCTGCGCCAGGTTGTCGTCGACCTGTTCGCCGCTCGGCGTCGTGGCCCGCAGCCGGAGCAGATCGCGGCTCGGCAGCGTCCCGAAGTGTGGATCGAAGCCCGGTATGCCAACCGGAGTGTCATCGCTATCGGACTTGCGAGTCAGCGGGATCTGCAGGTAGGAGATATTGCGGTCGTTCAGATACTTCATATAGACACGGACATAGCCGTGCTCGAACGTGCGCGTGACGTTGGCCTTGATCTGACCGCCCACGTTGGCGGTGAACCCGGGAGACCGGACCCCGTCGTCGGTGCGGTAGAAGCCGCCGACGTGAAAGCGCAGCGTGTCGGTGATCGGACTGCCATAGTCGGCGTCGAGCCGGTACAAGGGAAAGCTCAACCCGAGGGTCTGCGCGATGCTGCCGCCGGGCTCGCCGCCCGTCTTGCTGATCAGGTTGATGAGCCCGCCGGGCGCGTTGCTGGTCCGGATCGACGAGCTGCCGCCGCGGACGCCCTCGATCCGCGCCACCGTCCCGTCGGTTCGCACGAAGTTGTCGCTGTTGCCGAACGAGATGTCGCCATAGGGCGTCACCTCGAGCCCGTCCTCTTGCAGCTGGGTGAACTTGCCGCCACCGGGGGCAGGGAGCCCGCGCACGCGGATGTTGGCGTTGCCTTCGCCGCCCGAGCTCTCGACGAACACGCCCGGGATGCTCTTGAACACGTCGGCGGTGCTGCGCGCCCCGATCTTCCGGACGTACGCTTCATCCAGGGTCGCGATCGCCTCGCCCGCCTCGAGCTTGGAGCGCCCCGACCCTGCGCTGGTGACCATGACCACCTCGCCGAGGCTCAGCAGATCTGGCGCGGTCCGCATCGTGATCGGTGCGGTCGCGGCGGCGCCGGTGGCGACGGTGACGCTGGCCAGCGCGGTCGTGTAGCCGACCAGGACCGCCTCGAGCGCGTACGTGCCACCGCTCGGGACCTGCAGCTCGTAGTGACCGCTGGCGTCCGCGATCGCGGCGTACGTCGTGTCCTTGATCGAGACCGTGGCCGCGGGCACCGGCGCGCCCTGCTCGTCGAGAATCGTGCCCGCGATGACGGTGGGCGGCGCCGGCGCGGGTGGCGCGGGTCCGAGCGTGATCGCGAGGGTGTAGGGCCGGCCCAGCTCGACGAGGATGGGGCGCTCGTCGGTGACATAGCCCTCGCGGGTCGTGGTCGCGCGGTAGCTGCCCTCGGCCGACAGCAGGACGGTGTAGCGGCCGTCCGCGTCGGTCGTGACGGCGACGGTCGTGGCCGGGCTCGCGATCGTGACCGTCGCGCCGGCCAGCGGCGCTCCCGACGCGTCGACGACACGGCCCGTCACGGTCGCGCCGCTGGCGGGTGCCGAAGGACCGTCCGGCGTCACGTCCGGCGACGGTTGCGCGCGCGCGCGCCCGAGGCCGAGCAACACGAGCAGCAGCCCGGCGCTCAGGATCCGTAGCCAGCGCAAGAGCGCGAGGCTCCGACGACGCGGGCGCGCTGGCGCGAACCATGTCCTGCGGTCGCGCGGTCGATCTCGGTTCGTCATGGCTTGGTCCTCTCGCCGCCGCTGGCGGCGCATGCGGTCGGTGAGGTCACCTTCCGAGCGGTTCGATTGCCGCGGCGCGTCGACGCGGAATCACGAATCATGATGGCTGCACACTACGATTGAAATCGATTGCAGTGCAATCGATTTCATACCGCGTTTGCCGCGTTCTTCGAGACGCGCCGCGTCGACGAGTCGGTGGACCGGCTCGATCGTGGACACCGCGAGGCGGATGCCGCGGACGTTCCAGCGTAGGATCGCGCGTGATGCCGGATCCGAAGGAGCCCGTGAAGATGGAGGATATCGCGCGCCTCGCGAAGGTCTCGAGAGCCACGGTGTCGCGCGCGCTGGCAGACAGCGCGCTGGTCAACCTCGAGACGAAGGAACGGATTCGCGCGATCGCGCAGGCCCACGACTATCGCGTGAACACGAGCGCGCGCAATTTCCGGCTCGGGCGCGCCCAGACCGTCGCCGTGCTCATCCCGCTCGCGCCGTCGAGCCGCCAGCACGTGTCGGACCTGTTCTTCCTCGATCTCCTCGGCAGCATCGCCGACGCGCTGGTCGAGGCCAACTACGATCTGCTGTTGTCCAAGCCACACCGCGGCGATCGAAGCGCTGGCGCACCGCCGCGTGCCGATGGTGGTCTGGGGGACCAAGAGCCCCGGACGCCAGTACTGCACCGTGGGCAGTGACAATGAAGGCGGCGGCTTCCGTGCGACATCGCATCTCATCGCGCGCGGCCGACGTCGCGTCGCGTTCCTCGGTGACGCCACGCTGCCGGAGGTCAAGCTGAGGTTCGCCGGCTACCGGCGGGCCCTGCGCCGTCACCACATCGCGTTCGATCGCGCGCTCTACGTCGCGACCGAGTTCACGGTCGAGTCCGCGGCCAGGTCGATCGCGGCGCTGTTGCGAGACGGGCCGCCGTTCGACGCCGTGTTCGCGAGCAGCGATGTCATCGCGATGAGCGCGATCCAGACCCTGCACTCCGCCAACGTCGACGTCCCTGACGCCGTGTCGGTGGTTGGCTACGACGACATCCGGATGGCGGCCTCGTACACGCCCGCGCTCACCACGGTGCGCCAGAACATCGAGGCCGGAGGGCACGCGCTGGTGTCGCGCCTGATCGCGCTGATCCGCGGCGAGCGGATCGGTTCGCTGGTGCTGCCCACCGAGCTCATCGTGCGCCGGTCTTGTGGCGCGGATGGACGCGCCGCGTGACGGTGGCCGGGTCGCTGACCGATCGCGGCGCCCGACCGCGCGCCGGGCGCGATCCCGGTGGTGACGGCACGGCGCGGCGCGCTCGACTTTGCTCGGCGGCTTGGGCAACGTCTCCGCGATGGCCGACTCGCTGACGCTCGCCCCGACCGCGGATCCGCGCGTGTTCGTCGCCCCGGACGGTCGCCGGCTGGCCCCGCCCGAGACCTGGGATTGCCTGCCGCCGGGGGACGCCGGCCTGACTCGCCGGGTCAAGCAGGCGGGACCGTCGTGGGCCGTGATCGAGAAGCGCGGACGCAAGGCGTTCTCGAAGGGGCTGTGGGCGCCGCGCGAGAACATCGAGATCGCGCGGGCGGCGCTCGCCGCGGAGCGATCGACCGAGGGCTATGCCAGGAAGCGCAGCGCCGATGTCGCACGCCGGGAGCGCGGCCACGCGGCGTACGCCGTCAGCTTCGAGCAGGAGGTCCACGACTTCCTCGCCTTCGCGCCGCGCTGGGCCGAGCTCGCGCGCACGGTCGCCCGTCGGGTCGCCGCGCACGCCACGCCGGTGGGCAGCGGCACGGTCGCCAGGACCCAGCGCATCCCGATCGACGAGCGCGCCGAGGCCGCGGTGATCGCGTGGATGCGGCACCAGACGACGGCCTACGATCACATGAAGATCGAGCGCGTCGCCGGCCGGCGACGCGAGGTCCGCCGCGAGCTCGCGCAGCTGTCGCGCGCCGTGCTCGACTTGCACCGCCGCGACCAGGCGCACGCGCCGCGCGCCTGCTCGCTGTGCGCCGCCGTCGCCGACCCCGGCTGACGGGTCAGGCAACCGAGCACGAACGGCAGGGCCTCGGCGAGGCGCTGCCGCTATGCTGCCTGGCATGGCGGTCAAGCTGAACCACACCATCGTCCACGCGCGCGACAAGCGGGAGTCCGCGCGCTTCTTTGTCGAGGTCTTTGGCCTGTCCCAGCCCAGGCCGTTCGGCCCGTTCCTCGACGTCGACGTCGACGTCGCCAACGAGGTCACGCTCGCCTTCCTGGAGACCAGCGAGGAGATCCAGATCCAGCACTATGCCTTCCTCGTGACCGAGGCCGAGTTCGACGAGGTCTTCGGTCGGGTCCAGGCGCGCGGGCTCGACTACTGGGCCGATCCGGCGCATCGCCAGGGCGGCGAGATCAATCGCCACGATGGTGGTCGCGGCGTGTACTTCAATGACCCCGCCGGCCACTACCTGGAGATCATCACCCGGCCCTACGGCGGCGGGTGACCGACGGCGATCGAGCGCCGCCGCGCGGGGTCGCATTTTGCAGCAGGCCTGTGCAGGTCATCTGTACGTTCCAGCGAGTCTCGCGTGGTTGTCACTCGCCGCGCGCGGCGCGGTCTGTCAGGGTGATCCGCGATGGCTACCCACGACGAGGATGAGGTTCCGCCAAAGCGCCCCGGCCTGAGTCGGCGCGCCTTCCTCGGCTCCACCGCCGGCGGCACCGCCGCGACGGGGCTGCTCACGCTCGCGGGCAAGGCGCGCGCGGCGTCCGGCCCGACGCCGCGGATCGTCGGGCCCGGCGCCGTGCCGATCACGCTCGACGTCAACGGCGCCAAGCGCACCGTCAAGGTCGAGCCGCGCGTGACGCTGGTGCGCGCGCTGCGCGAGCAGCTCGGACTGACCGGTACCAAGATCGGTTGTGATCGCGGCGCGTGCGGCGCGTGCACCGTCCACCTCGACGGCGCGCCGGCGCTGGCCTGCACGACGCTCGCGATCGAGGTCGGCGATCGCAAGGTCACGACGATCGAGGGGCTCGCCGACGGCGCGACGCTGCAGCCGATCCAGCAGGCGTTCATCGCCGAGGACGCGATGCAGTGCGGGTTCTGCACGCCGGGCATGGTGATGAGCTGCGCGGGCCTCCTGGCGCGCGATCCCAAGCCGGATCGCCCGGCGATCCGCGGCGCGGTGGCCGGCAACCTGTGTCGCTGCGGCACCTACCCGAAGGTGTTCAACGCGGTGATGATCGCGTCGGGCCAGCGCCCGGAGGGCTGGACGCTCGAGACCCGCGGCATCGCGAATCCGGCGCCGCCGCCCGACGGCACCGCGTGGGTCGGCATCGCGGGCGGCGCGGTCACCGCCGAGCTGCGCACCGTGCCGGCGACCGAGGCCAGGCCGTGGCCGATGAACGCCGGCCTCGCGGTGGTCGGCAAGCCAACCGTCCGGCTCGACGGTCGCGCCAAGGTGACGGGCGAGGCGCGCTACACCTCGGACGTCGCGCTGCCCGGCATGCTGCACGCGCGCCGCGTGGTCTCGCCGCACGCCCACGCGCTGGTCAAGTCGGTCGATACCCGCAAGGCCGAGCGGCTCGCCGGCGTGAAGGCCGTGTTCGTGGTCAAGAAGCAGGAGGGCGCGACGCTGGTCGATCCGTCGACCGAGCGCAATGGCACGCTGCCGCGCATTCGCTATGCAGGCCAGTGCGTCGCGGCGGTCGCGGCGACCACGCCCGACCTCGCCGACGAGGCGGCCCGCCTGATCGCGGTCGAGTACGAGGTGCTGCCCTCCGTGACCTCGCTCGACGACGCGATGCTGGCGTCGGCGCCCGCGGTCTACCCGGCGCGCGTCAACATGGGCGGCAGCGCCGGCGGCGGCGGGGCCGCCAAGGATCTCGCGCAGCACGGCAACCTGCGCGGCCCGACCCAGCAGAGCGAGGGTAACGTCGACGCCGCGCTCGCCGCGAGCGCGCACCGGGTCAGCGGCACGTTTCGCACGCAGGTCCAGACCCACTCGCCGATGGAGCCGCACGGCATCGTCGCGGACTGGAAGCCCAACCAGCTTACCGTCTACATGTCGACCCAGGGCACCGCCACGGTGCGCGACGAGCTCGCCACCGTGTTCGACCTGCCCAAGTCCAAGGTCGTGGTCCGCTGCGAGTTCATGGGCGGCGGGTTTGGCGCCAAGTTCGGCGCCGGCCACTTCGGCGTCGTCGCGGCCGAGCTGTCGCGCCGCGCCAAGGCGCCGGTGCGGCTGATGCTCGACCGCCGCGAGCAGCACACCGCGGTCGGCAACCGGCCGGGCACGCTGCAGCAGCTGACGCTGGGGGCAGGGCGCGACGGGGCGTTGACCGCGATCGATCTCGTCGCGCATGGCACCGCCGGCGTGGCGACCGGCGCGGGCGTCGGCTGGGCGGCGGCCCGGCTGTATCCGGCGCCGGCGGTCCGGACGCGCCAGTACGACGTGTTCACCCACGCCGGCCCGGGCGCGGCGTTCCGTGCGCCCGGCATGCCGCAGGGCATGTTCGCGCTCGACGATCTGATCGACGAGCTGGCCGAGCGCATTGGCGTGGACCCGCTCGCGCTGCGCGATCGGTTCGACGTCGACGCGCCGGGCGGCACGGCGACCCAGCCCGACCGCGTGGCGCGCAAGCTCGAGCGCCGGATCGGCGCCGACAAGATCGGCTGGGCGCGGCGCCACCAGCCGGGCGCCGATCGCGGCCCGATCAAGCGCGGCATCGGGGTCGGCACGTCGATGTGGCGGCGCATCGTCGACATGGACTCGGCGTGCGAGGTCCGCGTCGCGCGCGACGGCTCGGTGCAGCTGCGCTCGTCGGTGATGGACATCGGCACCGGCACGCGGACCGCGCTGGCGATGATCGTCGCCGAGGACCTCGGCCTCGTGCCCGAGGCCATCACCGTGCAGATCGGCGACACGCGCTGGCCGATCGGCCCGGCGTCCGGCGGCAGCAAGACGCTGGTCGGCATCACGCCGGCGGTGCGCCAGGCCGTGCACGAGGTCAAGCAGAAGCTGCTCGCCGCGGTGGCGCGCAAGCTCGACGTCGCCGCGGGCGAGCTCCGCGTGGCGCGCGGCCGGGTCGAGTCGATCGCCGCGCCGGCGAACGGCCTGACCTGGAAGGAGGCGTGCGCGACGATCCCGACCGAGGAGATCGCGGTGATCGCCACGCGCCCGGCGGACTGGCAAGCCCCGCCGGCCAATGGCTACGGCGGCGTGCAGTTCGCCGAGGTCCAGGTCGACACCCAGACCGGCGTGGTCCGCGTGCTCCACGTCGTCGCGGTCCAGGAGTGCGGGCGGCTGATCAACCCGCTCGCGGTGCAGAGCCAGATCAACGGCGGCATCCTGCACGGCATCTCGTGGGCGCTGTTCGAGGACCGCCGGCTCGATCCCCGGACCGGCCGCATGCTCAATGCCAATCTCGATCAATACAAGATCCTCGGCGCCAAGGACACGCCGTTCATCGACGTCGTGCTGCTCGATCAGTACGTCGGCCTCACCAACACCGACGCGCACGGCATCGGCGAGCCGGCGAACGTCGCCACCGCGTCGGCGGTGGCGAACGCGGTCTACAACGCGATCGGCGTGCGCATCCGCGAGCTGCCGATGACGCCGCGCACCGTGCTGGCGGCACTGCGAAAGGCTCGGTCGTGAACAACTTCGAATGGACCCAACCCGAGACCGTCGCCGAGGCGCTCGCGGCGCTCGATCACGGCGGCGCGATGCCGCTCGCTGGCGGCGTCGATCTGCTCGATCGCCTGAAGGAGGGCCTGGAGGCGCCGAGCCGGCAGGTCAGCGTGCGCAAGCTCGCCGGCCTCGCCGACATCGCGATCGACGCCGGCGGCGCCCGGCTCGGCGCCAACGTCACGCTGGCGCGGCTCGCCGCCGATCCGGGGCTGCGCGCGTCGCACCCGCTGATCGGCGACGCGGCCGGCCACGCGGCCACGCCGCAGCTGCGCGCGATGGCGACACTCGGCGGCAACCTCGCGCAGCGGCCGCGCTGCTGGTACTTCCGCTCCGAGGCGTTCGCCTGCCGCAAGAAGGGCGGCACGGTGTGCTTCGCGCACGACGGCGACAACCAGCTGCACGCGATCTTTGGCAATCAGCTGTGCGCCGCGACCCATCCCTCGACAGTGGTCACCGCGCTGATCGCGCTCGGCGCGCGCGTGGCCATCGCCGGCCAGCACGCGAGAGAGATCGACCTCGCGAGCTTCTTCGTCGCGCCCGAGGCGGATCTCGCGCGCGAGGTCGACCTCGTGCCCGGCGAGCTGATCACGCACGTCATCGTGCCGCCGACCCCGGGCAATGTGCGGACCGCGTACACCAAGCAGGTCGCCAAGCAGTCGTTCGACTGGCCGCTGGTCGACGTCGCCGTCGCGCTCGCGATGGACGGCCGGGTGTGCCGCCAGGCGACGATCGTGCTCGGCGCGGTCGCGCCCACACCGCGCCGCGCGACCGAGGCCGAGCGCGCGCTCACCGGCGTCACGGTCGACGTCATGGCCGCGGAGCGCGCCGCCCACGCCGCGATCGCGGGCGCGACGCCGCTGTCCGGCAACGATCACAAGGTCCAGATCCTCGAGGTCGTCGTCGCGCGGACGATCCTCGCCGCCGTCCAGGGGAGGCCGTCATGACCGTCACGAACCTCGGCAAGCGCCGCGTCGAGCTCCCGGTGCTCTGCAAGTACCTGCGCTGCAAGTCGGCCTACGGCGCGGTCGAGGATGACGTCGAGTGGCAGCTCGGCACGTCGTCGACCGAGGTCTACTGGTGCCTCGCGACGATGGAGCCGTTCGGCCCCGACGACGGCTTCGCGCACGCGACCGTGTGCCAGGCGAGCGCGCGCGGCTGCTACCGCCGGGCGTGACGGGTCACTCGGGCTGGTCCGTCAGCGTGCCGAGGAAGGCGAGCAGGTCGGCGAGGTCTTGCGCGGTGAGGCCGAGGTTGCCGATGCTGTGGTCCACCGTGGCGGTGACCTCGGGGCCGGGCCAGCTGCAGCGGGCGTGGCGCGCGCTGCGCGTGCAGGTGCCGACGTCGTACGAGCCGATGTCGCGCGTGTTGAGGAAGTCGAGCAGGTAGGACAGGTTCTCGAAGTAGCCGTTGTGGCCGTAGGGCGGCGTCTCCGTGATGTTGCGCAGCGTCGGGACGCGAAACTTGCCGTCCTGCGCGGCGTCCTTGACCGTCGTCATCAGGCCGTGGTCGACGAACTGCTGACCCTCGGGGTTGTACGCTGGCTGCTGCAGGTAGAACTTGCTGTTGTCGTAGCGCGGGATGCCGATGTTGGCGTAGCTGTGATCCGTGAACAGCGGCGGCATGCCGTCGGCGCCGGGCCGGCTCGGGTGGCAGCTGGCGCAGTTGCCGCGCGCCGGATTCTCGAAGATCTCGAGCCCGCGCTGCTCGGACGCCGTCAGGCGCAGCGTGCCGGCGAGGTAGTGATCGTAGCGCGACGAGAACGGCGCAAACTCGGGGCCGCGCTCGTACGCGGCGAACGTCTCGACGATGTGATCGAACGCGACGTCGACGTCGACGAACACGTCGGCGCCGAACAGCACGCGAAACGCCGGCGCGTAGCTCGCGCGGCGCACCGCGGTGACCACGCTGGCGCGGTCCGGGTGGTTCATCTCGAGCGGATTCAACAGCGGCACGCCGGCCTGCTCCTCGAGGTTGCCGGCGCGGCCATCCCAGAACAGCCCGCCGACCCAGCGGCCGCGGTCGTCGCGGTGCAGCTTGGGGACGAAGCTCGCGTACATCGCGCTCGGCGCGTTGCGCTGGCCGAAGCGGCCGGGGATGACGCCCATCGACGTGCTGCGCGAGCTCTCCGGATCGCGAAACGCCGCGCGCGCGGTGTGGCAGTCGGCGCACGCCTGGCCCTCGGGGTTCGAGAGCCCCGGATCGACGAACATCAGCGCGCCGAGCTGCTCCTTGCTCAGCGGCGTCCGCGACGAGCAGCCGAGCGCGGCGAGCGCGGCGAATCCAACGAAAGCGACGAGCGGCGCGGGAGGGAAACGCAAGATCATCTCCGGGAGGGAGCCTGACCGCCTCCGGGCGACAGCAGGCTCAGAGAGTCGCCGTCATCGGGACGGCGAACAGGTCATCCATGCTGCTGGCGTTCTCGCGCGCGCTGACCTCGGCGCACGGCAGCTGCTCGAGCCCCAGGATGTTCTGCACGGTGCGCAGGTACGAGCTGGTGTCGTAGTCGACCATCGACTTCTTGCCGGGGACCGCGTTAGGCGAGATCGCGATGAACGGCGGGTCATCCGCCGCGGGCCAGCCGCCGCCTTCGTCCCACATGAGGAAGATCACGCCGCCGTTCTTGTAGGCATCGGTCTCCATGATCTTGGGGATCTCGTTGGCCAGCCAGGCGTCGCCGACGCCGATCGGCTGATCATGCATATCGTTGTCCAGGTTCGGCGTGATGAACACGTAGCGCGGCACCTCGTTCGCCGCGATGTCCTTGTCGAGCTCGGTGTAGTCGACGACGTGATCGTTACAGCGCAGCTCGGGGTGGTACTCGAGGCCGTCCCAGCCGTTGACATCGTTGAAGTAGACGAACGGGTTGTGCTTCGCCGCGTAGCGCCCCTGCGAGACCAGGCCGCACGGATCGCCCATGCTCTCCTGATACGACTTCCAGGTCAGCCCGGCTGCCTCGATCTGGTCGACCAGATGCGACTCGGTCTCGAGGTGGTGCGCGCGAGGTTCGCCGTCATCCAGCACGCCGAAGTTCTGGCCGGCGGCCATCCACAGGTAGTTTGGCTCGCTGGGGTGCACGTAGGAGTCGTGATAGCCGTTCGCGACCGCGTAGGTATCGGCGAGCTGGTTGATGAACGGCGCCTTGCGGTTGCCAAAGATCTGACCGCGGCTGTGGTTCTCCATCACGATCGTGAACACGCTGCCGTTCTGCCAGTGCACCGGCGCGACCGACTCAGTGGCCGTGATTGGCGAGCACTGCGTGTTGGTGTTGCCGGAGGTATTGACGCAGCCGGCGAGCCCAGCAGCGCCGAAGGCGATCACACGAAGCGTGGTCGTCATGTGGCATCAACATTGGTCACTTCACGACGCTTGGCAAGCAAAACTGACACGGGCGTACGTGCACGCGAGCGACGCTGCCACGGACCTTCGACCTCAGACGTCCTCGGACACATTTCGCGTCGTATCGCACGCCACATCGAGATTAAAATATCGTGTGTCAAGCCCTATTCGTTCACGCTGATTTGGGCGCCTGTCGCACGTGCTCGTACGACTGGCGAAGCGCCGCGAGGATTTCGTCCTGCGAGCGCGCCGGGCGAGGCAACTGCGGCGCGCTGGTGGTGTCGGCCAGCTCGATCGCGGACGCGTCGGCCGCGCTCTCGAGCACGGGCCACAGCTGCGCGCGCACGTCGGTGGGCAGGATGCTCTCGAGGTACTCGAGCGCCGTGCCGCGCAGCTCGGGGTCATCGTGCTGCACCGCGTGGAGCGCGATGCGGAGCGGCTCGGCGGGCAGCGCGAGGCCGAGCACCGTGAACACGTGCTCGAGGCCCGCGCCGACGCGGTGGGTCGGTAGCTCGCCGGGCGGGCGCTCGCTGGCCACGAGATCGTCGACCACGCGGTGGCGCGCGAGCGCGCTGCGATCGCCGTCCAGCTCGCGGCGCACCGCATCGAACACGTCCTCGGGCGAGATGTGGTGCAGGTGGCCCGCCTCGGCGAGGCGCGCGAGCACCGCGCCTGCGCGATATCGCACGTCGAAGCTCGGATCGCCCAGCGCGCGCCACAGGCCCCACGCGGCGAGCAACGGCTCCCCGGCGAGCAGCACCGCAGGCAGCCGGCGCCGGATCGCCACGTCGCGCGCGGGATCGACCAGCGCGTCGACCAGGAGCCCGGTGCACTGCGGCGCCACGGCACGCAGCCCGGCCAGCACGGCGAGCGCGACCTCGTCGTCGCCGACCAGCTCGATCGCCTGCGCGGCGAGCGGCGGCGTCAGGCCGGCGGCGAGCACGCGCTGGATCCGATCGGCGTCGTGCGATCGCAGATCGGCGATCGCGTGGACCACCGGGTCATCGTCGTGGTGGTGCGCCCGGGGCGGCGACGAGGCGGGCATGGCGGTCGAGGATGCAGACGCCGCGCCCGCCAGCGTGGAGGCGCGCGCGGCCTGCTGCTTGCGCTTGCGGGCGCGGACCCGCAGGTTGAGCGGCGCGAAGTCGCCCGCCTGGCCGAAGCTCGGCACGCCGCTGAGCGTCATCCACGGCTCGGGCTCCTCGCCCGGATCGCCAGCCTCCGACGCGGGCGCGCGCGCCAGCAAGCTGTCCTCGAGCGCGGTGGTGTAGTTGCGCGGCAGCCGGATCGCGAGCGCCATCCCGAGCGCGCCCATCGCGACGGTCGCGATCAACAGGCCGATCCGGGGCTCCGCCAGGAGATAGACGATCAGCGCGACGAGCTGGGCGCCGAGCATGTCGCCGATCCGGTCGGCGCCGACGTCGAGCACGACCTTGGTCGGCCGCTTGTGGTCCTCCGCGAGCGGCGCATAGAGCAACTCGTAGCCCGCGCGGTACATCGAGTTGCGGGTGACCAGCTCGGCGCCGCGCGCGACCGCGGCCGACAGCGGGATCGGGACGAGGAGCGCGACCAGGCCGAACACGGTGACCGTGGCGGGCAGGGTGGCGACGCTGCGCGGGACGCCGAGCCGCGCGATCAGCGGGCCGCACACCGCGATCTGGACGACCGCGGTCAGCACGCTGGTCACCGTGTAGAAGATCGCCAGCGAGCGCAGCAGGCCATCGCGCGACGACGCGTTGACGATGTCGGCCTTGAACACGTAATCCATGATGCCGCCGGCGATCGCGCCGAGCACGACGATGCCGCCGACGTTGCGCAGCAGCGCGGAGCGCGTGACCTCGCGCAGGGCGCGCCAGGTCTCGGTCGAGGGCACGACCACCGGCGCGCGGTCGGTCGTGCGGCCGAACAGCCGCAGCGTCACCGCGCACAGGACGTGAAACCCGGCGAGCACGAGCAGGATCGCGCCCGGCGCCAGGTGGACCGCGGTGCGCTCGGCGACCACGCCACCGAGGATGCCGCCGATCGTCGCGCCGATCCCGATCCGCCCGATGTGGCGCTTCGCGCTCTGCACGTCGAACCGCTCGTTGACGATCGACCAGAACCCCGAGACCAGCACCGCGCCGGAGGTCGCGAGGTGAAAGTACACGACGACCGCGATCGGCCGCGGAAACTGCGGGAGCAACCACCACTCGGCGACGGCGAGCGCCGCGCTCACGAGGTTGGTCGCGGGCATGAGGCGCGCCGGACCGATCCGCGCCATCAGCCGTCCGGCGAGGAGGATGATCGGCAGCGAGCCGGCGGCCGAGATCGCGATGAACAGCGGCAGCGATCGGATCGAGAAGCTGCCGAGCAAGATCGCGTCGCGCGCCGCCTTGCTGGCGACGAACGACGCGATCACGAGCAGCGCGCAGAGCGATGCGACGCGGGCACCGCCGCGCTGGTCATCCGGTGGCGGCATGGCCCTCGGGGGCTACCGGTGGGGCCGCGGCCTCATGCTCCGCCACCAGCGTATCGTACAGCTTGCCGGCGCGGTACGCGAGCAGCAGCCAGCCGACGGCGAGGATCACGTTCATCACGGCGAACGCGCGCACGCCGAGCCCGAGGACCTCGACCAGCAGGAACACGACGCCGAGGCCGGCGATCACGTCGCCGATGCGAAAGAAGAACGAATCGATCGCGGCCTTGCCCTTGTACTTGGCGTCGCGGTCCGTCGGCAGGAACACGGCGTGGCGAATCGTGTTGTGTAGCGAGTAGTCCAGGCTGTTCTCGGTCGTCTTCTCGATCCGCACCATCGTGACGTTCGCGAACAAGAGCAGCGCGAACCAGCCGCCGAGCACGACCAGCGGCATGATGAACAGCGCGCGCCGGATCCCCAGCTTGGTGAGCAGGCGCGCGACGACGACGGCCTGGAGCAGGAACGACAGCAGATTCACGAGCCCGTAGTACTCCGAGTAGAATTTACTGAGGTACTCGGTCTGCGCGGCCTCGCGAGGATCGGTCGGCTTGTCCTTGCCGTCGTGCTTGGCGTCGTGCTTGGCGTCGGGCTTGGCGTCGGGCTTGGCGGCGGCCCCCGCGGCCGCGACCGTCTCGGTCGCGTACACCTCGCTGCGCTCGGTCGCCATCTTGCCGATGACGTACTCTCCGGTCGTGTTGATCACCATCGCGATGACCACCATCGCCGCGAGCAGCCGCAGGTAGCGATCCTTCATGACCAGCGCGAAGCCGCCCTTGGTGCTCGGCTTGGGCTCGGCCGCGCGCGGCGCCACGCGCGCGCTGCGCTCGCGCTCGCGCTCTCGATGGTCGACCACGCGGTACAGCACGATCGACACGCCGAGCCCGCCCGCGGCGACCAGGATCAAGCCGGTCGGGCCGATCGCGTCGTTCAGCAGGTGCGGCACGAACGCGCCGATGATCGCGCCGATGCTGGCGCCGACGCCGATCACGGCGAACAGGCGCTTGCCCTGCTCCTCGCTGTAGAGGTCGTTCGCGAACGACCAGAAGTTCGACACCACGAGGACATTGAAGATGCCGAGCCACAGATAGAACGCCAGGCCGATCGGCGCGTGGGCCTGGGCGAGGACGCCGAACGCGATCAGGCAGCCGATGAAGATGAGCTGCATCGTCGTGAGCAGGCGAACGCGGCTGACCCGGTTCGACAGCCAGCTGAACGCCGGGATGACCGCGACGAGCAGCAGGGTCTGGCCCGCCGACGCGTAGGCCTTGAGCTCGGCACCACCGCCGAGCAGGATCAGCGGCTCGCGCACCACCTTGAGGACGTAGTAGCAGCTCAGCAGCACGAACACGTTCACCATGAGGATGAGCACGGTGATCAGCTCGGCGCGCTTCACCGGCGCGAACAGCGCGAGCACGCGCCGCAAGCCGACAGGTGCAGGTGGCTCGACCGCGACGTTGCTCGTACTGATCATGGAGGTCCTTGCTTCGCGCGCCGGCTGCCGGCGAGCGGGCTCGCGGAGGACGCGAGGATGCTTGGGGCGGTGCAATGCGAAGGCCACGCAGCCGAAACGCGCACGCGGCCACGACTCGACAGTCGTGCCCAGGCGACGGTGCGGCCGCGGCGCACGTGCGCCGTGCGTGCGCGCAGACGACACGGCGCGGTGATGCACCAACGCACGGCGTGCTGCTGGACCGCGGCCGTTTCGGTCGGCCGTGGAGGACGGCTCGTGCACAGCGCCGCATCGTCGCGTCGCCGCGTCACGCGCTTCCACGAGCGCGGGCGCGCTCAGAAGGCTTGCCAGGTCGACGCGCGCGTGGCCTTCGCCTTGCAGCCTGCTGAAGCGAGATGCCTCCGATCCGACGCTCGAGCTGGCCCGATCGCGCGTCCGCCGTGGTCGCTGCCGCCGTCGGTGTCTTGCTGGCGCCGAGCGCCGCCGCCGAGCCCGCACCGCCGCCGCGCGCCGACAGCGTGGCGAGCGTCGTCACGCCGCGGCCACCCGGCGAACCCGTGGTGCCCGCGCCGGCGCCGACCTCAGGCGAGCGCGAGCTCACGGCCCGCGACGTCGCCGCGGCGCCGCTGCCTGGCTTCGAGAGCGGTCGCGTCGACGAGATCGACGACGGTGACTCGGCGCTGCGCAAGGTCGGCCGGGGCGTGCTGTTCGTGCCGCGCTACGTGGTCGACCTCGCGCTGACGCCGCTGCGCGGCGCGCTGTGGCTGACCGAGCGCTATCACCTCCCGGCGCGCTACCGCGAGCTGTTCTTCAACGACGCGCAGACCATCGGCCTGTATCCGACG
>Ga0307513_10003954_pt1 | contig 19915 bp, 15 predicted proteins | sample 15_EM_MG_FD_202174 | JGI IMG/M metagenome (GOLD analysis project Ga0307513, IMG submission 202174) | Populus trichocarpa ectomycorrhiza microbial communities from riparian zone in the Pacific Northwest, United States - 15_EM | ecosystem: Host-associated > Plants > Roots > Unclassified | place...
GGACTTCAAGACCAATCAGGATGGCGAAGTCGCAATCACCTGGCCGGCGGCTGGAATGTACTGGCTGGAAGTCTCGCTGGAAGATGAAAAGGCCACGGTTCCTGGCGTAAAGACACGCCGCGCTTCGTACGCGGCCACCTTCGAAGTGCTGACCCAGTAGTTAGTGCGCGCCCTCGCCGCCGTGGTGGCCCTCGCGTTTTCTGGCTGCGCCGTGCAGCCGGAAGCGACGCTGTCCGGAGAAACCCTGCTGTCCGGAGAAACCCTGTTGTCCGGAGAAACAATGGGCAGCGCCTGGACGGTGAAGATCGCCGGTCGGCTGCCGGCGTCGGTCGAGGATTTGCGCGCCGGCGTGCAGGGGCGGTTCGATGTGGTGAACCAGGCGCTCAGCACCTATCGCGCGGACTCGGCGCTGAGCCGCTTCAACGACGATGGAACCGGCGAGTGGCTCGATATCGATCCGGAACTTGGCGAAGTGCTCGGTTTTGCCTTGAGCCTCGCAGAGCTCAGCGGCGGCGCGTACGACGTGACCGTGGGTCCACTGGTCAATCTCTGGGGATTCGGCCCCGACCCGGCGATGAATAATGTGCCGCCACCTGCCGCCATCGAAGCGGCTCGAGCCCTGGTCGGCTGGCGCAAGGTTGCGGTCGATGCTGCGGGTCGGGCCCGCAAGAAACCCGGGGTACGCGTCGACCTGTCGTCGCTCGGCAAGGGGCGCGGCGTCGATCGTGTCGCCGAGTACCTCGATGCGCGCGGCGTGACTAACTACCTCATCGACCTGTCGGGCAAGTTGCGCGCCCGCGGGCGCAATCATCTGGGAGCGCCGTGGCGCGTGGAGGTGGAAAAGCCTGTCGCGGACGTATCCTCGAGCACCGTCGGGATCGATCCCCAGGTCATCACGCTGCATGATGACAGCGTGGCCACCGCCGGCGACTATCGGCGCTTCTTCGAATCCGGTGGCCGACACTATTCGCACATCATCGACCCGCGCACCGGCTGGCCCGTGACGCACAGCACCGTGTCGGCGACGGCAATCGCGGCCGATTGCATGCACGCGGATGCGCTTGCCACGGTATTGATGGCGATGCCACCGGAGGAAGCCATGAGCCTCGCAAATCGCCTGCAATGGCCAGCGCTGCTGATCGGCCACGCCGGAGATTCATACCGCGTGATGCGCAGCACCGCCTGGCCCTCGCCTTGAGCGTGTAGGTGGGCGCTGGCGCCTGCCTCACACGGGCGCCGACAGTCCCGGCGGCTTGTTAGTCGCGGCGCTGGTGCAAAATTCCCGGCGTGAGCAGACCGCGCAGTTTCTGGCAGATCCTGAAGGGCACGACGGAAAACTGGCTCGAGGACCAGGCCTCGAGCATCAGCGCCGCGTTGGCGTTCTATTGCGCATTTTCACTGGCGCCGCTGCTCATCATCATCGTTGCCATCGCCGGCTGGATCGTCGGCGGCGATCTGGCATATTCGTACGTGGGCAGCCAGCTCACGATGCTGTTCGGCAAGCAAAGCGCCGACCTCATCCTCGAAGCCATGCGGGGTTCCCAATCTACCGACGGAACCTGGGCCACCGCGGTCAGCATCGTCATGCTGCTGGTGGGCGCGAGCACGGTGTTCGCGGCGCTCGAAAGCGCGTTGCAGCAGGTGTGGGGTGGGAGACACGCGCAGTCGCGTGGCTGGCGTTCCTTCCTGCGCGCACGGCTCATCTCCTTCGGCTTCATCCTCGCGATCGGATTCCTGTTGCTGGTGTCGCTTACGCTCACCACCGCGCTCGCCGCGCTGCGCGGCTATATCCTGCGTCACTTCGAGGGCATGGTCGGGATGCTGGCGTCGCTGGACTTTCTGCTGTCGATCGTGCTCGGCACGGGCCTCGTGGCGCTCATGTATCGCTATCTACCGGCGCGGCGCCTCGCCTGGCGGCACGTGATTACGGGCGCACTCGTCACCGCGCTGATGTTTCATCTCGGACGGTGGGGAATCGGCCTGTACCTGGGGCACGCCATCCAGCCGACGGCCTATGGCGCCGCGGCTTCGTTCGCCGTGCTGCTGCTGTGGCTCTACTACTCCGCGCAGATATTTCTGTTCGGCGCCGAATTCACCGCCTGCCTGGGGCAGTCGCGCACGCCGAAACCGCTGGCGGGCGAGAGCGCCTGACTATTCGCGCTTGATGGTGAACTTGCCGAACGAAATGCCAAGGTCCCAGCCGCGGCCGGTGCCGTGCAGGGCCAGCGAGACTTCGCCCTTGGTCATCGCCTGCGCACCGGACGACTTTACAGCTCCTGCGCTCGCCTCAGCGTTGACGTACTTGCCGAAGATTTCCTCGATGTTCTTCACATTCGAAAATTCGCCGGTGCCGTTCTCGATGCTGGACTTGCCGGCAGTCAGGCCGCCGCCGCGCGCTTCGAGGCGCACGTTCGCCGACTGACCGTTGTTGCAGGTGACGGTGCCCGTGCCACTGGCGCGCTTGTACAACGCTGACCAACCGCTCATCGAAAATTTCATGCTGCAGTCGACTTTGGCGGCGTCCGCCTGGGCGGTGAAGCTGGCTGCCAGCAAGCTGACGATGAGTCCGAAGCGGGTATATTTGTTCATGGGCGGCACGCTACCTGTGCTCGCGGGGGATGGCAAGAATGAAGCAGGTTCCCATCAAGCGGGCCATCGAGCGCGTGCCCGGTGGCCTCATGGTCGTGCCATTGCTGACGGGCGCGCTGTGCGCCACATTTTTTCCCGCGGCGCCGCAGTTTTTCGGATCGTTCACCGGTGCGTTGTTCACCGGTGCACTGCCCATCCTGGCGGTGTTCTTCGTCTGCACCGGCGCGAGCATCGACTTCCGTGCCACCCCCTACATCCTCAAAAAAGGCGGCACGCTGTTCGCCGTCAAGGCGGGCATCGGCATCTTGTTAGGCATCATGCTCGGGCAGCTGCTCGGTGAGGCGCCGATATCCGCCGGGGTATTCGCCGGAATTTCCACGCTCGCCGTCGTCGCCGCGATGAACGACACGAACGGCGGGCTGTACATGGCGCTCATGGGCCAGTACGGCCACCCGCGAGACGTTGGCGCCTATACCGTGATGTCGTTGGAATCCGGGCCGTTCCTGACCATGGTGACCCTGGGTGTTGCGGGCCTGTCGGCGTTTCCCTGGCCCACGCTGGTCGGCGGCATCCTGCCGCTTCTGATTGGAATGCTCATCGGCAACCTGGATCGCGAAATGCGCGAGTTCCTGAGTCGAGCGATCCCGGTTCTCATTCCGTTCTTCGCGTTCGCGCTCGGCGCAAATCTCGATCTCGGCAAGGTCTGGCTTGCCGGATTGTTAGGCCTGGGACTGGGCGTGGCCGTGGTGGTGGTCACCGGCATTCCGCTGTTCTTCGCCGACCGGCTCACGGGCGGCAGCGGCGTCGCAGGTGTCGCCGCGGCATCGACGGCCGGTAACGCGGTCGCGGTCCCGGCGATCATCGCGAGTGCCAATCCCGCGTACCGGGATGCGGCCGCGCAAGCCACGATCCTCGTGGCGGCGAGCGTCGTCGTGACCGCGATCCTGGTGCCATTGGTCACCGCCTGGACCGCGCGCCGCGTCGGTGAACGGAGCCGGTAGATGGAGCAGCGTTGGTTCATCCTCGCCGACGATCTCACCGGCGCGGCGGACAGCGCGATTGCCTTCGCGCGCCGGCGGCTGCCGGCAAAGGTCGTCTGGGGAGAAGCGCGCCCGCAAGACCATGCGGATGTGATTGCGCTTGCCTACGACGCCGCCACGCGCGAGCTCGAAGCTGCCGATGCCGCGCGCCGACACCGCGAGGCATTGCGCCGGTTCCTGGTTCCGGAAATGCAGGTATTCAAGAAGATAGATTCAACGCTGCGCGGGCACCCCGCCGAAGAGATCGCTGCGATGCTCGACGTGATCCAGGCGCATGAGCCTGGCGTGCGTGTGGTGATTGCGTCTGCATTTCCAGCCACCGGGCGTGCGGTCCGCGACGGTCAGGTGCGCATTGATGGTATTCCCTTGCCCTTCACGGAGTATTGGCCCCCAAACCGCGAGCCGGAACTCGCCAACGTGGTGAATCTGCTCGATAGCGCGGGAGTGCAGGCGCGTCACGTTCCCTTGTCTGCGGTGCGCGGGAATCCTTCCGAGTTGACCTCCGCATTTGCAAAGGGCGTGGCGGTCTGCGATGCGGAGACTGACGATGACCTCGAGCGCATCGCCGGCGTGAGTCTGGATGACAGTAGCCCGACGTTTTGCGTCGGAAGCGCGGGCTTCGCGCATGCGCTGGCGCAATGCGTCTCACGCGCGAGCGAACGCCGCAGTGTTCGCAACAATCGCGCGCCCGCGACCCGTGGAGCGCTCCTGGTCGTCGGTTCACGTGCCAAGGTATCGCGTGCCGCATTGGCGCAATTGCGGACGCTGGAACGTGTCGAGGGCATCAGCGTCGATCCGTTGCTGCTCATCGGCGACCTTCAGTCTCCAGCGCACGTCGCTCTGGCGAGGCGTGTCAGCGATGCGCTCACGCGCGGAGTTGATGTCGTGATCGATATCGAACCCACCGCATCGTCGCCGCGCGGAGGAAATCCGCAGCTCGTTTCCGCGCTGGCGCGTCTGCTGGTGACGCCAGCCCGGCAGGCAAGCGCGTTGGTTGCCACCGGCGGTGAGACGGCAGCGGCGCTGCTGACTCGCCTCGGCGTACATGGTTTGCAGCTTGTGGATGAGATCGAGCCCGGCATTCCCCTCGGCCTTACACTCGGCGAGGTCTCGGTCCCCGTCGTGACGAAGGCGGGTGGATTTGGCAACGAAGAGTGTTTGAAGCGCATCCTCGCGAGGCTTCGCTTCATCAGACAGACAGGCGCCGTCGCATGAGTGTTCCGACGATTGCGATCACGATGGGTGATGCCGCGGGCATCGGCCCTGAAATCATCATGAAGGCGCTTGCGTCTTCGGATGTCCGGGCGATATGCAATCCGCTCGTGATCGGCGACAGCGAGCGCCTGCGGATCGCCGGCGGACTCGTGAACAGCCGGCTTCACGTCGAATCGCTCGACGATCCCGCCGAAGCCTCATACGGGCATGGTGATGTGGAGTGCATCGATCTCAATCTGATTCCCGCGGACCTTCCATTCGGTGAGACGTCGGCCGTGGCCGGTGAAGCCGCTTATCGCTATATCGAGCGCGCTGTACGCATCGTGGAAGCAGGGCAGGCGCAGGCAATCTGCACCGCGCCCATCAGTAAGGAAGCGCTGCATGCAGCCGGGCACAAGTACCCAGGCCACACGGAGCTGCTAGCGGCGCTCACGCACACGCATGAGGTTTCGATGATGCTGGTCGCGCCGAAACTGCGCGTCATTCACGTGACGACGCATCTTGGTCTGCTGGACGCAATTGAACGCATCGACGCCGCGCTGGTGGCGCGTGTCATTGGCCGCGCGCACGAAACGCTGGTGCGCGCCGGCATGATCGATCCACGGATTGGTGTTTGCGGCATCAATCCGCACGCCGGTGAAAACGGCCTGTTTGGTCGCGGAGAAGAAGCCACGAAAATCGTGCCGGCGGTGGAGATGTGCCGCGCTCGCGGGTGGAACGTCACGGGTCCGCTGCCGGCGGACACACTGTTCTTTCTCGCGGCGCGTGGCGACTACGACATCGTGGTCGCCATGTACCACGACCAGGGGCACGGTCCCATCAAGGTGCTTGGCCTCGAGTCGGGCGTAAATATCACCGTTGGACTTCCGGTGGTGAGAACGTCGGTCGACCATGGGACGGCCTTCGACATCGCCGGCAAAGGTGTCGCCGACGAACGCAGTCTCGTCGAAGCGTTGCGGCAGGCAGCCGAGCTCGCCGTCCGGTAGAGCCGCGTCGCAGCCATCGTTGCGCATCGTTTTTTACGCGCTTCAACGACCGCCCGCGATCGCGGGCGAAATTCTCGATCATTGGTGAAGCTGTGCTAGCCGGTAGCGTTATCAGCTCTGTAGGCTACCGATCCGCGATGGTTGGGCCAATAAACAGGATTTTGGTCGAGCTTTTCGCCGATTTGTGATAAAAAACGCGCCGATTTGATTGACTATGCGCAGTAATGATCGATTGTGACCGCTAACAATTGATACAGCGCACTGATTTTTGGAGCTCCCAAGTAAGGAGTTTCGCCGAGTCCGAGAAGTGCACCTTGTCCGCGCTCTGTGCGCTTTTCGACAATCGGAGCGCCGCTAGCACCCCTTCGCTGGCGGCGCTCCACCTATCCCTGCTCTCGTATCCCACCGCTTCAACGGGCGATCGCACGCTCGTAAATGCCCACGTCTGAACGAATAGCGACCGCTTTGTCACCAAGCGCGTGCGTGGAAGACCTATTTTCGGTCTTGCTCAAGCAAATTCGCTCATCCATGATCGGGGAGCAACGGGGTAGAGCGCGGAAAACTCCAGCCCCGTTTCGGTCTTAAAAAACGAAGGGGAAATCATGAACAGCAATCGAAGCGCGGGCCACGCCCGCGAAATTCGCTCGTGCGCATTTCTGTTGGCCTGGTGCGCGTTGGTGTCGGGACCGATCGCAACAGCGCAGGAGCAGAGCGCGCCGAAGGTTGAGGAAGTCGACGAAGTCGTCGTGACCGGTTCGCGCATCAAGCGCAACGTCGAGGATGCTTCGACGCCACTCGCGATCATCGACGCCGAGGAATTCAAGCTGTCGGGCTCGATGAATGTCGACAAGGTCCTGAGTGATCAGCCGCAGTTCGTCCAGGCGACGAACGGTGGTGCGACTGCCAACACGGTTCCCGCCGGCTCGGCAGCCGGGGCTGCCTACGTGAATCTGCGCGGCTTCGGTCCCACGCGCAGTCTGACGCTGGTCAACGGGCGACGGTATGCCATCTTCGGCCCCGAACAGGTCACCGACCTCAACACCATTCCGACCGCGTTGATCGAACGTACCGAAGTCGTCACGGGTGGTTCGTCGGCCGTGTACGGCTCCGATGCCATCACCGGTGTCGTCAACTTCATCATGAAAGATGATTTCGAAGGCGTTCAGGTCGGCGGACAGTATGGCTTCGATAGTTCGACCAGCACGCCGACCACCAACGTCGATCTGACCTTGGGCGGCAATTTTGCCGAAGGACGCGGCAACGCGGTGGTATCGCTGAACTACTACAAGCGCGAAGGCTTCACGCGCGACGATCGCGGCGACTGGGCCGCGCTGCCCTATGGCGAAGGGTGCGTGACCGCCGATTCGTGGAGTGACGAATTGATTGGTGTCGCCAATGGAGCATCCGCAGCCAACTGCGCGGCATCGGGCGGCAGAATGGGCTTCGTCTTCTCCGGCAGCGGTGACATTCCCAATGGGCGTTTCACGCTGACGCCGGCGCAGCTCGCGGCTTCGCAAGCTCAGCTGGCGGCTGCCGGTCTGGCCGGAATGGGTGCCAACGGTTTCACCTTCAATGATGCCGGTACTGGCCAGCGGCTGACGTTGAGGCCGCAGGACGATTTCAACCTGACGCGGTTCAACTACCTGCAGGTGCCGCAGGAACGCTGGATGCTCAATGCGTTCACGCACTACGACTTTGCGCCCAAAGCGACCGGCTACCTGGAATTCCATTTCAGCAACAATCGCGTCGATCAGCAGCTCACGCAGGCGAACATCGGCGGCGACTTCCTGTTCAACACCAACAATCCGTATCTCGACGCTTCGATGCGCGCACTGCTGGTCCAGCTCGACGCGAGCGAAACCGGGCCGAGGACACTCCAGCAAGGTCCGATCGCGTATACGACGACTCCGAACGACGGGCTAGCTATTCTGACGGCGGGCCGACGCCTGGTGGAGTTGCCCTTCCGGCACAACGTCGACGACCACAACGTCTGGCGAACGGCCATAGGGCTCAAGGGAGATCTCGGCGACGCTTCCGAGAAGTTCCTTCGCAATCTGTCTTACGACGTGTACTACAGTTTTGCGCGCTCCGAGGACAGCAGCCGGCAGGAAGGCGCTGCTTCGCGCAGCCGTTACGCCGCCGCGTTGCTATCCGTCGGCGCAGCGCCACCTGTGGCGAATATCTTCGGGCAGAACCTGTCCGAAGCGGCCGTGAACGCCATCAAGATCAACGCCACCAACACGACGAACGCGGAACAGAAGATGTTCGCGGGCACGATCGGTGGTGAGGCCTTCGACCTGCCGGCAGGAGCGGTGGGCTTTTCGGTCGGAGTCGAGTGGCGCAAGGCCGAAGCCGAATACATCCCCGATGAATACCTGCGCTCGGGTGACGTGATCGGTTTCAATCCAGGCCTGCCCACCGCAGGCGAAGTCACCTCGAAGGACTATTTCGCCGAGGTGCGCATTCCGATACTTGCCGACCTGCCATTGATCAAAAACCTTACTGCCAATGGCGGATACCGTAGCTCGGACTACGATCTCGACGGCGTCGGCAGAGTTTCGACGTATCTCTACGGTCTCGACTGGCGACTCAACGGATCGGTCGGATTCCGCGGGCAGTTTCAGCGCGCCATTCGCGCGCCGAATATCGGTGATCTGTACGGCGGCCTGCAGCTGAATTTTCAGACGTTGACCGACCCATGTTCGAGTCGTGCGGCCGTAGGTAATCAAACGCCAGCGGTCCGCGCGGTGTGCGAAGCAACCGGTGTGCCGGCCGCGGCCGTGTTTACTGCCGGAGTGCAGCCGGACAACATCATTCCGACGCGCTCTGGCGGCAACGTGGATCTCCAGGAAGAGAGCTCGGACACGCGCACGTTCGGCGTGGTGTTCACGCCCGAGTTCCTGCCCGAGCTGGCCGTGACCGTCGATTACTTCGACATCAAACTCGACGGCGCCATTTCCCAGCTCGGTGGCGGTGCGCAGAACACGCTGAACCTCTGCTACCTCACGGTACAGGACGCCAACAGCGACTTCTGCCAGGCGGTCCATCGCAACACGGCCACGGGCGGGATCACGGTCCCGTTTTCGCTCGACGTATTGCAGGCGAACATCGGCGCGTTGGAAACCTCAGGCATCGATCTGCAGGCGCGCTATGGATTCGATGTGGGTTGGGGCGGCGAGGGCGGCAGCCACTTCGACATCAACACGGCGTGGACCCACACCGATGAGTTCACGGTGACGCCCATGCAGGCGGTGCCGACAAACAAGAATCGCTGTGTGGGTGCGTATGGTTCGACCTGCGGTGAGCCGATTCCGGAGTTCAAGGGCGTTACCCGAGTCACCTGGACTACAGGCCCGTTTGGCGTGAGCCTGAGGCATCGCTACATCGATAGCGTGACGACCGATCGATACGTGCTGCCGAAGAGCGCGGGTCTTCCTACGCCATCGCTGGCCACGTTCACGAATCCGAAGTTCGATGCGCAGAACTATCTCGACCTTTCGTTCACCTACAACTTGGGCGAAAAGGCCGAGATCCACGCCGGCGTGAACAATGTTCTCGACACCGATCCGCCGATCGTTGCCGGTTTCGGCGGCTACGGCAATACCTTCCCCGCAACCTACGACTACGCCGGCATGACCGTTTTCGTCGGCGTCACGGTAAAGACGTTCTGACAGAGTGCGAGTTGATGGGCGTCGCTGGCACCCCCCGCTGGCGGCGCTCTTTTTTTTTCCGACCAGTGCCGCTCAGCGCGGGACGAGAATGTCGCGCGTCACCTTGCGCACATCGTTGGCGCCGGTCAGCGCCAGGCTCACGCCCAACTCCTTGCGGATGATGTCGAGCGCGAGCGTGACGCCGGCTTCGCCGCGCGCGGCCAGCGCATAGAGGAAGGCCTTGCCCATGAGGCAACCCTTTGCGCCGAGAGCCAGCGCCTTGAGCACGTCCTGTCCCGAGCGCACACCGCCGTCGAACAATACTTCGCAACGGCCGGCCACGGCTTCGACGACCTCGGGCAGCGCGGAGATCGTCGACCGTGCACCATCGAGTTGTCGTCCGCCGTGATTGGACACGACCATGGCGTCGACACCGTGCTGGCAGGCAAGCCGCGCATCCTCGGCGTCCAGGATGCCCTTGATGATGATCTTGCGCGGCCAGCGTTCGCGCAGCCACGCGAGATCTTTCCACGTCACGGTCGGATCGAACTGTTGGGCGATCCACTCGGAGAGTGTCTTCAAACCGCCCGTGCCTTTCATGCGCGCTTCGAGATTTCCAAAAGTGCGGCGGCGGCCCGTGAGGACCTTGAACGCCCAGGTGGGTCGCATCGCCACCTCGAACATGTTCTTGAGCGTGAGCTTGGGCGGTATGGACAGGCCGTTTTTCGGATCGCGACGGCGCAGACCCTGCACCGGCATATCGACGGTGAGCATGATGGCCGAACAGTTCGCGGCCAATGCGCGGTCCAGCAGCTCCGCGTTGAATCCGCGATCCCGCATCAGATACAGCTGGAACCAGAACGGCTTCTGCACGGCGCTGCGCACGTCTTCGATCGAGCAGATGGACATGGTGGAGAGGCAGAACGGCACGCCGAAAGCCAGCGCGGCGCGCGCGCCTAACATCTCGCCATTGGCGTGGAACAGCCCGGTGAGCCCGGTGGGTCCGATGCCCACCGGTATTTCCCAGCGCTCGCCAAGAATCGTGGTGGCGAGTTGCTGCTGCGACACATCGACCATGACACGCTGGCGCAGCTGGATAGCGGCGAGGTCCGCGAGATTGCGATTGAACGTGACTTCGTCGTATGACCCGCGGTCGGCGTAGTCGAAGATGGCGCGCGGAACGCGGCGACGGGCGTGTTCGCGAAGATCGGCGATGCTGTTGATGACGGCCATGGCCGTCAGACTATGCCACCACCGAGGCTCTGTTTGCCCGGCCGCATTTCCGCGCATTTGCCGCGATATCCGCTCTTCCGGTAAGCCGCGACCGGGTCGATGGCAGCGCCTTTCGCCACGCGGGCCTGCGCCAGGATCGGCGAAACGTCGGTGGTGAAGCCGCGTTTCAGCGTCTGTGCGGCCATGAGCACGTCGTTGGCGATGCGCGCTTCGTGCAGCGCCTTGCGATCCACGATCAACGCTTGCGCGTAGGCGCGCTGCAGCTCGATGGCGCTGGTCATGAGGCTTTCCACGGGGTCGGTCACGTTGTGAGACTGGTCGAGCATGTGCGCGGGCTTGAAGTTAGGGGCTTTCGCCAGCTCCGCCTCCACCAGCTCATTGAAAACCAGGAACAGTCGGAACGGCTCGATGGAGCCCGCGTCGAGGTCGTCGTCACCGTATTTCGAATCATTGAAGTGGAAGCCGCCGAGGCGCTGGGCGTGCACCAGCCGCGCCACGATCATTTCGATGTTCACATTGGGCGCGTGGTGGCCGAGATCGACGAGGCAGCAGGCCTTGGGTCCCAAGGCCTGTGCCGCCATCAGCGAGGTGCCCCAATCCTGGATGACGGTGGCATAGAAAGCGGGCTCGTACATCTTGTGCTCGATGAACATCCGCCAGTCGTCCGGCAGCGCCGCGTAGATGGACTTGGTCGACTCCAGGTAACGCTCGAACGCGCGGCCGAGATGTGACTGGCCGGGAAAATTCGCGCCATCCCCAATCCACACGGTCAGTGCCTTGGACCCGAGAGTCTTGCCCGCGGCGATGCAGTCAATGTTGTGTGCCACTGCCTGGGCACGCACTGCCGCGTCGGTGTGCGTGAGGCTTCCGTATTTGTAAGAGAGTGGCTGGCCGGCCTGGTCCTGAAATGTGTTCGAGTTCATCGCGTCGAACCCGAGTCCGAGCGCGGCACCGTGTTCTCGAAGTGCCTTGAAGTCGTCCGTCCGGTCCCAGGGCAAATGCAACGACACCGTCGGCGTCGCGCCGGTCAGTTTATGAATGACCGCGCAATCCTCGAGCTTTTCGAACACATTGCGCGGTTCACCCTGACCCGGGAAACGACCGAAGCGCGTGCCGCCGGTGCCCACGCCCCACGAGGGAACAGCCACCTTGAAGCTGGCCACCATGCGCGTGATTTCATCGATCTTGATGCCGCGGCGCTCGAGCTGGACGCCGAGCGCCGTGTAGTCGGACGCGAGCGCGGCGGCCTGCGATTGATTGGCCGACGCGATGTAATTCGCATCGCGCGGATCGGCGTAGTTCATAGACCCCTCTGGAATCGCTAGCGCGTAAATGCCCCGGCGTTGCCGGCATCGACGTTCACGATGTTGCCCGTAGACTTGGCGGAACGCTCGGAAGCGAAGAATGCCACCGCTTCAGCCACATCTTCGGGATAAACACTGCGCTTGAGCAGACTGCGATCGCGATATACCGACTCGAGCTCATCCACGGTCTTCTTATACTGGGCGGCACGCTGCTGCGCCCACTCGCCCTGCCAGATGCGCGAGCCACGCAACACCGCGTCGGGGTTGACCACGTTCACGCGGATTCCGAGCGGCGCGCCTTCGAGCGCGAGGCAGCGGGCCAGGTGCAATTCAGCGGCTTTCGCCGTGCAGTACGCCGCCGCGCCCGGGGATGCGGCGAGCGCATTCTTCGACCCGATGAAAACGATGGAACCGCCGATGCCCTGGGACTTGAACAGCAGAAAGGCCTGGCGCGCGATCAGGAAATATCCCGTGGCCAGGATGTCCATGTTCTTCTGCCAGAGCGCGAGCGTCGTGTCCTCGACCGGCGCGGCCGAGGCGATGCCGGCGTTGGAGATGCAAATGTCGACACCGCCGAATTTCCAGGCGCTGTCACGAAAGCCGGCGATCACCGCTTCTTCGCGCGTGACATCCACCCAGGAACTGGCGACGACATCGGTGCCGTACTTTTTCTTGAGCTCGGCTTCGGCACCGGCAAGGGCTTCGCGATCGATATCGCACAGCACCACGCAGGCGCCTTCTTCCATGAGCCGCCGCGCGGTTGCGAGGCCAATGCCACCGGCGCCACCCGTGATGAGCGCCACGCGCCCCGCCAATGCTTTCGGCTTTGGCATTCGCTGCAATTTGGCTTCTTCGAGATCCCAGTATTCGATGTCGAAGGCTTCCTGCTCGGGCAGGCCGCGGTAGTTTGAAACGCTGGCCGCGCCCCGCATTACGTTGATGGCGTTCACGTAGAACTCGCCGGCGATGCGCGCAGTCGCTTTGTCAGCGGCAAAAGTAATCATGCCGACGCCGGGTATCAGATACACCACGGGATTGGCATCCCGCATTTTCGGCGAACCGGGACGCTTACAACGGTTGTAATAGCCCGCGTATCTTTCCCGATAGGCCTCGATGGTCGGCGCAACGCGCGCGACGAGTTGATCCACCGTGTCCCGCGTCGGATCGAAGGGCAACACCAGCGGCCAGATCTTCGTGCGCAGGAAATGATCGGGGCAGGAAGTGCCGAGTGCGGCGAGGCCGGCAAGCTTCTCGCCGCCCACGAAATCCAGCACCGTTTCGCTGTCGTCGAAGTGGCCGACCTTGATCGTCGGAGCGGGACCCGATTCCGGAACCGCGCCCAATGCCGCGCCAGAAATCATTCCCCGAATCACCGGCATGATGCCGGCTGCGATTTCGCGGCGCCGGTCGATGGTCAACGCCTGCGTCGTGACCGCACCGAAGGGACGCTTGCCGCGGCTATGTTCCGCGAGCCAGGTCGTGGCGCGATTGATGATGTCGAGCGTGTTCTCGTAACAGGCTTTCGAAGAGTCGGCCCAGGTGAAAAGCCCGTGAGCTTCGAGCACCGCGCCCTTGAGCCGGGGATTCTTCCGCGTCAGCTCGCGCAGCTTCAGGCCGAGTTCGTAACCCGGCCGGATCCATGGCAGCCAGCCGATTTCGTCGCCGAAGATCTGCTTGGTCAGCGCCTGCGAATCGGCCGACGCAGCGATGGCGATCAGCGCGTCGGGATGCATGTGGTCGACGTGGGCGCGATTCACGAGGCCATGCAGCGGCGTATCGATGCTCGCCGCGCGCGGATTCAAGTTGAATGCGCAGTGGGCGTACAGCGGCACCAGCGTGCTGTCGCTGTCCTTGTTCCCATCGCCTTTCGGACGATAGAACTTCTCCAGCGCAGCGAACTTCTCCATATATAAGGTGGAGAAGCCATCGAGTTTCATGGTGCCGAGGTCGCCGCCCGATCCCTTGACCCACAGCACCTCGACTTCGGCACCGGTCAGCGGATCTTTTTCCTTGACCTTCGCCGACGTGTTGCCGCCGCCAAAGTTGGTGATGCGCTTGTCGCTGCCCAGCAGGTTGGAACGGTAAAGCAGCAGCTCCGCGGGTGAGAGCCGGGCCGCGTGAGCGTCATCCCATCGATTTTCGATTTCGAGTGACGCCTGGGGCGCCATCTGAACCACAGTCATCCAATGTCTCCGGTCTGAACGGCGCTAAAGTACGCAGGTTCAGCCTCGTTTTACGGTGAGGCTGTTTAACACACGAAGCCGTCATATACAATCAATCACGTTCATATTCGATCACGACCTAGGTCGAGGGTGACCCAATGTTGGAAAAAGAGCGCCACAACCTGATTTTGAAGCTCGTCGATGAGCGTTCCATCGTGAGCGTTGGCGACTTGCTCGATCTGCTCGGAGCGTCCGAGGCCACCATCCGCCGCGACATCAACTCGCTCGCGGAGCGCGGAGAAGTGAAGCGCATTCGCGGCGGCGCCGAGGCAGTGCGTCCGCGCCATCAACCGCATCTGGTCGGCATGCCGTTCGCGATGAGCCAGGACGTGAGCGTGCCACAGAAGCGCGCCATCGCACGCGCCGCAGCCGAACTCATCGTTGCCGGCGAAAGCATCATCATCAACGGTGGCACCACGACTTACGCGCTGGTGGAGTTCCTCGAAAATTCTGACCTCGACATCCTCACCAACTCGTTTCCAATCGCCGCCAAGCTCTTCGCGACCAGTCGTAACCGCATCACGCTGCCGGGCGGCACGATTTTCCGCGAACAGAACATCATTCTCAGTCCCTTCGAGAACGACACCATCGAAAGCTTCTGGGGTAACAAGCTGTTTGTTGGGTGTTACGGGCTCAATCGCTTCGGCATGATGGAAGCCGATCCGCTCATCGTGCAGGCGCAGACCAAACTACTGAAGCGCAGCGAACACGTGATCGTCATGGCAGACAGTTCCAAGCTGCGCCGCAAGTCGGCGATGATCGTGGCGGGACTCGATCGCATCAATACGATCGTCACCGACGATGGCGCCAAGGCCGAAGAGCTCGAGGATTTCCGCAGCGCGGGCATCAAGGTGATCGTCGCGAAGGTCACGGAAGAAGACGAAATGAAAAAGCTCGCCTGAGCGCGGGCCGGGGGGTCGTGTTGAATCTCAGAATTCTGATCGCGGGTGTGGCGCTGTTCGGCGTCGGCCTGTCGGGATGCGACAGCAAGGTTGAGCCGCAAAAACCCGCGCGCACGCGCGTTGGCGTCGTGGCCAAATCACTGGGGAATGGGTTTTTCGACGCGGTCCACAAGGGCGCTGAAGAAGCCGGCAAGGAACTCGACGCGGAAGTGATCTTCACTGGCCCCACGACGCCCACGGCGGAAGGGCAGATCGAGGTCCTGAATTCGCTCATCGCGCAGCGCGTCGATGCCATCGCCGTCTCGGCGAACGATCCAGATGCGCTCGTGCCGACTCTCAAACGCGCGATGGAGCGCGGTATCAAGGTGATCTCCTACGACTCCGGCGTCGCGCCCGCGGGGCGCGTCGCGCACCTCGCACCGTCTTCCGACCAGCTCATCGGTGAAACCGTGGTCGCGCTGACTGCGGAGCTTGCACCCCAGGTAGATGGTAAGGGCAAGGGGAAATTCGCGGTCGTGTCGGCCACGCCGACATCGACCAACCAGAATTCCTGGCTTGCCCAAATGCGCAAGGCGCTGCCGAAGTACGCGGGTCTCGAGCTCGTGAGCGTCGTCTATGGCGACGACGTTTCCGACAAGTCCTATCGGGAAGCGGCGGCGTTGCTCAAGCAGTATCCGGATCTCGCGGTGCTGGTCAGCATCAGCTCCGTGGGAATCGTCGCCTCAGCACGCGCGGTGGAAGACCAGGGGCTCACGGGCAAGGTGAAAGTTACCGGTCTCGGATTGCCGTCGGAGCTTGTGGGTTACGTCGAGAAAGGCGTCGTGCCCAAGTTCGCCATCTGGAATCCCATCGATCTCGGCTACGCCACGATGCAGATCGCCACGCGGCTCGCGCGCGGGGACGATCCGGCAAAGCCGGTCTACATGGGGCGCATGGGTGAAGTGACATTTGCCGCGGATGGTGTCGGCGCGATGAGCAAGCCCTTCGTCTACGACATCGGCAATACGGCTCGATTCGCGAAGATTTTTTGAAGGCTGCCGCCGAAGCGATCCTGTGCAGCCTTCACTTCTGACGCTGACCGACATCCGCAAGTCATTTGGCGGAATACGCGCGCTCGAGCGCGCCAGCCTCGACCTGCCGCGTGGAGCGGTCACGGCACTCATCGGCGAGAACGGCGCCGGCAAGTCCACGCTCGTGAAGATCCTGTCGGGCGTGTATCAGCCTGATGCCGGCGAGATCCACGTTGATGGCACGGCCGTGCGCATCGCCGGCCCGCAGGTGGCGCGCGCACTCGGCATCGGCGTCGTTCACCAGGAATGCCTGGCGTTCGACAACCTCTCGGTCGCCGAAAACCTGTTCGTGAACGCGCAGCCGACCTGGCACGGCCTGGTCAATTGGCGTGTCCTGCGCGCGCGGGCGGCGACTGTATTGCGCGATCTCGATGCGGACTTCGACGCCGACATGCCGGCCGGTTCGCTGAGCATCGCGCAGAAGCACGTGATGCAGATTGCGCGCGCGCTCACGCATGAATCGCGCGTGCTCATTTTCGACGAGCCGACTGCGTCGCTGTCACAACGCGAATGCGCCGAGCTGTTCCGCATCGTGCGCAAGCTGCGTGACGCTGGTTGCGCGCTTCTGTTCATCAGCCACAAGTTCGACGAAGTCTTCGAGCTCGCGGACCGCTACGCCGTGTTTCGCGATGGAGTCTCGATCAGCGCCGGTCGCGTGAACGAAGTCACCAGCGACGAGCTCATCAGCCTCATGGTCGGCCGGCCCGTCGAACAGCTGTTTCCCAAGGTCGAAACCAATCTGGGAGCCGAGCTGCTGCGCGTCGAACACCTGAGCCGTGCGGGCGAGTTCGAAGACGTGTCGTTCGCATTGCGCAGCGGCGAGATCGTCGGCCTCTATGGACTCGTGGGTGCCGGTCGTACCGAGCTCGCGCAAGTGTTGTTCGGCATCAACGCTGCGAACGGCGGGACCGTCTCGCTGTCGGCCGATGGCACGAGCGTCGCGCTCGTGCCGGAAGACCGCCAGAGCCAGGGCGCCGTGCTGCCATTTTCTGTGTCGGCGAACATGGCTTTGCCAAACCTGAAGGCGCTGGCGCCGCGCGGCTGGTGCAGCGCCGCGCGCGAATCGGCGCTCGCGCGTCAGTGGATAGAGAAGCTCGGCATCAAGGCGCAAGGCCCCGAACAGCCGGTCCACAGCCTTTCGGGCGGCAATCAGCAAAAAGTCGTGATCGCCAAGTGGCTGGCGCGAAAACCCGGAGTCCTGATACTCGACGAGCCCACCAAGGGCATCGACGTCGGCGCCAAAGCGGCCGTGCACGCCGTGACCAGTGAGTTCGCACGGGCGGGTGGGGCGGTGCTGATGATTTCCTCCGACCTGCCGGAGATCCTGGGAATGTCGGATCGCGTGCTGGTGATGCGGCGTGGCCGGGTGCGCGGCGAGTTCACGCGCGCCCAGGCGACGAGCGAAAATCTGCTGCGCGCCGCGAGTGACGCTTGAACGCTCCTCGCTTCAGGATTCCGGATCATGCCCGCCGCGATGCCGCCTTCGCGGTGCTCACGCTCGCAGTGTTCGGCGCGGTCACGTTCGCGTTTCCCGGCTTTGCCGCGCCACGCAATCTCGCCGGACTTCTCGATGACACCGCCATTCTCATCATGCTGGCCATGGGGCAGATGCTGGTCATCCTGGTTCGCGGCATCGACCTGTCCATCGCCGCGAACCTGGCGTTGTGTGGGATGCTCGCGGCGATGTTCAGCCGCGCGTGGCCGGATGCCGGTGTTGCGCCGGTCCTCGCGCTGACGCTCGTGGCCGGCGGTTTGCTGGGTGCCTGCAATGGAATGCTGGTCTGGAAGCTGCGTCTGCCGCCCATCGTCGTCACGCTGGGGACGATGTCCGTCTATCGCGGCGCCATCTATCTGCTGTCGAAGGGCGCGTGGGTCAACGAAAACGAAATGTCGCGTGACTTTCTGGCATTTCCGCGCCGCGAGTTCCTCGGCATTTCACTGTTGGCGTGGATCGCGCTGACGGTCGCTGCTGCGTTCATCGTCGCGCTGCGCCGGTCGCGCATGGCTCGTGATCTGTATGCGGCGGGCGGCAATCCCGAAGCGGCGAGCTATTCAGGTATCGACCCGGGTCGCATGCAGTTCATCGCGTACACCCTGTGCGGTGCGGTGGCTGGCGTGTGCGGCTACCTGTGGGTGGCGCGCTTCGCGGTGGCGTACACGGACATCGCGCTGGGGTTCGAGTTGTCGGTGATCGCCGCGTGCCTGATCGGCGGAGTGGCGATCGCCGGCGGTGTTGGTTCGGCCGTGGGTGTGCTGCTCGGGTGCCTCTTCATCGGCATCATCCGCAGCAGCTTGCCGCTGGTCGGGATCTCGGCGTTCTGGCAGATGTTCATCAACGGCGTGGTGATCCTCGCCGCCGTACTGTTGAGCGCGCGCCAGCGTGTGTTCAAACGCACCATCCTCGAGTCACGCGCATGAAGCCGGCGAGCCTTCTTCGCTGGGAATCGATGCTGGCCGCCGTGCTGGTGATCGAGTTCGTGTTGTTCTCCACGATTTCCCCGTACTTCCTGAGCATCGACACACTGTCGGACGCCACCTTCAACTTCACCGAACGTGCGATCGTTGCGCTGCCGCTGGCGCTGCTCATCATTGCGGGCGAAATCGACATTTCCGTGGCCGCCATCATCGCGCTGGCCTCGGTTGCCATGGGACTCGGCGCGGCGCAGGGACTGGGGACTGCGAGTGTCGCGGGCATCGGTCTCGGCACCGGGTTGTTAGCTGGCTGCGTCAACGGAGCACTCGTTACCCTGGGCCGCGTGCCCGCCATCGTCGCGACCATCGGCACCATGACTCTCTTTCGCGGCGCTGCCTATGCCGTGCTCGGCGATCGGGTCCTCAAGGATTATCCGGATTCGTTCGCCGCCTTCGGCCAGGGCTATCTCATCGGGCCGGTTTCCAACGAACTGGCGCTGTTCATCGTCTTCGCCCTATTGTTCGGCCTGTTTCTGCACAAGACGCGCTGGGGCCGCGCAATCTTCGCGATCGGCGCCAATCCAGTGGCCGGTCGCTTCGCGGGCCTTCCGGTGAATCGCTATCGATTCGCGCTGTTTGCATTGACGGGCCTGTTCAGCGGACTCGCGGCGGTGTTGCTCACGTCGCGCCTCGGGTCGACGCGCCCGTCGATCGCGCAAGGATGGGAGCTCGAGATCATCAGCATGGTCATTCTCGGCGGTGTGTCGGTCTGGGGAGGCAAGGGCAGCATCGCCGGCGTGGTGCTGGCCGCGCTGGTATTCGGTCTGGTGACCTTCGGACTGGGGCTCATGAACATTCCCGGCATCGTCATGTCGATATTCACCGGCCTCCTGCTGATTCTCGTGGTTGCGGTGCCCGCGCTGGTGAATCGCCGATGAGCCCGGGCAGCCTGATCGCGGTTTTCGACGTGGGCAAGACCAACGCCAAGCTCACGCTCGTCGATCCGGTGCTCGGCCAGGAGATCTGGAGCGTGCGGCGCGCGAACGAAATCGTGCAGGGTCCTGCAGTTCGCGAGCTCGACGTGGTGGCGACCGAGGTGTGGCTGCTCGACGCGCTGCGCAGCGCTCCTTTGCGCGAACGCATTGCGGTCATCGTGCCCATCGCTCACGGGGCGGCGGCCGTGCTCGTCGACCACGCCGGCACAGTCCTCGCCGCTCCAGACTACGAGGATCCATGCTTCGACGAAGTCAGCGCGGAATATCTGCCGCTGCGCGACGGCTACGCGCTGACCT
>Ga0307513_10003955_pt1 | contig 19909 bp, 18 predicted proteins | sample 15_EM_MG_FD_202174 | JGI IMG/M metagenome (GOLD analysis project Ga0307513, IMG submission 202174) | Populus trichocarpa ectomycorrhiza microbial communities from riparian zone in the Pacific Northwest, United States - 15_EM | ecosystem: Host-associated > Plants > Roots > Unclassified | place...
CGGGTGCTGCCGTCGGCGCGCTCGTGGTGTTCCTCGAGCCCGCCGTCGAGCTGCGCCAGGTGGCGCGCGAGCCGAATCGGATCGCGATCCTGATCGATGACTCGAAGTCGATGGCCCTGCGCGAGACGCCGGATGGCCCGACGCGGATCGAGCGGGTGCGCCAGCTCATCGCGAATTCGCAGGGCGCGCTCGCCGGCTGGGAACAGAACCACAAGATCGACTACTACACGTTTGCGGAGACCCTCGCGGCCACGAGCCCGACGGCGCTCGCCACCGACCTGGCGACCGGCAAATCCACGCTGATCCGCAAGGCGCTCGAATCGATCCGCGGCCGCTACGAAGGCCGCGATCTCGCCGGCGTGGTGCTGATCTCCGACGGCGCATCGACCGGCGGCTTCGACGAGGACTCGGGCGATGGCGCCGTGCGCGACTTCCTGCGCTCGCTCGATACCCGCGTACACACGGTGTGGGCCGCGCGATCGGGCCTCAAGGACGTCTCGGTCGCGAAGGTGATGGCCGACGAGTTCGCGTTCGTGCGCACCGTGATGCGCGTCGACGCGGTGATCCGCACGACCGGGCTCCCTGCGCGCCAGGTCCCGGTGACGCTCTCGACCGATGGCCAGCCGCTGCGCCAGAAGCTGGTCGATTTTCCCGCGGGCGAGAAGGAGATCACGGTCACGTTCGAGGTCACGCCGCTGCGCGTGGGCCGCTACGTCTACGAGGTCTCGGTGCCGGTCGCGCCCGACGAGGCGGTGACCAGCAACAACACCCGTAGCTTCGTGGTCCGCGTGATCCGCGACAAGACCCGCGTGCTGCTCGTCGCCGGTCAGCCGACATGGGATGTGCGCGCGCTGCGCCAGATGCTGAAGAGCAACACGAACGTCGATCTGATCTCGTTCTTCATCCTGACCACGCAGGACGACATCTCGCTCGTCCCGAACGACGAGAAGTCGCTGATCCCATTCCCGACCCGCGAGCTGTTCGAGGAGCAGCTGCCGAGCTTCGATCTGATCATCCTGCAGGACTTCGAGTACCTGCCCTACGGCATGGCCGACCAGCTGGAGAACATCCGCAGCTACGTCGACGGCGGCGGCGCGCTCGCAATGCTGGGCGGCTCGGCGTCGTTCTCGTCGGGCGGCTACTACGGCACGCCGGTCGCCGCGGCGCTGCCGGTCGAGCTCTACGGGCCGTTCGACACCGGGCCGGTGCTCGATACTCAGAAGTTCTCGCCGGCGCTGACCGAGGCCGGCGTGCTGCACCCGGTGACGTCGCTGCGCTACTCGCCCGACGACAACGCCAAGGTGTGGAAGCAGCTGCCGCAGCTCGAGGGCGTGAACCTGGTCGCGTCCGCCAAGCCCGACGCCACGGTGCTCGCGGTCCACCCGCGGCTCAAGACCAAGGCGGGCAAGCCGATGCCGGTGATCGTCGCAGGCGAGTACGGCAAGGGCCGCTCGCTGGCGGTCACGACCGACACGCTGTGGCGCTGGGGCTTCGTCGCGGCGGCGCGGCCTGGCGACGACGGCCGGCACTACACCAAGCTGTGGGAGAACGCGATGCGCTGGCTGATCCAGGATCCGGATCTGCGCAACCTGCACGTCGACAGCGACGCGGTCGAGTACGCGCCCGAGCAGCCGGTGCGGGTCGGCGTCCGCTTGCTCGGCCGCGACTACCAGCCGCTCGCCAGCGGCGTGGTGGCGCTGGTGGTCAAGCGCGGCGCCGATCCCGCGCGCGCCACGGAGGTCGCGCGGACGAAGATCACGGTTGGCGAGGACGGCACCGCGGTGCACGAGCTCGGCGGCCTCGCGCCCGGGGTGTATCGCGTCGAGGGCCACGCCACGATCGGCGGCCGCCAGGTCGACGCCACCGACATCTTCCTGGTCCGCGAGGGCGGCACCGAGCTCGATCGGCCGGTCGGCGACCCCGCGACGCTCGAGTCGATCGCCAAGGCGACCTCGGGCCGCGCGCTCGGCCCCGCCGACAGCCTGCCCTCCAACCTCGAGCTCGACCCGCCGCGCATCGTGCGCGTCGATCGCCGCACCGACGTCGAGCTGTGGAGCCGCCCCGGCCTGCTCGTCCTGGTGATCGGCCTCCTGGGCTTGGAATGGCTCCTGCGGCAACGCAGCGGCTATTTATAGAGTAGAAAACAGGCACCCCATGTCTCTGCAGCTCGACAGCCTCGTCACCGACCTGATCTTTCAATCCACGGCCGCGCTCGATCAGAAGGCATTGATCGAGGGGCTCGGCGGGCAGGAGACGCTCGAGGGCAAGCAGTTGCTCGATGTCGATCGGCTCGACCCGCGCGCCGAGATGGAGCTGTCGCCGTCGATGCCGTTCCGCCGGCGCAATGAGCGGCGGCTGATGGTCATCGACGAGCAGGCGATCACGCCGCGGCCCGATCCGCAGGCCGACTCGTGGATCAAGAACGACCTGCGGCCCGCCAAGGAGGCGCTGATCGCGACCTGCCAGGCGCTGCCGACGCGGCTCGGCCGGCTGTTCGCGCTCGGCACCTGGGGCGACGCCGTGCTGGTGGGCCGCACGGTGCGCGACCTGCGCGCGATCTGTCTGTTGCCGTGGGCGCTCGATCCGCAGGTCGACCTCGACGGCAAGCGCCGCCAGACGCCGCTGTCGCAGAAGGAGTTCGAGGCCAAGATCATGGCCTACGAGAAGCGGCTCGAGGAGCTGTCCGACGAGCAGATCATCGCGAACCTGACCGGGCTGACGTTCGAGCGCCGCGGCGACCTGGTGATCGTCGATGTGCTCGAGGAGGACGGCACCTGGGACCAGCGCAAGTCGATGGTGATGGAGACCCAGCTCGCCGCGGTCGATCGGTTCTCGATGATCCCGGGCGCGCCGGCCCAGCCCAAGCCGAGCGAGCGGCCGACCAAGTCGATCCGGCCGCCGACCGATCGCGGCACCACCAAGGCGACGCCCGCGCCGGACAAGCCCGAGCCCAAGGGGCCGCCGCTGTCGCACCAGGAGATCGACGGCAAGGTCGTGCTGGTGTTCCCGGCGGAGCGCTTCGACCTCGACGTCGCCGCCGCGCTCGGCAAGCGCGACTGGGACCAGGTCGTCCGCAGCTCGGACAACCTGCCCGGCGCGCTGCGCGACCGCATGCACCGCGACGGCGCCGGCTGGATCGCCCCGCTCGAGTTCCTGTCCGAGGTGTTCATCGACGGCAAGCCGCTGAGCAAGCCGGAGTTCGAGAAGACGTCGACGACGACCAACGGGGTCAAGTCGCTCGAGGTCCACTTCCCGCGGTTCGGGCCGGTGACGCTGATCGAGATCGCCGGCAAGGGCCGGTTCGTGACCACGGTCGACAACGCCGAGCGAGCGGCGCAGCTGGTGTCGTGAGGCGCGTGGTGGTCTCGCGACTGGCGGCGATCCTGCTGGCCGGCACGCTGATCGGCGGGCCGAGCGCGGCGCGCGCCGACGACGATGCGATCGAGGGCAGCGTGATCTTCGCGCGCGGCTCGTCGCTGTATCGCACCGATCCGCGCGGCCGGGCCGAGACCGAGCTCGCGAAGCTGCCGGCCAAGGTCACGGTGCGCGCGCTGCGGGTCGACGCCAACGGCGCGGTGCTGCTGGTCGACCTCGCCGGCAAGTGGGCGTGGATGCCGCTCGACGGCTCGAGCAAGGCGCTGACCGAGCTGCCGTGCGCCGACGGCCCCGCGCAGCTCGCCGAGGACGGCGCCTCGGTGGTGTGCCGCTCGCCTCGCGTGGCCAGCCAGTCGATCGTCGTCGACCTGACCCAGAAGGCGTCGCCCGGGCTCGAGATCAACGTGCCGCCGGGCAGCGTGCGCCCGATCGGCACCGGCGTCGAGCGCCGCTTCGTGTGGGCCGACGCGACCGGCGTGTGGACCGCGCCGGCGTTCGATCCCAAGCGCAAGACGCGCATCGCGCCCGACGCGCCGCTGCGCGGCTTCCTGCCGAGCCCCGACGGCACGCGCGGCCTCGGGGTGTATGCCGACCAGGTGTTCAGCGACCCGCACCGCACCCAGCCGGCCGAGGTGCTGATGACCGTCCAGCTCGACGGTCAGGGCGCCAAGCGCAAGGCGATCCGCGACGGCGTGGCGGTCGAGTGGTCGCGCGACGCGCAGTGGATCCTCCTCCAGGACGGCGCCAGCGCCTGCATCATGCGAGCGACCGGCGGGCAGTACAAATGCTGGAAGGGCTTCACGGCGGCGGCGATCTCGAGCGACGGCCACTGGGGCCTCGTGCTCGGCAACCGCGACGGCTCGAAGAAGCAGGCGCCCAGCAAGCCGACGACGAGCAAGCCGGCGCGCCCCGCCGAGCCCGCCAAGGCGTGGGACAAGATCGACGAGCCCAGCGACGAGCCCGAGGCTGGCGAGCCGCAACCGGCCGGCGACGACGTCAGCGTGGCGCCGCCCAGCGGCCCGCTCGCGCTGTATCGCGTGCGGCTCGACGGCGCGTTCACCGACCGACCCGCGTTGATCGTCAAGGTCGTCGACGGCGCCGCGGTCTGGGTCCCGAGGTGAGCCGCCAAGCGCCAGCGCGGCGGCGAATCCGGGAGCCGCATCATCACGGGTGCGCCGCGCCCGTATCCCCGTCGACCCGCTGATCGCCGCAGCGCGCCGCGGCGTCGAATCAGCTGCCGGCGCGCGGGCGGCGTGCTTAGCTACCGGGCATGAGAATCATCAGCTCGATGTTCGCAGTCGTCGTCGTCGTCGCCGCCGCTGGCTCGTCGGGATGGGCCGACGCCAAGGGCGCCAAGGTCGAGTCCAGCTCGACCTTGATCGGCAAGCCCGCGCCGGACTTCACGCTCAAGGACCTCGGCGGCAAGGAGGTCAAGCTGGCCTCGTTCAAGGGCAAGGTCGTCGTGCTCGAGTGGTTCAACCCGGGCTGCCCGTACGTCAAGGCCTCGCACAGCGTGGGCTCGCTAGTCGACACCGCGAAGCGCCGCACCAGCGACGGCGTCGTGTGGCTCGCGATCAACAGCGGCGCGCCCGGCAAGCAGGGCAACGACCTCGCGATGAACACCGAGGCCGCCAAGACCTGGTCGCTGAGCCACCCGATCCTGCGCGACGAAGCCGGCACCGTCGGCAAGGCCTACCGCGCGACCAACACGCCGAACATGTTCGTGATCGACAAGACCGGCGCCGTGGTCTACGCCGGCGCGATCGACAACTCGCCCGACGGCGAGGGCAAGTCGCCGCAGGGCGGCAAGCTGATCAACTACGTCGACGCGGCGCTCGACGACCTCGCCGCCGCCCGCCCCGTCAAGACGGCGGTGACCAAGCCGTACGGCTGCGGCGTCAAATATGGCTCGTAACGTCGTGCTGTTCGCGGTGCTCGCCGCGCTCGCGGTCCTCGCCGTGGTCGCCGCGATCCGCCCCGATCGGCCGATGCCGACCTCGGCGCGCGCGCCTGGGCCCAGCGCGCCCTCGCCCAGCGCGCCCCCGCTCGCGAGCAAGGCGTTCTATCGAGTCGACGCGGCGCCGCTGGCCCCGTGCACCGCCGGCACGACCTGCGAGGCGCGCCTGATCCTGACCGCCCTCGGCGCCTACCACGTCAACCAGGACTACCCCGTCAAGTTCATCGCCGAGCCGGCCCCCGCACTGCCGCTCGACGGCGCCGCCGCCTTCACCGTCGACGACGCCAAGCACGGCATCCTGACCGTGCGCTTCAAGCCCACCACCGCCGGACCGGCCACCCTCGCCGGCGTGTTCAAGCTCAGCGTGTGCTCCGACGACACCTGCGAGATCGAGCGACCGAAGATCGAGCTCGCCGTCGCGGTCCGCTAGCCGTTTTCGCGACTGGAAGCTCCGCCCTGGTTGCGCCCGTGCGCGGCCGCCTACCGACGCGACCGCTCGCCGTCGCGTCGCCCTGGCACCTCGCCAACGCTGATCGCGCCGTGGCGCCGCCATGCCGTAGTCAGCAGCCAGCTCTGCGGCGCCGCTACCACCAGCGGCTCGTAATCGGGCCGGATCGTCCACGGCGGTTGGCCTTCAAGCTCCTTCCATCCAGTGAATAAGACAGCGCTGGAGAAGGGGTCCACCAGCCAGCTACGCGCCAGCCCGTACTGGTCTTCTCTATGTTTTCTCCAGTTGCAGAGTACGTACGCGATTACGTGGCGCACGTACCTCGGCGACCGGATCACGACCACGTGGTAGCGATCCGCGAACACCGAGCCCCGGCGGCGCCGGCCATTGGCGTGCAAAGCAGTATTGATATGACGCGCGGCCGAGATCTGGAATCCCTGCATGCCGCTCGCGAGCACGTCCGTGTCCTTCGCCTCCACCAGCATGTGAATGTGATTATGCTGAATGCTGAGATGACAGATCCGGAACTGCGCTCGTCGCGCAGCGGTGATCGAAGCTGCGCGCACCGCCTTGTAGACCTCGCGCCGTCGCAGGTTCCCCACCTCAGCCACGGTCCGAAGCGTCACATGGAGCACCGCACGCTGATCGAGCTTCTCCCGCTTCCTGTGCGGCGTCCCGACGAGGCCGCGCTTCGACTTGCGCCCTGCGCCTTTGCGCTTGCCGCCATGCGTAGGTTCCTTGCGAGCGTGCGCGAACAGATCTTGCTGCAGGTGGCGCCTGCGCGCAGCTCGTGACCCCGCTCCCGCCATGACTCCTTATAGTCACCACGCTCGGGATTGGCAACTTGATATGAGCATATTTAAATACCAATCATCACAGGGCAATACGAGGTCACCGGATGAGTGGCATGCAGACTGCGAGCGATCAGTACTCCAGCGGCAGAGCAGAGCCCTCGAACGGACGTGCGGGAGACCCGTCAAGGTGCCTGAGGACGGCGGGGCGCACCGTGACCTGCGCGCCGAGGTCCACATGGCCGACGAGGACGCGCAGCTCACCGCGCGCTTCCCGCCGCCCTCAGCCCTGGCCCTCGAGCGGACGGTGACCGGACGGGATCTTTGATCCCGGGGAGAGGAGAGGAGAGGAGAGGAGAGGATACCGATCGCGCCGCAGTGCTTGCGCGGCGCTGATCGGTGCCAGTCGCGGCAGAGCTCCGCGGAGCACACATGCGGGCCGCGGTCCTGTGATTCCTGACGGGCAGGCGCGCACCGAGTGGCCCACGTGGGCCGCGCGCGGCTGTCCTCAGGAATCACAGACCCCCGCGTTCTCCCGACCCTGTCTCCGGCTCCGGAACAAAGAACCAAAAATCTCCGTCGGCGGCCTCCGCGCAGGCTGCGGCCCTGTGAATCCTGAGGGCAGGCGCGCCCCGAGTACCCCTTGTCAGCCAAGCGCGGCTGTCCGCAGGATTCACAGGGAGTCCACGCGCTCTCCCGACCCTGCTCCCGCCCCGCCCAGCTAGCAGTACTAACGCGTCGTCGGCCCGACCGCCGCGGCCTGGCGGCGGCCCACCGCGGCCCAGCCGATCGCCGTGCCGATCAGCGTGACGATCGCGCCGCCCACCGCGAGCACGATCATGCCAGTCGTGGCATCGGCGTCCTGCGGCGTGGCGCGCGCGATCAGCACGAAGAAGCCGGCGACGCCGAGGCCGCCGCCGAGCAGCGCCGCGATCAGCGGGCGCGCGCGCGCCGAGGCGCCGACCGCGAGGCCGGCGAGCAGGCAGCCCGCCGCGAGGCCGATCAGCACGACCGCGCCGGCGTCGAGCTGGTCGGTCTTGCCGCTCATGAACAGCAGCGAGGCGAACAGCGTGGCGAGCAGGCTCGCGCCGAACGCCGACAGCGCGGTGTAGAGCAGCCACGGGATCGACGACCGCGTCGACTCGCCGAACAGCTTCTCCGAGATCGCCGCGCCGGCCAGCGCGCCGACCACGCCGCTGATGCCCACCGAGCCGACAAACCTCGTCGTCTGGTCCTGCGCGGCGGCCCACAGCAGCTTGCCGATCGGCGTGGCGGCAGCGAGCCCCACGATCGTCGCGACCACGGCGATCGCGCCGATCGCCGGCTCGACGATCGTCGAGCCGTGGCTCGCCCGCGCCGCGATGAAGCCGCCGACGAACGCGCCGAGCGCGAGGATGGCGTAGCCGGCGTATTCGCCGCCGAGCTGGAGCTGGCCGGCCACCAGGGTCGCGGTGAACATGCCACCACCGACCAGGAAGTAGCTGAGGATCACCGATGCGAACGAGAAGCCCTTGGACATGCTGCCGACCTCCGATCCGGCGACGGTAACACGAAGCGCGCGGCGCCCGGGTCAGCGCGGCGGGATGCGCTTGAACGCGCGAAGCGCGGCGGCGAATCCGGGAGCCTCGGCTGTCGCTCGAAGCAGCCTTCTATCGACCGATGTCCTCGAGGCGAACGAAGCGAGGCGATCGGCTCGTACCAGGCTTGCCGGCGAGGATCGCCGGCAAGCCTGTCCGCTTTCCAGCTCGCGCCAGCGGTGACGACATGGCGACAGCGCGAGCGGCGCGACGCGGCTGCCCGCGGATCGTTCGGCGCAACGAGCGGGACCGCCGCCGCGCCCGTGCTACCGCACAGGCATGACCTCCTCGATCGCGGCGCGCGTCGACGCCTTCACCGACGCCTTCAATCGCAACGACCTCGACGCCGTGATGGCGGCGTTCGCCGACGACGCCGAGTACCTCCCCGGCGACGGCAAGACGCATCGCGGCCGCGCCGCGATCCGGGCCGCCTTCACGCCGCAGTTCACCGGCGCGTTCGGCGCGATGCGCTTCGATCCCGAGGACCAGCTCGTCGACGAGGCCGGGCGCAAGGCCGCGCTGCGCTGGATCTGCCGCCATGACTTCTCGGGCGCGCGCGGCCGGGCCATGCCGCTGCTGCTCAAGCTCGCGGTGCGCGTCCGCCACGGCGCGCGCGTCGGCTGGCACGGCGTCGACGTCTTTCACTTCGACCCGGCCGGCAAGATCACCGGCAAGTACACCTACGCGAACTACGATCGGCCGAAGCTGCGGCGCGAGCTCGGCGTCGCGCTCGATCGCTGAGCGCCCGGCGCTACCACAAGTCGTTGGGGCTGATCTTGTTCGGCCGCGGCAGGGGACGCGGCTGGCGCGGCCGCGGCGTAGCGCGCCCGATCGCGCGCACCAGCGTCGGCGTGGCTGCGGCCGACGCGCGAGGCTCCGTCGGCTCGGCGTCGCTGCGGGATGACGCCTGCGGGGCCACCGCGGCGAGCCCGGCGGGCGTGGCGATGTGTCCCCCCAGGAACAACAGGTCGGTCCAGATCGACATGACGTGCACACTTTCTCGGCCGGCGGCGCCGGTCGCGCGAGGTATCGTGTTGAGCTGGGTGCAACCTACGGCCTTGCCGCCCGGCGCTGTAGCGACCATTTCTCAACCCCGACTTGAAATTGGCTCAACATGAGCAAGATCCCGCTGCACAGCCTCCCGGGCTTCATCGCCGCCGCGCGGCTCGGCAACCTGTCGCGCGCCGCGGCTTCGCTGCACGTGACGGTGAGCGCGCTCAGCCATCAGATGCGCGGCCTCGAGGAGCAGCTTCACCGCAAGCTGTTCGAGCGCACGCGGCGCGGCCTCACCCTGACCGACGCCGGCGAGCAGCTGTTCCAGGCCGTCGCGCCGCCCTACGACATGCTCGAGCTCGCGCTGCGCCCCGAGCGCGGCCGCAATGACCAGTCGCTCGTGCTCAGCGTGATGCCCTCGGTGGCGTCGAGCTGGCTCATGCCGCGGCTGGCCGGCTTCGTCGCGGCGCACCCCGAGATCGAGCTCAGCATCCAGTCGACCGCCGATCTCGTCGACTTCGATCGCGAGGCGGTCGACGCCGCGATGCGCTACGGCCTCGGCAACTGGCCCGGCCTGCACACCGAGCCGCTGTTCGACGAGTCGGTCCTGCCCGTCGCGGCGCCGAGCCTGCTCGCGCGGTTCTCCGCCGCCGCTCGTCGCGACCTCTCCAGCCTGCCGCTCCTGCGCGATCCCGGCGACCGCTGGCGCGAGTGGTTCGAGCGCTTCGGCGGCACACCACCCCGGCGCTACGTCGCGAGCTTCAACAACTCCGAGACCCTGCACCGCGCCGCGATCGAAGGCATGGGCGTCGCCCTCGGCCGCCTCACCATGGCGCGCTCGATGCTCGACCGCGGCCGCCTCGTCGCGCTGTCCACCCATCGCCTGCCCGCCGGCCGCGCCCACTACCTCGTCTACCCGCCGCGCTCCGAGCGCCACCCTGCCCTCACCACCTTCCGCACCTGGCTGCTCGCCGCCGCGGCGACCTACGCGCGCGAAGACAAGCCCCCGCCCGCGACGACGCGCCCGCGCCGCAAGCCGCGCCGCTGACGATTCGACACGACGCAAGCTTGACCTCTATACCCGTTGGTATACAGTCTCAGGCGTGGTGTTCGACTCTGACCAGCCGCGCGATCAGCTCGCGCGCCGCGCCACCGAGCTGTTCTCGTCGCGCGGCTATGCCGCGGTCACGGTGCAGGACATCGTCGCTGCGGCGGGCGTCACCAAGCCGACGCTTTACCACCACTTCGGCAGCAAGCTCGGCCTGCTGCGCGTGGTGCTGCAGGAGCTGTTCGCCGCGTTCGCGGTCCGGATCTCGGCGGCCGCGACCTATCGCCGCGGCAACCTCGCGCAGACCCTGATCGCCGTCGCGACCGCGTACTTCGATCACGCCGACGAGGAGCCGGCGTTCCATCGCCTGCTGATGCTGCTGTGGTTCGGTCCGCCGGACAGCGAGGAGCGCGGCGTGGCGATCGGCCACTTCGAGCTCCAGCACGCGCTGTTCGTGCAGCTGTTCACCGCCGCGGCCGACGAGCACGGCAACATGCGGGGGCGGCACGAGGCCTACGCGGCCACGTTCCTCGGTATGGTCCACACGTATATCGGGTTACGCCTCAATGGCCACGCGCGGCTCGATCGCAAGCTGACCCAGCGCGCGGTCCATCAGTTCATGCATGGCATCCTGTCCTGACCGCGTCTAATTATACCAAGAGGTATACCGGAGATGACGATGACGACCCCCTTCCTGGGTGCGCGGTGCCGTGTTCTATCACGTGTATCCGCTCGGCCTGTTCGGCGCGCCCGCGCGCAACGACTTCACGAGCCCGCCCGCGCGGCACCTCGCGGACTGGACGCCGTGGCTCGATCACCTGGGCGACGCTCGGCGTCACCGCGGTCTATCTCGGCCCGGTGTTCGAGTCGACCGCGCACGGCTACGATACCGCCAACTTCGGCGAGGTCGATCGCCGGCTCGGGACGCGGGCGGATCTGGCGGGGCTGGTCGACGCCCTCCACGCGCGCGGCATCCGCGTCGTGCTCGACGCTGCCTTGAATCACGTGGGCCGCGACTTCTGGGCATTTCGCGATCTGCGCGAGCGCGGCCGCGCGTCGCCGTACGTCGACTGGTTCGAGGACCTCCGGTTCGGCGAGCCGAGCCCGTACGGCGATCCGTTCCGCTGCGGCCCGCGTTGCAGCTCGACGCGATGCGCGCGCACGCCCCTCAGCCGGCGCTGCCTCGGGCGATCGCCCGGCTCGCCGCGCTGCGAGCCGCGTCACCTGCGCTGCAGCACGGGAGCTACCACCAGCTCGGCGTCCAGGCGCTGTGGCTGGCGTTCCTGCGCGACAGCCCCGAGCAGACCGTCGTCGTCGCGGTCAACGCGGACGCCACGCCCACGACGATCAGCGTCGCGGTCCCGCCCGCGTTCACGTCCGCGCGCGATCTCCTCGATCCGGCCGGACCGGTCGCGATCGCCGACGGCCGGCTGCACCTGGAGGTCCCGCCGCGCTGGGCGCGCGTGCTCGAGTTGCGTCGCTGACCGGCCGCGGGCCTGCCGGTCAAACCATCCCATCTTGACAAAATGCGACCCAAGGGTCACATTCGCTCCAACATAACCGGGTGGGTGCAGGATGAAGCGTCGAATTCTGGTGGCTGCGTTTGGTGCGGTGTTGTTCTTCGGGCTCGACTCGATTCACGTGCGTGCGGGCATCTGGAGCGCCAGCCGCGCGCAGGGCGTTCCGTGGTGGTACCTGCTGGTCTACTTCGGCGGCATCTTCGCCGCCGCCAACCTGCTGCGACGCTTCGAGCGTCGCTACCGGCGGGTGCCCGGCGAGGGGCTCGACCTCGCCGTCTTTGTGCTGCTCCTCGCGATGCACCTGCTGTGGTTCCGCAGCGAGGTGCTGCTGGCGCTGGCCGCGCTCGCGGTGCTGTCCGCGCGGCTCGTGCTCTCGCGACGGCCCGGCGATCTGCTCCTCTGCCTGGTCATCGCCGCGCTCGACGCCACCGTGGAGGGCACGATGGCCAGCCGCGGGCTGTTCGCGTACTCCCATGCTCGCTTCGCGCTGCTGCCGGTGTGGCTATTGCCGTTCTGGGCCGGGCTCGGAGTCTCGCTGCGCGGCTTCTTTCTTGCGGCCGAGGCCGCCGGCACGCCCCCGGTGTTTGCCAGCCCCGCGCCGTGCGAGGCGGCGTGACCTCGGTCGACACCGCACCTCGCAAGCGGGCCCAGCAGGCCCGCAGCATCGCGACCGTCGAGGCGATCGTCGACGCCGCGGCCCGCGTGCTGGTGTCGACGGGCTATGACCGGGCCAGCACGAAGCGCATCGCCCGGGAGGCCGGCATCAGCGTCGGCTCGCTCTACCAGTACTTCCCGACGAAGGAGGCCGTGGTTGCCAGGCTGCTCGAGCGCCACATCGCGCAGGTGTTCGCGCTGCTCGAGCGCGAGCTGGCAACGATCGGCAAGGCCGACCTGCCGACCGCGGTGCGGCGCGGCGTGACCGCCTTCTTCCAGGCCCAGGGCGCGGATCTCGCGTTGCGCCGAGTCTTCATCGAGCAGGTCCCCCGCACCGGCGAGCTCGACCGGGCCGAGGACATCGAGCGCCGCGCGGTCGCGCTGCTGCGCGGTTACCTCGCCTCGCGTCGCAAGGACATCGCGCGCGCGAACCTGGATCTCGCGGCGGTCGTGGTCGTCCGGACCATCGCCCACCTGACGTATGACGCGCTCATCGACCGCGCGGGCGTCGAGCAGGAGGCGTGGGTCGACGAGATCGTGGTCCTGGTGCTGCGCTATCTCACCGGAAGCTGACCCGAAACACTCGCCAGGTCGCCGCCCGGCAAGGTTTGCCTATCAGCGAATCCAGCAGATCGTCGATCGATACTTCCACGGAAATTCCACGGTCTGCGCGACGGTTGTCGTCGAGCCGCGCGCTCGGTCGCCTACCGATCACTCCGCGGATGAACCGGAGGAGGGCAATCCTGCCGCGCGCGACACAGCAATTGTTTTTGCGTGGCGATGGGACCATAGTTGTTGCTGGTGCCGTCTGCGGGGCACGGGTCGCTGGAGGGGAGCTATCTATGAAGAGCTGGCGAGAGCGGGGCAAGGTCGTGCTCGAGCGCGCGGGGCTGGGCGCCAAGGCGCTGTCGCGCCGCGTGCGCGACTCGCGTCACGACAACTACGACGAGCGACCGCGCCTGTGCGAGACGCTGTTTCCCTGGCCGGTCCGACTCGGCATCGTCGCGTCGGCGTGGCTCCTGGCGCGCATCTGGCTCCACACCGGCGCCGCCGGTCAGCTCGGATGGACGCTCGAGTACGCCGGCGTCGTCGCGATCTCGCTCGCCGCTTCGCTCTGGTTCTTCATCTTCCTGGCCGACGTGGCCCTCGCGGTCGCGTGGTTCGCGTTCACGTTCATCCGCCCGCGCACGCCCCAGGAGTCGCCGTATCTCTACTGGACTCACCAGGCAGTCGAGCTGTGCAATCGGCAATTCTCGCACATCGAAGCATTCTGGATCTGGCTGGGGGTGCTGCTGCCGTGCGCACCTCGGATCGATATCCAGATTCCAGCGCTGATCGGCCTCGCCTTGCTCGGGCCGGCCCTGGTCGACTGGATCACCCTGCTCCTCCACCCCGGCGTGAGCCGGGCCAGCGGCGAGCTGCAGAGCGCGCGGCGGCCCGTCATCTATACCTTCATCTTCCTCGGCGTCCTCATCCTGCTGGTCTGGCGATCACCGGGCCAGCGGATGAGCCTCGTGCCGCTGGCCGGCGCTGTCGCCGTCGGCCTCGTCGTCCGTAGCTGGCGTCACGTCCGTCGGCGTCACCAGGCCAAGGATCACCCTGACAAGGTGCAGACGTTTCGCCGCCAGCAGCGGCGGCTCACCGGCGGCCTCGACGTCCTCTTCGGCCCGGGGCTCATGCTCGCCGGCCTCGTCGGGCTGCTGGTCCTGTCGCTGTGGCTGCGCCATCGCCAGGACCACGTGACCGCGGAGGCGCTCGACGGCCCCCTGCCGGACCGCGAGGCCTGCGTCGCCGAGCCGGGCGGCCCCGTCGAGGCCGACGTCTCGCTGTTCCTGGTCGCCGACAGCCAGATCCACGAGCTCGGCGGCGAGCGCTTCCCCGGCCAGACCGAGCTCGCCGACCTGCTGGTGCCCAGCGCGGTCCGCCCGGTGGAGCTCGACATGCTGGGCGCGGCGTCGGTCGCGCGCCTCCACCACATGTTCGAGGAGGTGGTTCGCGACGCGGGCAAGCGCCCGGTGTTCTGGGCGCACCTTGGAGACTTCGCCGACCTCTCGTGCACCGGCGAGATCCTGCGCGCCGCCGACATGTTCTCGAGCTTCGGGCGGCAAAAGCTCGTCGGCGTCGCGCCCGGCAACCATGACATGAGCTTCACCGGCAACTTCCTGTGGAGCCCGTACTGGACGGGTGCGTGCCGATCGAGCCGCGCTGACAAGGTCGCGTCGCTGCGCATCATCGGCAGCCTCCTCGATCCCCGGTGCGGCGTCGTCGCCAAGGAGGCCAGCGTGTCCGGGCCAGAGGAGTCGTTGTGGCCGAGCTGGCTGACCGGGACCGGAGGCCTGGTGACCGTGACCCCGCTGGGCAGCGTTCGCCATCGCGGGCAACCGCGCAGCGTGGTCGCGATCTTCGTCGACACCGGCGACGACGCGACCTTCGACTGGGGCCTCGCCGGCCTGTTCGGGACGTACTCGCGCGATCAGGATCGCCGGCTGCGCGCGCGGGTCCAGGACCTGAAGGCGACCGTGACCGATCCGCTGTGGCTGGTCTTCGCGCACCACCCGCTCGGCGAGATGACCCGCCCGAGCCGCGCGCGCCTCGAGAGCACGCTCGCGTGGCTCGACGGCGATCCGCTGGGCACGGGCACGCAGGGCGCCGCCACGCTCGAGCCCGAGCCGCGCGTCCTCGCGATGATCGCGGCGCACACCCATCGCGCCGAGACCCACCGCGTGTGCGTCGCCGGCCGCGTGGTTCGCGAGATCGTCGTCGGCTCGACCATCGACGCGCCGCAGCAGGGCGCGATCCTCGAGCTCGGCACCGACCAGAGGGGCCTGGCCTCGGCGCGCCTCAGGACCGTGGCCACGATCGCGAGGCCCGGCTTCACGTGCGGCACCAAGCCGGCGACGATCGACGCGGAGGTCTGCCAGCGCATCGTGGCGCGGCTCAAGCGCGACCCCGACTGCGAGCCGCTGTTCGACGAGGGGCAAGGCGCGGCGCGCGACTGCAGCGAGCTCGAGCAGCCCAGCGACCTCGGCGACACGCTGCGCGAGCTCATGAGCTCGTCGAGCCCGGTGGAGCCGCGCGCGATCCGCCAGGCCCAGACGCTGCGCGCGCGCCGGCTCATGACCTGCGTGTGTCGCAAGAACCTCGACGCGTCCGCCGCGCGGACCGCCCTGACCTACCAGCCTCCGTTCAGCGCCGACGGCAGCTGCCGGCCCCCGAGCGTGGCGAGCGCCGCGGTCGCCCCGGGCCCCGCCGCGACCGGCCTCGGGTTCTGCGAGCCGATCGCGCGGGACGGCGATCCGCTGGACGACGACGTGTTCGCGCGCCGCATCGACCAGCGCCTGGCGAGCGGCGGCGAGGAGGCGGCGCAGGAGCTCGCGTGCCTGTCGTGGGCGGCGTCCGCCCAGCAGCTGCACAAGGCCATGGGCATGACCTTCGCGAGCGCGCTGCGCTGCGCGTTCGATGACCGGACCATCCCGGCGGCGCAGGAGTCGGTCGCCACCCTGGACGTGCAGCCATGTCGCTAAGCCGAGCGGTCGCGCTCGTCGTGGCGCTCGTCGCAACCTGGAGCAGCGCGCCGGTCGCGCGCGCCGACTTCGTCGAGAACCTCGGCCGCAAGCTGGGCGCCGGCGCGGTCGAGAAGATCGAGCCGGCGCTGGCCAGCGCGCTGGCCGACGCCGAGGCGCGCGGCACCCGCCTCGAGGATCACCTCGGCACGATCGGCAAGACGCTGATCGACGATGCCAGCGCGGCCGGCAAGGATCGCCTCGACCAGCTCGATCACCTGCTCGAGACCCGGCTGCTGCAGGTCCAGGTCGGCGCCAAGGAGGTCGCCGACCACGCGCTGAGCGGCGTCGACAAGCTGATCAACAACAGCCTGGGCGCCGTGCGCGCGCTCGAGAAGGACGTCATCAAGGATCTCGCCGCGACCGCGAGCGCGACGCTGGAGAAGGCCAGCGCGGTCCTCCGGGATCGCATCGCCGACGTCGGACGCGAGGTCGACAGCGCGATCGCCAAGGCCGACCGGACTCTGGCCGAGCGCATCACCCAGGTCGACGAGGCGATCGGGCTGCGGCTCGGCAACGTCGACGTCATCGCCAGCAAGCAGCGCATCGCCGTCGAAGAGACCGCGCTGCGCACCGCGGTGTTGATCGGCCTCGTGGCCTTCACGGTGTTCGTCCTGTACAGCCTGTACAAGCGCTACTCGGAGCTCACCGCCGGCGAGCCCAAGGGCGCGAAGGCCCGCCTGTGGCTACCGGGCCACGGGCCGTGGCGCGCGCGGGGCGGCCAGCGAACCTTGATGTTCGCCAAGGGCCTCGGCGCGCCGCTGCTCGGCCACCTGGTCCTCGCGGCGGCCGGCGCCGCCGTCCTGTTCGTGCTCTACGATCGGCTGCCGCTCGGCGCCCACAAGGAGGCGGTCGAGCTCGTCCGCACCCACCAGACCGGGTTCGCCGACAGCCTCGCGCGCTTCGACTTCCCGCGCGCGCGCTTCCACGCCTCGCAGCTCGAGTACCTCCAGCCCGACGACCCGATCGCGCACGGCGCGCTGATCGCCAAGGCGGAGCTGCTCCGCGACGTGTTCGCGCGGCCGACGATCCTCGGCACGGACGCGGGGATCGCGGATCTGTGGAAGCGCCTCGATGACGCCCGGCGGCTGCTCGGCGCGCGGCCGGACCCCGATCTGCTGGTCGTCGAGGCGATGCTGGTCTGGCAGGCCGGCGACTCGCGCCGCGACGAGCTCCGCGCCGCGTCGCTGTGTGCCCGCGCGCTGCGCGTCCGCCCGTTCGCCGGCGGCTTCGCGCTGGAGCCGCTCGCGCGCACGTACGTCGAGACCTTCGTCGACGCGCCCTACGTCGACGACCACGCCGGGCTGGCCCGCGATAGCTACCAGCTCGACGACCTCACCGCCGTGCTGAACGACGCGCCGACCGCCGATCCGAGCTCCCCGCTCGCGGCGCGGATCAAGATCGGGCGCCTCATGCGCACGGTCGACGCGCAATCCTCGACGGCCTACGCCGAGACCATCGAGCGCCACCTCGAGGTGCTCGCCGCGATCGGCCGCCGCGCGCCGCCCGCGGAGCTGAAGGCCGCGCAGGACCGGCGCCGCGAGGCCGCCGCGCGCGTGCTCGACGCCTGGAAGCGCTTCGACGAGGCGATCGCAGCCGTGCCGGAGCTCGCGCGCACGCCCTCCGTGCTCCTGATCTTCCGCTTGAACGACGCGCTCTACTCGCGCGCCAAGTGGTTCTACGATCACCCGACGACGGACAGCGTCGCGCCGCGGCTCGTCGCGCCGCCCCCGCCCCGACCGGCGACGCATCCCCCGGCCGTCGACGCCGTCGTGCGCCTGGAGCTGGCCCCGCCGCGCATCGTCTGGGCCCGCCGCTATCAGCGCCTCATCGCCGGCCCGGCGCAGCAGCTGTTCGAGCTCCAGGAGACCAATCGCTTCGCGACGATGGAGGCCGCCGCGTATGCTTTCGAGCAGGCGATGATCGACCTGGGGTCGGCCGCGGCCACGCCGTCGGGCGTCGAGCGGACGGCCTCGTCGGCGCGGGCCAGCGCGCGGGGGGCGCCGCGCGCGGTGACGTCCGACGAAGCTCACGTCAGCGCGCGCCGCAAGGCGGCCGCCCAGGCCGCGGCCGCGCTCGGCCTCTATGTCTCCGGCGCCAAGGCGGCCACGCCGCGCACGCCGTTCGCCCGCAAGCTCGTGCCCAAGGGCGACGACGACCTCGCCGAAGCCCTGCGCGGCCGCGGCATCCGCCTGCTGTGACGAGGCATCGCGCGGTCGCGCCGGTGGCGAGCTTCGCCATCTCCAGACAACAGACAGACTGACTATCAATCGACGTTCCGGGATCGGTATTGCGTTGACCCGGTTCGATGATTGTCGTAATCGTGAGAGTGGAGTCGCCTGAGACACGAGACGTTGTGTAGTGGACGGAAGGGGAATGGACATGTTCGACAGGCACGAATCGACGACACGGAAGGTGTTTCGCTTGCTGGTCCTGCTGACCGCGCTGGCGAACGCCGGCGGCAATGCCCTGATCTTGTTATTTTATCGTCCCATCCTGAGCTTGGTCGGGGCGCCGTTGCCGATCGACATCTTCAGCTTCACCTTCGTGTGCGGGTTCTCCTTCACCGTCGGGATCCTGGCCTTCATCATCTTTCGAAATCCGGAGGGCAACATCCCGCTGGTGCTCGCGATCATCCTCGGGAAAGGCGTCTATGCCGCCTTCACGTTTTACTTCTACTACCTCGGTGAACTGCACTGGTTCTATCGCGTGTTCGGAGTCTGGGACTCCTGTTACACGGTCATTTTCCTGCTGTTCTTGATCCACTTGCTGTCACCCGACCTGACCAAGCTCAACAGCGGCGCTGTCTTGCCCGGCGTCGATCCCACGCCGCGAACGAAGAAGGCCGTGATCATCTACTTCTCGATGTCGGGCAATGGCACGCGCGCGGTCCAGCGCGTCAAGGCAGGCCTTGCCGCGGAGGGCTACCAGGTGGAGGACCGGCTCATCCAGGTCGGGCAGCGCGAACAGGCGCTGTTCCGGTTTCCCTTCCAGCAGCCGCTCGCGTTCCTGCGCATCATGCTCCGGGCGATCTTCCGGATCCCGGTCGCGATCCAGCCGCTCGGGCTCGCCGCCGACCACGACTTCGATCTCATCGTCGTCGAGTCCCAGACCTGGTTCATCGGGATGAGCGCGCCAGTGGAGGCCGTGTTTCAGGATCCCGCCAACCGCGCCGCGTTCGCCGGGCGTGACGTCGCCGTGGTGAACGTCTGCCGTGGCCTGTGGCGCCGGCCGCAGGCCATGCTGGTGCGCCGGATCGAGGCCTACGGCGGCCACGTGATCGGCGCGCGCGCGTTCGCCAACCCGGGGCGCGAGCCGATCCGGACGTTCTCGCTGTTCTTCTTCCTCGGCGCGGGTGGCGTCGGCAAGCCAGCGTTCCTGCGCGGGATCCTGACGCCGCAGTTCCTGTCGGCCGCGGCGCTCGAGCAGCTCGAGCAGTTCGGCGCCGCGCTCGCGCGCCGGCTCCCCGCGCCCGCGGCCCACGCGCTGCCCCAGGCGCGGCTGGGAGGTGTGTGATGGAGCTCCTGCGCCCACCGATCGGCGGCATGACGATCGAGCCGTTCCGCCACCTGCTGCGCTTGCTCGAGCTCCCTCCGGACCAGCTGTGGGCGTCCTTCAGCTTGCTCGCCGGCCTGGTGATCGCGTGCGAGCTGGTCCGGATCGTCCTCGGCACGGCGCTGCCGCTGTCGCGCCTCGCGCACGTGATCGTCTGTCTGTTCACGTTCGCGTTTCAGGCGCTGGTGCTGGCGTTCGTGCTCGTGTACGCCGCGCTGCACCACCCCGGTCGGGGCTGGATCAACCTGGGCATCGCGCTCGCGCTGTATGTCCTGTGGTACCTGACCGGCGAGCTCACGCGGCTGGTCCGCAAGGACAGCGAAGGCGCCGACCTCGGCTTCATGGCGCTCGGCGCGCTGATCACCTTCCTGGCCGGGCTGATCGCCGCCGTCGTCTGCTGACATGAGGTACCGCCGCGCCGCGAGCGT
>Ga0307513_10003956_pt1 | contig 19902 bp, 32 predicted proteins | sample 15_EM_MG_FD_202174 | JGI IMG/M metagenome (GOLD analysis project Ga0307513, IMG submission 202174) | Populus trichocarpa ectomycorrhiza microbial communities from riparian zone in the Pacific Northwest, United States - 15_EM | ecosystem: Host-associated > Plants > Roots > Unclassified | place...
GCGGGCCAGTCGAGCGAAACGGATGAATATGGGGACGTGGGAGTATGGTTGGGAGATCTGGAGATCGGGCCTGCAGCGGGCAAGTCTGACTTGGAGGCGGTGGTCGAAGCGTTGTCCTTGACCCGTTGGGCTGGAGAGGTAGGGATCTTTGTTATCCCTTCCTCCGCAAGACGCGCGGCTGATCACGGAATCTTACGCTCGGGATCCGCTAGGTTCGCAAACTGGAGACATCGGCGGAGACAAGGTTGCCAGTGAATATACCACCGGGATCTACGATAAAGCGTGTAGGAGAGTTGTTGGGACGGTTGACGGACACGGTTGAGTTGACCGTTAGAAGCGGATCAGGAGGACCCGCGAGCGTTGGCCCTGGGACGGTCATCTACGTCATCGTGGGTAGGCTCGGGAGAGGCGCGGACTGGGCGGGACTCGTCGGAGTCGGGATAAGTTCAGACATCGAATAGAGATGACGCCCCAAGGATTTCCCACCAAGGAGAATAGTAATTATTTTAGGTATATGGGTGTATGCTGTCCACGGCGTGTTGGGGTACACGTTGGGCACTCTGATGTGGGCCAGCAGAGCTCATGGGTGTCCTTTGGAAGCGGGGCGGAGGGTAACAAAGACACCGCGTGTATATATATGCTGCATGGTCTGGCCCTGAGGCTCAGGGAGGAGGGGTGAGGGACAAGCTGACCAGAGGGATTATCGATTTTCAATTTCCAACGGTGATTGCCCCATTGGTTCCGACGCTCGACCTGATCAATATCGATTCATCCGTCCGGCCCGCGAATCCAAAACACGGGTGGCTTACCACGCAGATTATCGCGATTATGACTTTTTTTTCTCTTTCGTCCGTTTCGCTTTGGCAGCAGACGGACAGCGTGGACCGTGCGTCGCCTTTCGCTTTGAAAGGGGCCAGCACGGCGCAAGGCCATGCGCGGGATCAATATGTGTGGCCGAAAGAGGAAAGCGCAGACGCCGATGAGCGACCTTGCTGAGCCACACACTCAAATCGACCCTCCGCCTTTTTATTAGGCACTATGTCCTTGGCCTTCTTCCTCCATCTCCCCCGAACCTCCATCCGCCCTCCATCCCTTCCTCTCCTCTGACACTCTGCCTCCTCTCCCACCCATCCCTAGATCATCCTCCGCACTCATCCTCCTCTTTTCCCCAATCTACCCCCCACACAGCCCTCTCCCATGGAGATCCACAACCCCCAATACACGCCACTCGCCCCCCTTCACTCTACCCAAACCAAATATCTAGATGCCCCAGAACTCTCCCATTATCCCATGTCTTCCTCTCGCGATGAACCCATCCACAGCCCCGCCCTCCAGCTTCTGGCGGAGGCGTGTGACATGCCCCAACGTTTTCCACCCGCAAAGGAAAACGCGCCCCCTCCTTTGGCTTCCTGTTCTTACGCCCAAGGCTACAGCAAATCCCCCTTGGCCCGTTTGGCAGCAATGCCCTCTAAGCCCACCCCCAAGTACCACTCTCGACGCCCCGAGGTCGTCCAACTCCTCACCGACTCTGCCAAATCCCCCGAAGACGCCTCCCCTCTCTCCTCCGATTATCCTTCCTGGGTGATCGTTGTCGCTGCTCTTTCTCTTTACCACCATCCAAGTTATCCCGCTCATCTCGCTTTTTGGCGTCCCGACTCGATGAATACCACCGCAGAGTTCATTGACACCTTCCTGAGTTCGTCCTCCCTCCCTCCTACTAAGTAGCCACCCGTTCTGATCTTGATCCAACAGGAACTCGCGAGGCCAAGTACCTCGAAACGCTCGAGGGCTGGATAGATGCCGAGTTCGCGCTCTATACTCTCAAAGGCCACCAGCGGGGATACTACCCTCATCTTTATGACCCCGTTACCGGTGGCCGAATCCTCAGAAAGCGCAAGGCCAAGGAAATGGATCCAGACTCTTCCCAAGCTACTGACGAGGCTAAACCCAAGCGTCGCACCAGGCGTGCTCGCAAGGCCAACTCTCCCGAGAGCACCACCGAACCCATCTCCTCTCCTTTGGTAGATCCAACCCCCTCGCCACCCGTAGACATGGTCCAGGATGTGCCTTCCAATGTGCCCTCCAACGTGCCACCACCCAACCATGTGTCTCCTTCAGAGTCCCCCTCATCATCACCTGATCTCTTGAGCGTACCCATCCGGGCCACAAAACACCGTCGAAGGTCTTCCTCCATGACTTCCTCTGGCGCGAGTGGGGGTACTCTCGTCGACTCCGAGGGCGCTGATGCTGAAGAGAGTCGAGAGAACTCCCCAGCGGATACCGCGGTGGACTCCGAGGAGGTGCCCGACACCAAGGTGTTTGAGCAAGTCAAGGACTTGACTGAGAAGCCGGGCGTCGATGTCCTGTCCGCCAGATCTTCCTTGTCCCCATTGGAGTCCACTCCGCCCCCTCCACCAAGGCGCTCTTCCAGGGCTACCAAGAAGACCGCGACCCAGGCCCTCGGCCGTCCCTCAACCACCTCTCGGTCCAGATCTAAGAGGGTTGCCGCATGAAACACGATAATCCTCAATTGAGATTTAGAACGTGTCGTGTAATCCAACCGAACGTCGTGGGCCGAAGAAGCCAAATAAGTTGTACTGTACCACATTCCTCCCTCCCCGTCCTTCCCTTGGTGTATCTCTGCTGCTCATCTCTTTTTTTAAACCTCTCTCATTCCCATCCCCATTCCCATCTACATCTGCTTTACCACTTCCCACTCCGCCTTTGCCATCGACTTGTTCTCTTTTGCTGGTCACACTGTTTTCTCGTGGTCTTGATTATTTTCTATTTCTATCCTCTCCCCATCCCATCCCACCCATCGGTCCTCTCTTTCCTTGTTTCTAGCATCGTCTAGGACTCGTTAGGCATTGCATCCCCATCCATTCCCTCATCTCCCATTTTCTCCCCTCCGTATCATTTACCTTTTCGTTCCACCCTCGTCGCTCTCGCCCATCTATCCCCCTCGCCGCTGTACATTCCCACCACCCTTGTCTGTATCCTCCTTGCGAGCTTGTTGTAAAATCAGCGCTAAATGACTGAATACCTTTGCCCAACTTGCAGTGTGTGCTTGAGCTGGACCCCGGTGTGCGCGCAAATAGGGTTGAAGGATCAATCCCTATTCTGGGGTTGCCGACCCGGTGACTATGGGTCGTCGATCGAGGCCGGGACCTTTGAATTTCAACGGCGATGACCAACTCGCCGGACAATGATACCAGGAGCGGGAATTTGCAAATGAGCTCTGGCCGTTCTCTCCTGTGACCCCGGAGCAGATCACCAATGTGGATTGGTGGCCTTTTGGCCAACAGATGATGGCTGGTGGACAGGGCTCGGACTTGCATCACTCTCATTCCGCTGTGGTCGCATTGATGGCCTCTGTGTTTCTCGCTTTGCTCTCGACTACGGCTGCTAGTAACAACGTGATCTAGGCCTATGGTATATGGCTGTATGCTGTGAGCAGGTCGGCTCGCCGCTATGATGTTCTGGCGTGGCTTGGGGAGATGGGGGCCCTCGAGGTCTCAATGCGAGAATAGGTTGCCTGGATGATCAGTCTCGAACGTGGTCAGGTGGGTCCTCCTTAGTGTCACTTACCGTTGAATGGAATGCAAACTATTGATCCTCCCGTGCAGTTAGGTTACTGATATACCTTGAATAGTGTTAGGAATGCGGAGCCCGTGGCATATCCCCGGTCAAACTGCGCGTCCAAAGTGGTTTTGCTGGGTATCTGATGCTTCGGTCCATATGTTTTTGGTCGGTCGGTGTTCACGTTCATTCCAAGGGGAGAAAGTTATAGTCACAGTCTATCACCTGAAGCCCCCCTCGATCACGAAAGATCCCCCCTTTGAAAAGGATCGACCGGATCTGGATTGTATGATCTCATGCGCTTGGCCACAGATTTACTTTTTCACAATTCAGATCTCGAACTCAAAGCAGCCGCTGCCGCGCTACGTATGCAAAGCACGCGGCAAGTTTGCAGAAACTGCAAGGTGATTGGGGATTCGTGCCAGTGCCCGTTATCATATCCGTGCTCGTCGCGGTTGGGCTTGTCGTGCTTTTCTAACACGATGTTATACGTACCTCCCGTGCGCGTGGCAGTGGCCTGTATTCCTCACTCGAACTAGGGGTTTATATGGGCCTCGCCTGCAAAGCCACCCTCGGAACCGTGTATCGGAATGGGGGGGCCTGCTCCGACGATATTTTTGTAATCTACTGTGTTGAATCGGTACGCCGACGAATCTGTTTCATTATCCGACTGCCCCGCCCTCCCCATCCACCTCCTGGGCGCTGATTGAACGCTGGATATTGAAACCATTGGTCTTGTTCGGTTCGGGTGGTGCCTTATTCGACGCTGGTGTGTGACACGGGCCTTGGTCGGCGGGTGCTTCGTGGGAGTTGCGCTCAGAGAGACTCTCGGCGACTCGAGAGCTCGTACGACCTTTGGCTGATGGGTGGACGCAGAGCCACCATCCGTGGACCGTAGAGATGAACATATACTCAACGGGAAGTACTTGATCGAGGCTTATGCGCTCGACAGGCGAAATTCGTGCGTACGGTCGATTTCATTCATTTGCCCCTCAATCTCTAATTTCTTCCCTTCTATTCCTCATTCCGTCCGAGCGGAACTGGTAAATGGATCTAGAACGACTAGTAAACTTCGAGAACGCGGTCATATATATATATACATGTGTGCGTCGAGTCGGAATATCTCCTATTTTGGGTGGCTGGGATCCAACGTCAAACGGAGGGTTCCCCGGCGAGTCACGGTCCAGCGCCTCATGTTTTCAAGGCTTCGTGCGTCCGCGTCATGCGTCAGCGTTGACATCCCACAACGAGAAGTCCACAAATGGCGACACCGAACCATGGCCCACACACACGCACAGAGTCCTCGTTGCGCTCAGCGTGTGCCGGGTTCACCGCGCGACCCGACCGATTGTCAAGATGATTCCCTGCGGGTTGCTCTGCGTACGGAGATCACCGGCGACGGGTGCGGATCCGATGGCCAGGGGAGTCTGACCTTACGCTTGTTCCTGGATCCAACCAGAAGCGAGATACATAAAACCGCGCCGCCCCCGCCACCGAAGTCGATGCACGATATGCGAGGTTTGCCACTGAATTCCATGAGAAATCCTTATCTGCCTTGAATGATTGCATCTCCCGCCGCTTCGGGCTCCTGTGCCATGTCAAATGTACACAGCGCGTAGAGAAACACGCGGGTCATTTAGCCCGCTCTGAACATGTTGTGTGACGTGGGAGTGGGAAACTTCGGAGTTGGAGGGAGATCTGCGGTGTTGGATACCTCGGGTCCGACGATTCCCTGAGGCTTCGTGTACCCTAAGCCACACACGCACTGTCTCTCGAAGATAGTGCTCGGGATTACTCAAACCCACGGACCTGGCGAATGAAAAGCACAGGACCAGCGAGCCTCGGTTGGTCCTGGAGGTTAACCTTGACATGTGACATCCGAGACCGCGCCTCACCCCATGCGCCCTCCCGGCATACCGAGACCTGCGCTTCTGTTTCCCCCTTTTCTCGGTGGAAAGACCTGGGTCGAGGGTTGCTGCGTCGAGTGAATGATTTAATTCTCTTTAATCCTCCGGTAGTTCGTATCGATGGATACTATATATACACTATATCATTCGCCCGCGTCAAACTTTTGCATATATACTACGTACGTCCTGGCCTCAACTCAACCCCCTCTATCATGAAGCAATAAGTACGTAGAGGTACTCACAAACCCCCGTGTCGTATGTCACCCAAAATGAATTGCCATCACACTCCACAAGTCTGTGCACAGGCGCGCCCGCCCCATATTCTCCGTGATTCATTACGGTACGATGTCAATCGATAAGCTCTACTGCCTCTAGGCAAACACGTGGTCGCCGCCTCACGTACACTGGGGTTCAGGGAAACCGTATAGGGAGCTTTATTACTACTCATTATAATCCGTACAGGTGTAGAGAGCTGACAAGGATGGTGTACATAGATGACGCTGGTCAAAGTTCGAGTGAAGCGCGCGGAAGGGGGGGTAAGGAGGGGAGGACGACGGTGGTGAAGCGAGCGGGGGAGATAACGGGGGGTTTACGCCCAAGAAAACCTTCTCTAAAGTCGGCGCCACAGAAACAAGACGGCGTATTGCGTATGTGCAAGATAGGTAGGTTAGGGATGCATTCCGGGGTGGAGGTTGAGATAAGCAATATGAATGGACGGCGGAAAGGCAAGGGAAAAAGGATTGTGATGGACAGTCATGAACATATACGATGAAGAGACCAAACGTGAGTATCTCCCGAGCACGCAAAGAGAGGGAGAAACATGAAACCAAAAAAGCCCTAAAAAAAACCAGGTCCTGCGATGATGGAATGGCCCCCGGTGCGGTGGGGAATGACATATCGATACAATTGTTCAAGGTATAACTATCGAGGTTCAATATCAAAAAGGCAGGTTTCACGACAATCGAAGGAAGGAAACGAACCACTGAAACCAGCAAAGCAAGGATGAAAGCAAAGCACGAAAGCGTATGGGGGTGTAGAGTGTCTGGGCGGGGGTGGGTTATAGGATCCCTGTGTCTTCGAGCGAATTTTTTATTATAGTGTTGGCGACCGCGGCGAAGACCAGTCGGATGTTTGACGTGTCCGTGGCTTGCGTGATGCTGTAAGGGGCGATGAGACCTTGTATATTGGAAGTCAACAAAGGCACTTACTGCGGATACACGCTGAGCTTTGCCCTATTCGCCTGCATGAACCGCCACAAGATGTACTTGGTTGCCTTGTTCACATTTGGCCCACCCGTGTACTCCTGGAAGTATCGTTCCAGCGGTACCTTGAAAATGGTTGGTTCACCAAAAACAGACCAAATGGAGCCTATCGCTTACCCTACGCAACTTGTGCCGGAAGATATCGATCTTGTTCAAGAACAAAATGATGGACGTCCTGAGAAACCATCTCGAATTGATCACCGAATCGAAAAGCACGAGAGATTCAGCCATCCGGTTCTGAAAGATGCATCCCCCATGAGACCACGATGAGAAATGATGCACGTATCCGACGTACTTGGTTCTTTGCCTCCATCAAAACCTGATCGTACTCGCTTAGTGCGGTACAGAAGATGATGCTGGTGACGCTTTCGAAACAGTGTATCCATTTCTTGCGTTCAGAACGTTGACCGCCGACGTCAAAGAGGTGTATCCTGGAAGCGATAAGCAGCTGACTAGCCGGAAACACAAAGGAACGACCCACGATAGCGGGGGGACACTGAATCTCGTCTCGATAATTCCCGTACTTCGCTGTCTGCATCGCAGGATATCTGTTTCAGTAGGGACATAGTCGGCGGATGCTATCCGTTGCGCTTCGGTAAAGAAACTGGAGGGATGATGAGATGCGGGCCAGCCTCGACTACGATCTCGGGTACTCACTATACCGCGCTGTCCATCAGGTAGAACTGTGAGTAATGATTGTCCACAAATCCTGGTACTGCTTGGTCTTGCCAGAGGCGGTGTATGGCTTCGGCAAGTTGACTTGGGAAAACAAAGGGAGATGGGCATGTCGGGGACTGCAACTCCGCATCGAGATCGTATCCCAGAACCTGGTCCAATGTTGGCTACACGAGATAGGATTGAAAAGGGCACGAGGGTGTTAAGATCCGAGGAAGAACCTACGGCATTGGAGGGATCGGCAGGCTCAACCTTAAACTTGTGCATGGCGGCGGCGACTGCCTGTGCGCTCTCGAGAAGGTTGGAGTATATGGCTTCGCGGTATGTTATCTTGGTGTCGTAAGAGAAGCCGTCTTGGTGGATGATGCGCATCTGCTTGACAATCGTAGACTTGCCAGATTCGCTCGAGCCTGGGTGACCAAGGTAAGGTGACGGACAATGGGGAGAGGGGGCGGACATGCCTAAGAGTAGGATCTTGCATTCCTTCTTCAGTTTCTTACCGTCTTGCTCAATCTGACGGTCTATCTGTGCAGAGCGTTGGGCGGCCTCTTTCTCCTGGTCGTCGTGCTGCGAACAACAGTTCCCCATTCTGTTCCGGCTAGAGGGGGGAGATAAATAGCATGAGGGGGTGTGGGTGCTGTAGGATGTCTGGCTGGGACCGTCGCTGGGACTTGGTCTTCGTCGTCGTCGTCCTCGACAGCAAGGATGAGGGATGAGGGAGAGGGGAGAGGTGTGGATTGACAAGGGCTGACTGGCCGGATTCTGTTAAATTGAACTCTCCCCATAAGCGTCCAGCGGACCACCCGGATCACATTCCTTATGTGGTTACATGTCTTACGTAACCCATGTCTATCCATTTATGGAAGGTAACGCATAACGCCACCGCGTGTGACAACGCGTCGAGCACGTGGGACGCCCGTATACACGTGATCACCTTCCTTCCTCCCCGTCACCACAGACGAAATGGATGGCGGCGTCGGCATTGGTCCCGTCCCCGGCTCATCGTCGTCGACGTCGACCGGCGCCCCAGTGTTCCCCAGGTTGCGTCTTAACCGCAGGAACAACCCAAACAGCGAACCCTCCCCGATGCCTGGTCCATCTTCACAACCTTTCGATGATACCCAATTAACCCCTCGTGTTGCTGCGCCACCAACTTTTCCTCCTACCCCTAACTTTCCCGTGGCGACACCCATTGATACCCCCGCCGCAAGGCTCAGAGCGCTCCTCTCAAAGTCTCCGAACGACTGGTCGATATCCAGACAACGCGATCCATCTCTCTCCGAACTGGATTCAGATTTTGATCCACCACATGGGAACTCCACTTCGGCATCTCACCACGAGTCCCTCAAGCAGCTGTTCACCCGTGCCCTCAGAGACGACACGCCGCAAAAACCTCGCATGGTGCGCAGGAACAGCATCGATCTCAGCGAGGTGGATTCGACGAGCCCACGAGTGTTCCGGGTGGGTGATGGACATGGAAGGTCCAAGCAGAGGAAGAGTCTGAGTGACGAAGAGGTGGAGAAGGCTTCCAGTACGTCGTCGCGATTTTGACCGCTTTCTTCTGCCGAATAACAGGAGAACCATAGGGTCCAGCCAGTCGATCCGTGTCGACAGATATAACACCCTCCGACAGCGGCTGGATGATTCCGATTTTGACATCGACATCAAGGATATTCCTTCTCTCACCGATCGTGAGTCCAACTTTTGGTGCCTGAGGTACCCATTCTCATCCCGCTTCGTAGGATCACGATCGAACGAATTCGGCCATGGCTTCACTCCCCTCCCCCGCCGTAACGACCCCTCCGCTTCCACAAGCTCCCAGACGAACATTCACTCAGTGCGATTCCCATCCCGGCTTGAAAACGACACGAGTAGGTGTTCCCTGATCAACCTGACCAACACTAAGACTGGCCCCAGATCTCTTAGAACAAGACTCCGAAATGCAGAACGCGATGAAAGATATGGACAGTTTCGAATCCGAAGGCATCCCCCCTCCCCCTCCACGATCGTCCTCGGCCTTAAAGACGGCCAACGGTTCTGGCGATCCACAATCAAGCGCCAGGAAGTGTTCGTAAACCATTTACTGTCTTACTTGAATTCCGCTCACGTACCTTGTCACTAGTGCCTGCCACCCCTGATACTTCCGTGAATCAGTCCAAGACTCAAACAACCATCAAGAAGTCGACTGTAGCTGGACTTCCGCGGCACCAGTCACCGGGACCTTTGCCTACTGTTGGATCTCCTGGAACTTCCAAAATTCCGCAGAGATCTACGCTTTCCGCCCTACATGTCTCATCGACCCCTTCCAAGCCCAGCTCCGTGATTTCTGAAGCTGACTGTGAGCCATTTATTTCTCGACAATTCTGTTCACTTACATCCCCTTAAAGATCGGGCAATGGTCAAGGAATCAGAGAAGGAGAAACTGAAGGAACGTGAACGCGAGTGGAATAAACGACCAACTACTCCGGTCCGGTCGCCGGCTCACGTTCACGAACGCATTCGCAAACTGAGCACGCCCGGGTCTGGAACTTCTAGGGACTCACCTCACTCCCTCACCGCTAGCAACTTGGAGCTGCATCACCGTCGATCCTCATCTAGAAATTCGCTAAACCTGGACTCCCCCGGTAGTTCTATTATGAGTTTTGATCAAGAACGCGATCACGAGACAGAACACCTCCGAGAACGCAACTGGAATTCACCCCATCCAAAATGGGATGGTACTCGCGGTTCTCCATCACCCACACCTTCCGTCGTGTCCGAGCGTCGGCGTACCCCCAGCCACCCAACTCGCCCTTCACTGGGGTCCCGGCAGAGATATGATTCGATGACCTCTTCATCCTCCTCGCGAGCAGCATCCCCGGCCCTTTCACACAGCAGCAAAGCCTCCGTCGAGGAAGAGGTCGAACATGAGCGTGAGAGGAACTGGAACTCCTCCCGCCCAAGCTGGTCGAAACGTGGTTCCCTTGGATCGATACGCCCAGGATCTCCCTCATCACCGCTTCAACAAGGATCATCAAAACAGATGCCTCCCAGACAGAGGGCACAGAGCCTCAAGAACACTCCAAGTCCTCCCTCGGACCCTCCCAAGGTCTCTCGATCCAGGTTGGGTCGCAGCTCACTCAGCCACATATCACTCAGTCCTCCGAAATCTCCTCCCAAGTCACCCCCAAAAGAACCGCGACTGCCCCTCTCCCAACCCGATATCATGATCTCTCCTAGCACACCCCCACGACCTTCCGTCTCCCTAAAACACAAGCCATCATTCTCACCTCCGAAACGACAAGACCTTGGCTCTGTGTGGAAATTCCCTGCCACGACTGTATCAGATGCGGAGTCTGAGCCGGAACCCCAGGATAAGAATCACCCTACCCTGCCCCCTACTTCCCCAGAACGACCTCCACCAGAAAGTCGTATTCCCATCCGTGCATCCACTAGTGCTGTGAAACTTGATGACATCTCGAAACGCAAGGAAGTTGGTACTACTCGTCACCGACGGTCCTTCAGTGAGTTTCACCAGGCGAACGGTGCGATCCCACCTCGAGTTAGCGTCCAAACCTTGTTACCCCCTCGCAATTTCACCCCCGAGGATGTCCTCCACAGTATGTGGTCTCGATATTATCACTCGAAAGTTACTGATGATGTGTTCTATCTAGAGAGCGACGAGGAATCTCCCATGAGTAGCACACCCCGCCCCGGACCATTACCTCTGGAGCCCTCTCCTCTTGTTTCGTTCTTGAAGGAGCTATCTCCATTACACGAAGCTTCACTGTCGTTGGCTAACGGAGGATCACCGCTCAAAGGTTCTCCGAAGAAGGGCCCTCCACTCGCTGACTCCCCGCCAATCATTATTAGCGAACCGGCCCTCTCTCTCACGACACCGCCTCGGGACACATCGAGCACTCCAAAGATGATCCTCAAAACCCCTTCACCGCCCATGAACATCCCTGACATCCCCGAAATCCCTGATTTATCATCTTCTGATGGGTCAGAACAATCCACTCCGGTCATGTCGAACAATCTGACAATGATGAACACCCCCAAGCCTCCTGGAGCGTGGATGCAGACCCCTGCCCCCGCTCTCCGCTCTGGGCGCGCTCGGTCGAACACCCTCCCGTCAAATACCAGCAACGCCGTGTCCACACCGCTGCCGATGCAAAGGGGGAACACCTTCCCGATGCAAACCCCTGCGCCCCCTGGTGCATGGAATGGCACCCCTGGATTCGGTAGCGTCGGTAGGAAGAGTACATTAAAGGTCCGGTTCGACGTGACATCGGAGAGTGAGGCGCCCTCCTCGCCGGGCCAACGGGACATATCTCTGGACTCGATTGAAATGGTTCACCCGTCCGATGACGATCATACACCGCCCACGACAAGTACACCCGAGAGGGCTAATGGAACTGGATATGATGAACCTCGCTCTGCCTTTTCATCCTTCTCTTCTTCCGATACCTCGGAGATCGGGGACGGACTTCGTACACCGGTCTTAAAACCGACTTCCGTACCCCAAAGAACCCCTCCCAGCGTCAGAGTGGTTGACGCGTTTGGCAGAGAGGTCACAGGTGGGAGCCCAAGCAGGGAAGTGAACAATGTGTCACCGATGACGCTTCCCTCGCAAGATGCCACGCCGAGCAGAAAACCATCCGTACGGATTGTAGATGCGATGGGGAGGGAGGTTCAGCAGAACGGAGATGCGGCAAAACCCGATACGGTCGATGAGGAGTTGACGAGAGCCCAGTCACTCGCGAACATGAGAGAGTCGATCTCGAGTCTCGCGAGGGAGATGGATGACGTTGATGCGTCCTCTTCGTCCGATGACGAAAGTGACGAGGCGAGGATCAAGGAACTGAACGAAGCATCGGCAAATGCGCGGAACACGAGGGAGAAACTCAAACAGACTATACACGCCGTTCAGTCGGGTGATGAGGATTGGAAAGCGAAATACGGGTCTCTCCGCGCTAGCATGCGTAAGAGTATTTCCTTGGTGAGTCTTCTCTGCTATCTCATACATCTGCGAGGAATCCTAACACGATGAGACAGCCATCTGGGGCGCCCGATCCCCCTTTCTCTCGCTCTCGCATCAGCGGAACGGTGATCGGTTTAATTGCGCTCGGACAGATTGCGTTCATATTGTACATGCTGTGGTGCGTGTATCCCCAACATACGCGATTCGCTAGTAGTGGGCTAATCTGCTACCGTTTATATAGGTTGAGCCACGCACGATCACGTCAGCTTTTCTTGACCACATATTATGAACCACTCTACCCGGATTTGTATCTTCACGTCACGCATCCGGAAAGATTCAGGCAATCTCTGGAGAGCGTAATGTCTCCCTGGTCCATCTATCACGTCCCTGATACATGGGCTAGGGCCGGTTGGAAAGGTGTCTTATTAGAGTTCGCTGGGAACGTCACGTTACAGGTGTCGGATTGGCAAAGGCAGATGCAGGAGGTCTGGACAACTACAAACTCACGGACTGACGTACCATGGCCACCGCAATGAATGCCTCTGCCCCCCCTTTTTTTTTACATTATAATTACCGCTTGCATATTTTGGATGTTTTCCGGCTTGTTTACTTTATGCAGGGTCTTCCTCTTCAGTTGTATGTACATATTAACCTACTGTAGCCTTATAACCGGTATTCAGCTGTCGGTTCCTCTTGTAGGAACTCTTTCGTCGCGTTTGTTGCTGGAGTTCCTGCCCCTGTGTGATCGTTTTGGATTTGTATCAGAGATCTTGATGAAGGCCGGCTTTTCACCTGATATTTAAATAATCGACTAAGAACCTACAATACAGTGGGTAAAACGGGGATACAGTGATAGCATGGGGGACAGCAATGAATCACAACACGACACACGATGAACGTCCCCGAGTGTCTCAGCTCTGACCCAAGAAGCCATCATCCTCAGGACTGTCCCTACCAGTCGGTCCAAGCAAGGTCGAACCAGACATCAAGGAGGAGTCTGAAACCACCGAATCGAAGGACCCGGAGTGACTATGAGACGGGCCCGATCTGGAAACGGAGTGCTCATCGCTGTGGGCTGTGACCGGGCGGTACGGAGGAGGCGGTGTCTCCTGTCTCTCAAGGACAGATGGGAGAGCCGCGGGTCGAGGACCTCGAGGAATTGAAGGGAGCTTCCTGATCGAGTTGCGGCGGGAAAAGGAAGAAGGGCGGTCGCGTCCTTCACCGTCCTCACTGTAAATCGAGGGCTCTTTCGGTAACGGCTTCCTCGGGATCGACCTGGTCCTAGGGATGGGAGTTCTGGGAGAATCCGCGTGAACGGCGACCTCCATCCTGATTGCAGGAGCTAGCCGCGCGGATTGCGGGATCGTCGGCAACACAGCTTGATCAGGGAGTACAGCCGGAGGAGGGATGATGATCTCAAACTTGGGTTGACGAAGGACAAAGGAGTCGTTGTTGGTCGGGAGCGAGAGGTCGGCGGAGATATGCTTGTCTTCGGTTTCCATGGACCCAATGAACCAGGTAGTGTCTGTAGGTGACTTCTCGAGCGTTCGGAAGAGCTTGCCAGTGAAGAGTGCCGTCGCAACTTCCCTGGTTGGGATGACCCTTCGGATCGTGCAGAACAATACGACATTGACGACCCCGCCCAGGAGAAAGATCGAATCACTAGTTGATAAAATGGGGGTAAGTGAAACCAATACCCGAAAGAAAATACCAACACTGTGCCTACCAGAACATCGTGATGGCGAACGAAACGGGGTGGCCGGCCCATTCACAAAACCGCAGGACGGCGATGGGGAGAAAGAGGATGGTATACGCGACCTGGATTCAAAGCGATGGGTTTCATTATGCCGTGAGGGCTGATGGAGATTGAATCACGTACAGGGTACAAGATCATCTGTCTGGCGATGCCAAGAGCGCGTGAGTTGGCATGTTCACGCCCTCTCCACCCCGACTCGTCCTTTTCGAGCATTCGGAAGCGCACATGCCAACCAGTGACAACGATGTTCCCCCTTAGACGGAAGAACACCAAGGTATAGAGGATGAAACTGAGGAAAGCAGACAGGAACATCTACCGACGATGAGAACCTCGTCTTTGGTGAGCGAACCTACACACGTACGATCATGTAGTCCAAGGTCACTCGAGCCACGTCATACTCGGGGGTGATCCAACACCAATATCCAGAGATACCATCTGGTCGCGCCACCGTTCAGGGCCATGGTCAGGGCAGATAAGGGCGGTCACTCACAAAAATCACCGTCGGCCTTAGTCCTGTAAATAGCCGGGCCAAGGAAGGTAATCATGATCAGCAGACCATTGGCAAACCCGAGTACGACCCATCCCACCCATCTGGGAGAATGAAGCTGGTAGAACAACAAAGAGAACGTCTGCGCAGAAATTACCTATGCGGCCATTGAGTTTCCCCCATGTAGAAAGGTACGGATACAAATCAACACACAAAAGACCTAATGGCGATCAGGCACAAGTATCTGTAACGGAAGGGATGCACACTCACCACACGGCGGATCCAATGTCGGAAAGGTGCTTGAGGACACCTGTACGTGTCGTACAGCAATCAGGAACCGTCAGCATCATCCCATTCTAACATCACGTGTTCGTACCTTGGGCGGTACAGAATTGGCCGTCCTGGACGCCGCCCAATTGAACCCATCTCGCATTCATGATAGAGGCAAAAGCTATGGGAGTAAGTGTTAGACACAGCCGAACATACAGACTATCGAAGGTTCTTGCCTTGAATGAGATCAGTGACCAAGAGACAGATGAAATATGCGGCGACGTTGGTTCGAAAGAAATAGTTCTTGTTCTCAGACATCCTATTGGACCATGCAGCAACCTATGATAAAGGGGGACACATTTGAAGGGCTAGTTCAAGGTCCTGCGAAAAAAACACTGACCCCCATAAGGATCAGGAGACCCAAAACAGCAAGGAGAGAAAGACATGAGGTTGCAACGAGGAGGGAGACACCGACAGATTCCTTGGCCGAGTATTTAGCGACGGTTATAAGGTTTCCCTCCTTAGATATGTCGAGCAAGATCTTGACTCCAGGCAGAGAAGTGTTGAAGGACATTACAAAGTAGTTGTGCCGTTTACCAGAGATTGTAGGGAGTCGTGAGGAGTCGAGGGGAACCTGCCACCTCCAAGCTCGGTCGTGAAGACGAGAAAAGAACGAAAGAGCTGCTCTGCAAGCTCAGTGGGAGTCGAAGCCAACCTCGCCCAGCGGCTGGGAGTACGGGACTGTTTCCAAAGGCCATGGGCATGCATCAGTGATCGGGCGGTCCGCTGGACACAAATCGAGTTGATCGCGTTGAAACGAAGCACAGGTCGACCCTGCAGTTACTACTCAAAAACATCCTACGCCTGAAGACAGGTAACATGTCGAGAGTCCCACCTCCCCCCCTCTCCCTCACCCTCGATCCACACTCGCGCAACCGGTGGAATGTGCGCCTCCAACGACAGTATCCGCGAGCAAATCGAACAGCTCGTGACGAAAAGATTCTCGTATGATAACAAAAGGCTCTGCGTACGGTGATAGCGAAATCAGCACGAGAAAAAGTGGCTCCCCGTGTATTCCTCACCATCAGTTGTTGGAACGACACTTGTGGATACGTTTGAACCATCCTAACGATCTGTTGGGAGACCTTTTGATACACGGCGTACTCCGACTGAGAGTGGGGTTTGGTCTAGGGAACGAACAATCAGCGTTCATGTAACCCTCCAGGGATGTATTTAGCACCTGCTCCCTCGGTCCGGACACGGTCACAGTTTCGACCGAGAGCCCATTCCTGCTCGTTGGAGTAGACAAGACGCAGTAGGCCACGAGAATATCGGGGAGAACCAAACGGACAGTCACTGGGACTTGCAACTTGCCCATCTCCGCTCGTGTAGGGACCCAGATGTTCAATTTTGAAGGGGCAGAAGTCTTATTGAAGTTGCGGATGTAGTCGGGGAGGCCAGCCAACGTCAATGGAATCGAATGCCCCACTAACGTTGGGAACGGTACGGATACTTTTGTTAGAGACGACTCATAGTATCTCGGCGAGTCGGGGGACGGTGTTCGTAATCTGAGCGTGGCGGTCGGATGGTCTGATCATGGTTGGGGCTGATCACGTACTTTGCTTTGTTCGTATCCGTTCTGTACTTGAGAGTGAGTTCAGACTTGTCTTTCTCCTCACTCTCTCTCGCGGCTTTCAAAGCCTCCTGGACGATCTCAGACGTGAGGTTATTTCCGAGCTGTCTCAGATTTTCGAATTGTTCCCGGATGGGTTCCATGGGCATCATTGAATTCGGGGACTTGTAGAGCCATGTTGGCACGTTTCTAAGCTGTTGCAGGCGCGTCGAGAGGTCGGTCAAAGCTTGGATTTGCGACTCAAGTTTTGAGATTTCGGGTGAGGATGAAGCGTCCATGTGATCGGGCGCTGTTGCGGACGGGATCACGGCGCCGAGACCGACCTACTGGTATAGAGATTGCAGAATTGGCTGAGACAAAGACTACAAAGTTCTGAATGAACCCTAATATCACGCTGCATCGTGGCATGTGTCCGCTTTCCTCTTAGCCACACTTTCACCATGTCCCTCAGCGTCGACGACGTCGTCCTCGAATGCAACATCGAAATTCTAGGGCGCGAGCGGCCCCTCCTCCACAAGGCTTGGCTCGAGATGCAAAACATGTACGCCTGTCTGGCTGATTCCAGGTTTCCGGATGTCGACACGTTCATCGAGAACTGCGAGCTCTTTGGCGTTATCGTCGTCACCGACGGTTACTTCGAGCGCAAGGGCGCCCTCGAAAAGTGGGACGCGGAGCAGGACCAGAAGAAGGGAGAGATGGACTGTTCAGCAGAGGAACCAACACAGCTGGCCGGTCGGTGTCTCGATCCTCCGCAGTCTGCCGCCATTGACACCCCAATCGATTGTAGGTGGCCTTGACCCCATCCCACGCGTCCAACAAGCCGGCGTGGCTTATCTGAAATCGATAGAGCCGGGCGAGGCCACTGTCGGCGTCTATATCTCGGACGCGTGGAAGGCTGAAACCTTCGACGTCCAGATCATCAAGCTATTGCTGAGCTGGGCGTTCGAGGACTTGGGCTTCCACCGGATCCAGACCGCGCTCCTCGAGGGAACACACAAAGTTCCTCTCATGAAACTCTTCTCACACGTCGGCCTCTCACACGAGGGGACCAGACGCAAGGCCCAGGTTGGTCCGGACGCGGTTTACAAAGACGTGACATATATGGGCATGGTGGATATGGATTGGAGGGTGTGGGCTACGCACAACTACCTTCCAAAAACCCTCTGGGATCGACTGTTCGATAGGCAGCAGAGAGAGCGAGAGGAGATCCTGGCAGATGACGGGGACGATGAAGACAGGCTCTTGGGGAGGAAGGCGAGCACGGAGACACTAAGGGCCAACGTCAGCGAGTACGCTCAGTCGGTCAAGTCGACGACCACCGGCAGCATTGCTGGTGGTTCTCGTTCGAACGCCATCACGTCATCGGAGACTGGCCTTTCGGGCTCGGACTGGGACAAGATTGATCTGCCCAGGAGTCTCGCCGACACCCGCGGGTCCGACTCAATCAGTCTCGAGAGCGAGTTCGAAAACCTGATCGTCAAGCAGGGCAGTGACGACGAGCCACCGCCATCCCAGCAGGATTCCGCGTCGATGCTGGGCAGCGATCGGATGAGTTTGGTTGATCAAGACGCAGACTGGGAAGAGTGTGGAGAACACGTCGCATATCCGTGAATTTCTGTATAGTACCGTACATCTTGTAACCGATAGCACAAATCGCAAAGTCATCTGTTCCGTTTCCCAAGCTCCAGATGTTGCCAATTGACAACAGTAAGAAGAGTGAGAAAGAGAAGAGAGAGATCCCCCGACGACGCAAGCCAGTAGTGCAGGAGCAAGGTCATCGCGTCCTCAAGTTGCAAGCAGAGCTCGAGGAACAAGGGCTACAAAAATTAGATAACCAATAATGAAGGCGGTGCCTTCATAATAGTGGTTAAACTATTAAGAACAGATACTACACTTGATCTAAGCCAAAAGGCCAGAGTGGTAAGGAATCCCGAATCGCAAGCGAGAATGATATATACCCCCGACATGTGCGCACGGACCATGTTTACCTCCCGAAGCCTCGCCAAATAGAAACATTCCGCGTGTAACCGCATCCGAAGGAAATCGGCAGGTGCACTCATTCTCAGGCGCGTCGGTGTTGCGTCGATCAACCCCAAGTCGTACCACCCAGTACCAGAAAAGCGCCAGAATGAACGATTTGGGGGAGAAAAGTCCTCTAGAGCCGCTACCAACCCCACACAAGAGGCGTCTTGGCCGTTTTCATGCCATTTCCCTCTTGGTAGGCCTGGGTGCGCTTGCATGGATCAACGGTCTCTTCCGCGGCGGAGCGGAACTGACAACCACCTACGCACTCTGTTCACCGCATGGAACGACAAATATTCACACCGTGGATGCCAATGACACGAAGGCTCAGTGCCTGGTCGTCAGGGACGAACGATTCCTCTATACGTGCGCGTATGGTGAGTGCGCGTGTCGAAAACATCGGGTTCGTCCAAAAACCCACTGACCCGAGCTCTCCAATAGCCGAGTTACAGGACAGACACCCTGGAATTTACACTAAATTTTTACAGCATAGTTCGATTGTTATCCCAGGAATAACCGGTTGGTACCCACCCCTTTGTCCCCAAAGCCCTGGGTCCATTAATACCTCCAGATTCCCACGTACACGCATTACAGTATGGCCTTCAAAAGCAGCTCCCCCTGGGAGGTGCTGCAAGCGTCTCAGGTATGCGTGGGTCCGTTACGTGGTAGGCTTATGTGATTGACTCCCCACCGACGTTGATTCGCGTTAGACGCCGTCGCCAAAGTCAGGGCGTACATTGAATCCGACCCTGTCATCTCCAACAACAGGAGCGCGTTTATCGAAGGGTGGGGGTGGGATATGACTAAATGGTCTGTAGAGCGATGGCCGACGGCTGTAAGTTGTCAGCCTCTGTTGCGCACGTGGAGGCTCAGCCCTCTTCACAGGCGGAGCTGGAGGCAGATCCTGTCACCAGAGGACGCCCGATCGCGCTTCGCAGTAAAGATGCACACGGTTACTGGGTATCACGGAAGATCCTTGATGCCATGGAGCCGATTCCAGCGGAGGTAGATGGCGGCGTCATCATAAGAGATCCTTATGGACAACCCACCGGTGAAGCGACCTCAGAATAGTCGCAGGGCGAACCATCTGACCGGTTTCTAGGAGTGTTTTTGGACAATGCTCGGGATTTGATCCCAATCCCATCACCAACGGAGGAGGAGTTTTTGAAACGTTGGAATCCAGTCGTGAAAGATGCTCACGCTGTCGGTCTAACCGCTGTCCACGACGCGTTGCTGAAACACGACATGATTGACTTCTTCCACAAGTAAGGTGGATCAGAGCCTTATGTGTTACTCGCGCTCATAGTTTGGTTACAAGGCAAGCGTTGAAGGGGAACCTCGCAGTAGG